>Ga0196971_1000251_pt1 | contig 49845 bp, 54 predicted proteins | sample S1v_1013CmetaG_FD_148660 | JGI IMG/M metagenome (GOLD analysis project Ga0196971, IMG submission 148660) | Soil microbial communities from Anza Borrego desert, Southern California, United States - S1+v_10-13C | ecosystem: Environmental > Terrestrial > Soil > Desert | place: USA: California... | reverse complement strand
CCCTGAAGGAGACAGTACAGGACGGCAGCTACTTTTCCCAGACTGATGCAGCGGGGATAATCGATCAGGTGGTAGGAAAGACCTGCTCAGGCTGCGGATTAAGCAGCAGCTGTTGGAAACGGGACTTCTACAAGAGCTATCAGTATTTTTTCAATATGCTGACCATAATAGAGAATGGAAAGGATCCAAAGAGGAATGACGGCTTCAAGGATTTTAAGGAGCGCTGTCTGAAGCCGGCCGAAGTAACTGAAACGCTCAGGTATTACTATGACATGTACAGAAACGGGCTTAGCTGGAAAAAGAAAATGAACGAGAGCAGACTGCTGGTAAGCGACCAGTTGAAGGAGGTATCCGCGGTGGTGTCTGATCTGGCTTTAAGGATTGATATGGATGTGGATTTTGACAGGAATATGGAGGAGCTTATCATGGTAGGGCTGGATAGTGAGGCAGTGCGGGTGAAGGATGTTATTGTGACTAAAGCCGGAAGTGCGCTGGATGTAGATATTAGGACGGATAACTGCGGAGGAAAGCGTGAATGCATGAGGAGCATAATCCCGGCTGTGAACAGGATAACAGGAAAAAAGTTCGACAAGAAGGATATGACCTGTGATCTGATCCACGGCAGCATTTGCAGCATAAAGCTTAAAGAAGCCCATCGCTATCAGGTCGCCACAGGTGTTTCAAGGATGAATAAATCAGGAACTGTATCCGGTGACAATTATTCCTTCATAGAGCTTAAGGACGGAAAATACATGCTGGCATTAAGCGATGGCATGGGAACCGGGCCAAAGGCTGCACTGGAAAGCGGAACTACTATTACCCTGCTGGAGAAATTCCTGTATGCCGGTTTTGACAAGGATGTAGCCCTAAAGGCAATAAATTCTATGATGCTTTTGAAATCTAACGAGGAAACCTTTTCGACAATCGATATGACCATAATTAATCAGTACACCGGAGAGGTAGAATTTGTAAAGGTTGGGGCGGTATCCACCTTTATAAAGAATGAGGATGGTGTGCAGGTTATTAAGACAGGTACTCTCCCTGCAGGTATACTCAGTAATATTGATGTGGAGCTTGTGAGGAGGAAGCTTGTGGATGGGGATTTTGTAGTTATGGTCACTGATGGTGTATTGGACTGCAACAAGGAGATATTGGACAAGGAAAAGTGGCTGGCGGAAGTGATAATGAATGCGAATACGAGGAATCCACAGAGGCTGGCGGAGGAAATACTTCAAAGCTGCCTGGAAGCAAACGGTGGAGTGGCGCCTGATGATATGACCGTAATGGCTGCAAAAATATGGGAGGCCATGTAGCAAAGCGTATTGAATAATAAACTCCTTTTATGGAAAAAATTATGAATAAATCGGTAGTATTATAGTGAATATTTTACCAGTAAAGGAGGTTTTATTATGACTACACTTATTGAGAGCGGCGAAATAAAACAGATCATAGTTGTTACTGACGGCAGGTCCAATATTGGAATCAGCCCCGTAGAGGCTGCAAAAAAAGCATTTGATGCAGGCGTGACTGTAAGCACTATAGGTATCATAAACCTCAGAAACAGCAGCGATGAGAAGGATATAGAAGAAGTAGAGGAAATTGCGGAAGCAGGAGGGGGACTATGTGAGTACACTCATATAGAGGATCTGGGCAGGACTATACAAAACCTCACCCAGAAAACCGCTCAGAGAACGATAGAACAGATAGTCAGCCGGCAGCTGAAGACTATAATAGGAGAGGAAATAGAGAATATTGAACCAAAATCAAGACTGAAGATAGTAGATTTCATTGAAAAGTACGGTGAGAGCATCAACCTGAAATGTATTGTTGTAATTGATACAAGCGGAAGTATGAGAGAAAAGCTTACTATTGCCAAAAGGAGTGTGGTGGAGCTTCTTCTGAGCCTGCAAGGCCGGAAAGGCAACAGCAGCATTGCCGTTATAGCCTATCCGGGGGAAGAAGCAGGTATGTGCAGCATCATCTGCGGCTTTACCAGTGAGACAGGCATACTCAGGGAGAAGCTTGAAGCAATAAGATCCGGAGGCGGCACACCTACAGGACCTGCAATACTTAAAGCCTGTGAGCTGCTTTACCAGTATTATGAAGTGCGCGGCGCCGACATTTCAGAGGAGTGTGAAGCTTTGCAATACTATGTATAGCAGCAAATATGACAGGATCAAAGGAAGATGGAGCGGAAAAACCTGGGCTGAGGCTGGGATCAATATGCCGCTGCAGCTTTGCAGGCAGGAGACTTACATATGCATTGAACGCGGTGATAGCTCTTCTGTCTGCTTTGCTTGCGGTTTTAATAAGAACGGTTTTTACTTGATATCAGCAAGTAGAAACCGTTCAATTGTTGTAATAGTGGTTTAACGTTTAGTTTCTACTTTAAAATAATAATACTATATGATAGCATTATTATATGATTCAAATGATGGATATGGAAGGTGAGCTAATGTCAAGTCTCATTGAAGATGTGAGAGGAACAATCGCAAAGTATGATATGTTGAAGCCCGGGGATAAAATTGTCGTTGGCGTGTCGGGAGGGCCTGACTCATTATGCCTGCTTCACGTACTCCTAGAGCTTAGCGGTGAATACGGCTTCAGCCTTTATGCAGCGCATTTGAACCACAAATTCAGAGGCGAGGCGGCAGACGCAGATGCTGTATTTGTGGGTGAGATCTGTAAGGAATGGGGTATACCTTCCTTTATTGAGGTCTTTGACGTACCTGCATATATAGAGGAGACGGGACTCTCTCCTGAAGAGGCAGGCAGGGAAATCAGATACAGGCTTTTCGACCGTGTGTGCGAAGAGGTGGGGGCTAATAAAATAGCTGTCGCACAGAATCTTAACGACCATGTGGAGACAATTCTTATGAGGTTCATGCGCGGAAGCGGGATAGACGGACTTAAGGGTATTGAGGCTGTAAGGGGAAATATCGTACGTCCGCTGTTGGAAATAGAAAGAAGCAGGATTGAGGAATATTGCGGGGAGAAGGGCTTGACTCCCAGACTGGACAAAACGAACCTGGAGCCGGTATATCATAGGAATAAGGTCAGGCTTGAGCTGATACCATATATCAGGGAAAACTTCAATCCGAATATTATGATGGCACTCTGCAGGTTTTCCGGACTTGTCAAGGATGAAAATGATTTCCTGGAGGCTGAAGCAGGAAATGTGCTGAAGACTATTGCTGAAATTAACGAAGATAGAATAGCTGTCGATGTTCCCCGGCTTATTACTATCCACACGGCATTGCAGAGAAGAATAGTAAGGCAATGCATAGAGAAGCTTTCAAATACCTTGAACGGTTTTGATTTCAAACATTTTGAAGGAGTGCTGGAGCTTGCTGAAAAATCCACAGGAGCTGCCATAGTGCTTCCTCATAAGCTTAAGGCTTTCAAATCCTATGATAAGCTTGTGCTGTCAAAAGATGTTGTTAAGGCTGATAAAAAATGTTATTATAAGTTAAAATATGATTATGACAATAGTGTTGATACTGCTAATGGCCGCATAGTGATCGAAAGAATAAAGGCAGAAGAGATCGGAAAGCTGCGGGGACAAAAGGAAACCATTTATATAGATCCTTTCAGGATCAAAGGAGAGCTTGTTTTGAGATGCCGCGAGCCTGGTGACATGTTTTCGCCTATAGGTATGAAAGGGACCAAGAAGCTCAAGGAGTATCTGATAGATGAGAAAATACCCCGTGAGAAAAGAGACGAGCTTGAGCTTATTGCGGATGGAAGTGAGATTGTTTGGATTGTAGGCGGTAGGCTGAGTGAAAGGTATAAAATCACTGATGAGACTACAGACGCTGTTGTGATCAAATACATAAGGAGGTAGCGTTATGCAGGGAGATATAAAAAACATTCTTATAAGTGAAGAGGAGATAGCGAAAAGAGTTAAGGAGCTGGGAAAGCAGCTGACAGAGGAGTATAAGGGAAAGGATCTCCTGGTAGTAGGCATTCTTAAGGGATGTATGCTGTTCCTGTCCGATCTGGTCAGAGCTATAGAATTGCCGCTGACTATGGATTTTATGGTAGTATCAAGCTATGGCAGTGCAACCAAATCCTCGGGTGTGGTAAGGATCATAAAGGATCTGGAAAGGGAAATAGAAGGCAAGGATGTCCTTATTGTAGAGGATATTGTAGATACAGGTCTTACCTTGAGCTATCTCATAGAAAACCTCAAGACCAGGAATCCCAGAAGTGTAAAGGTGTGCAGCCTTCTTGACAAGCCGGACAGGAGAAAGGCACAGGTTAATACTGAATACATAGGCTTCAGGATCCCTGATGAATTCGTTGTAGGCTATGGACTTGACTACTCGGAAGTATATAGAAACCTGCCTTTTGTATGCGTACTTAAGCCAGAAGTCTATTCAGACAAATAATTCTGAAATTTGCTTGTATATCAGTTGTTAAGGCCATTTATCATTACGTTGGGAATGTTGTATTTTAGACATTGATGTGCTAAAATATTTCTATTGTCTATAAATTATGAAGTATCATATCTCTTGAAAAGGAGGGCTATTGTTGAGAAGATTCTTGAGAGGTATAAGCTTTTATATATTGATCATCATCATAATATATATGTTTGTACTGATAATTCAGAATGCTGAGCCTGTTAAGGAAAAATTGTCTTATACCCAGTTGATCACAGAAATTGAAAACGGGAGGATAAAGGAAGTCACGGTGTCGGATACCAACGGTACATCGATTGTTACCGGAAAAATGGCAAATACCAAACGCTTTGAAGCAATCGTTCCCAGTGAAGAATTCAATGAACGTATACAAGACTATATAGACCGAGACAGGTTGAATGTAAAATATGAAATAAAGACAGCGGCTTCTGCCTGGCTTTCATTATTGCCGTCGATAGTACTGATTATAATATTCGTAGTTTTCTTCTTTGTTCTGACACAACAGTCACAGGGCGGTGGCAACCGGGTGATGTCCTTTGGGAAAAGCCGGGCAAAGCTTAATACCGATGATAAAAAGAAAATCACATTTGCAGATGTAGCCGGCGCAGACGAAGAAAAGGAAGAGCTTGGAGAAATAGTTGACTTCCTGAAGCAGCCGAGGAGGTTCATTGAGCTTGGTGCAAGAATACCTAAAGGTATACTTCTTGTGGGACCTCCAGGAACAGGTAAGACATACCTTGCCAGAGCGGTGGCCGGAGAAGCTGGCGTACCCTTCTTCTCTATAAGCGGTTCTGACTTTGTAGAAATGTTTGTTGGTGTAGGTGCATCAAGAGTCAGAGATCTTTTTGAACAGGCCAAGAAAAGCTCACCCTGCATAATTTTCATCGATGAAATTGATGCGGTGGGCAGGCATAGAGGTGCAGGTCTTGGCGGAGGTCATGACGAAAGAGAGCAGACCTTGAACCAGCTGCTTGTTGAAATGGATGGCTTCAGTGTGAATGAGGGCATCATAATCATTGCAGCAACAAACAGGCCTGACATACTGGACCCGGCACTTCTGAGACCGGGACGTTTTGACAGGCAGATCACCGTAGGTATACCCGATGTGAAAGCAAGAGAAGAGATTTTGAAGATACATGCAAAGAATAAGCCCCTTTCACTGGATGCAAATCTGGAAACCCTGGCTAAGGGGACAACGGGCTTTACTCCTGCAGACCTTGAGAATGTAATGAATGAAGCGGCACTTCTGGCTGCAAGGAGAGGCAAGAAGAAGATAGAGGTAGTGGATCTTGATGAAGCTACAATAAGGGTAATTGCAGGACCTGAGAAAAAGAGCAAGGTAATCAGCGAGCATGACAAGAAGCTTACCGCTTACCATGAGGCAGGTCACGCAGTTGTGCAGAAGCTTCTTCCAAACGCAGACCCGGTGCATCAGATATCCATAATCCCTAGAGGGAGAGCAGGCGGTTATACAATTTCCTTGCCGAAGCAGGATAAGTTTTATATGTCCAAGTCAGAGCTGGAAGAACAGATAGTAAGCCTGCTTGGAGGAAGAGTTGCAGAAAAGCTTGTGCTTGACGATGTAAGCACAGGAGCAAGAAATGATATTGAAAGAGCTACAGGTATTGCAAGGAAAATGATCACCGAATATGGAATGAGCGAGTCTCTTGGTCCTATGACCTTTGGCTCGGAACACGACGAGGTCTTCATTGGTAGGGATCTTACAAGGTCCAGGAACTACAGTGAAGAAGTGGCTGCGATTATCGACAAGGAAATAAGGAAGGTCATAGATACTGCTTATCACAAGACTGAAACATTATTAAAAGAAAATATAAGCAAGCTTCATGGAGTAGCTCAGGCGCTTCTGGAAAGAGAAAAGCTTGATCAGGCAGAATTCGAGGAAGTATTTGTAAACGCATAGAATTTAAAAGACCTAACCTTATATAAGGTTAGGTCTTTTGTCTGGTACGGGATACAATTGAATTCAATTGTAAAATGTTTAGTATATAACATATAGAATGGGTGAAAAGTGTGTAAATATTGTATAATAGGTAGTGATGGCTTCTTACATTTTTTTATAAAAAAATTAAAAAAACAGTACACAGTTCAATCAATAAATGGTAATATATAAAAAGAAGAAGGAAAACTTGCATAATTACATACGACATGAAATTTTTATTTCATAATTCGTCTGTAATGTGCAGTTTTACAATAATATCATGTATTCATATTTGTGTTAAACTTCAATATTGATCGCACAAAAGCATTTTTCTTGGGTAAAGTGCGAAATCAATAACAATCAAGGTAACATTTTGCGAAATATGATTAGGCATTACAATGTATTTTCACAAAATGTATAATTATTCTCAAATCAATAAGGAGGGTAAATATGTTCGACAAGGAAAAGTTGGAACAGCAGAAAAAAGCTAACGAAGAGTGGAACAATACTGTTAATGCAAAAGTTTCCGCGAAACAACCTGAAAGAAAGAAGGAATTTGAGACCTCATCTGGTATCAAGGTAAAAAGGGCTTATACACCGGAAGATGTAGAAGGGCTTGATTATGGCAAAGATTTGTCATATCCCGGGGAATATCCCTATACAAGAGGCGTACAGCCTACCATGTTCAGGGGTAAGTTCTGGACAATGAGACAGTATGCAGGTTTTGCAACTGCAGAAGAATCCAATAAGAGATACAAATATCTCCTGGAACAGGGACAGACAGGGCTCAGCGTGGCATTTGACCTGCCGACGCAGATAGGCTATGATTCAGATCATCCACTTTCTGAAGGTGAAGTAGGAAAGGTCGGAGTTGCGATAGATTCTCTTAAAGATATGGAGATACTTTTCAACGGCATACCTCTCGACAAGGTAAGCACATCAATGACAATAAATGCTCCTGCTTCAGTGCTTCTGGCTATGTACATAGCAGTTGCTGAAAAGCAGGGTGTTTCTGCAGATCAGCTGTCAGGAACCATACAGAATGATATACTTAAGGAGTACATAGCAAGAGGGACATACATATTCCCGGTAGAACCGTCCATGAGGCTTATAACCAATATCTTCGAATATTGTTCAAAGCAGGTTCCGAAGTGGAACACAATATCAATAAGCGGATATCATATCAGAGAAGCAGGCTCAACTGCAGCACAGGAAGTAGCATTTACACTGGCTGACGGAATTGCTTATGTTGAGGCGGCAATAAAAGCGGGTCTGGACGTAGATGAATTCGGGCCGAGACTTTCTTTCTTCTTTAACGCACATAACGATCTTCTGGAAGAGGTAGCCAAGTTCAGAGCGGCAAGAAGACTCTGGGCAAAGATTATGAAGGAAAGATTCAAGGCCAAGAATCCCAAATCAATGATGCTGAGATTCCATACCCAGACAGGAGGCTGTACCCTGACTGCCCAGCAGCCTGACAACAATATCGTGAGAGTTGCTGTACAAACACTGGCAGCAGTACTGGGAGGTACTCAGTCCCTGCATACAAACTCCAGGGATGAAGCTCTTGCTCTGCCGACTGAAGATTCTGTAAGGATCGCATTGAGGACACAGCAGATCGTGGCTTATGAAAGCGGAGTTACTGAGACAGTGGACCCTCTTGCAGGCTCTTATTATGTTGAAAGCCTGACAGATCAGATAGAGCAGAAGGCAGTGGAATATATAAACAAGATAGATACACTTGGCGGAGCCGCTAAGGCCATAGACAGAGGCTATGTGCAGCAGGAGATACAGGATAGCGCATATAAGTATCAGAAGGAAATAGAAGCAGGAGACAGGGTTGTGGTTGGAATGAACAAGTTCCAGATAAAAGAGGCTGCTCCGAAGGGATTGTTAAGAGTTGACCCGCAGGTTGGAGAGCTTCAGAAGGCAAAGCTTGTTGAACTCCGTAAGGAAAGAGACAATGAAAAGGTAAAGGCTGCTCTGGAAACGTTGAAAAATGCCGCAAAGAGCGATGACAACCTGATGCCGCTCATTCTGGATGCGGTAAGAACTTATGCTACTCTGGGAGAAATCTGCGGAGTGCTAAGAGAAGTATTCGGAGAATATCAGCAGTCTATTGTACTCTAGGTATTCCTTCAGGGTATGGTTGCGAGTTGCGAGTATCAGGGCAATGCTTCGAAGAGCTCGCTTGGACTGCGAAACGCGAAACGCGAAACCCGTAACTGAATGATCTGAAGACTATACATGACAGAAAATTAATTATAAACGGATTAATCAAGATATTTGAAAATAATTATTGGGAGGTTATGAATTTGGATAGGCCGATCAGAGTGGTAGTCGCAAAACCCGGACTTGATGGTCATGACAGGGGTGCGAAGGTTGTCGCAAGAGCGCTGAGGGATGCTGGTATGGAGGTCATATATACCGGTCTCAGACAAACTCCTGAGCAGATAGTTGAAACAGCTATACAAGAGGACGCTGATTGTGTAGCTATGAGCATATTGTCAGGAGCGCACAACCACCTTTTCCCGAGAGTTGTGAATCTTCTAAGGGAGAAAGGTGCTGAAGATATACTTGTTGTAGGTGGAGGGGTAATACCGGAGGATGACATACCAGGACTTATCAGTTCAGGTATTGCAGGGATATTCACACCAGGAACTCCTACATCAGTGACGATAGATTTTATTAAAGCCAATATTAAAAGAAAATAACATAACTGATTAGGAGTTTGATATGGATATTAAGGCAGGCTTGCTAAAAAAGGATAAGAGGGCTGCTGCAAGACTTATATCAATGATGGAGAACGGAGAAGCTGAGGCAGTTCAGATAATAAAAGAGTGCTACAGCATGACCGGTAATGCCAGGATAATAGGTATCACCGGACCGCCGGGGGCCGGTAAGAGCACTGTGACCGACAAGCTTGCAAAGCAGCTCAGAAAAGAGGGAAAGCAGGTAGGGATAGTAGCTGTAGACCCTACAAGCCCATTCACAGGTGGAGCGATCCTGGGAGACAGGGTCAGAATGACTGACCTGAGCTGTGACCCAGGGGTCTTCATAAGGAGCATGGGTACCCGCGGAGCTTTGGGAGGACTGTCAAAAGCAGCACACGGAGCTGTTAAGGTTCTGGATATTTTCGGAATGGACTATATTTTTATTGAGACAGTAGGAGTAGGGCAGTCTGAGATAGATATTGTCAAGCTTGCAGATACTGTAGTGATGGTGATGGTGCCGGGGCTGGGAGATGATATACAGGCCATAAAAGCCGGCATAATGGAGATAGGAGACATTTTTGCAGTAAATAAATCCGACAGGGATGGAGCTGAGCGCACTGCTGCTGAAATAGAAGCCATGCTGGATTTCAACAGAAGTGAAGAATACAGGCCGCCGGTACTGAACATAGTTGCCAGGGACAATGAAGGTATAGAAGAGCTTCTGGAACTCATTGAAAACCATTGGGATTATCAGGAAAAGAGCGGAAGCTATGACCAAAGGAAAATAAGAAGATTAAGAACTGAAATAATGGATATTTTTAAAGATGCAGTGATGAAAACAGTGTATGATTTAAGTGAAGACACCAATATTATTGATGAGCTTGCACAGAAGGTCATGGACAAACAATTGGACCCGTACTCGGCTTCTGACAGGCTGATGGATGAATTTACAAAAAAGCGACTGTATAATTGTTAGTAAAATTAATGGACATTCATATGAAGAATCTGTAGAATTATATTGAGTAGAAGGAGGTATGAAAATGGTTGAGAGAGTAGACCACATAGGCATTGCAGTAAATAACCTTGATGAAGCTGTGAAGCTTTATAAGGATGTTCTGGGCCTGGAGCTTCATGGAACTGAAGTTGTTGAGGAGCAGAAAGTAAAGGTTGCATTTCTGCCGGTAGGTGACACTGAGGTAGAACTTTTGGAATCGACTTCTCCCGAAGGGCCTATTGCCAAGTTTATAGAAGCCAAAGGCCAGGGAATTCAGCATATAGCATTTAGGGTGGATGATATTGAGGCAGCATTGGAAGAGATGAAGGCAAAAGGCATGAGGCTTATTGATGAAAAGCCGAGATACGGAGCCGGTGGTGCCAGGATAGCGTTCCTTCATCCCAAAAGCACGAACGGCGTTCTGGTGGAACTTTGTGAGAGAAAGTAATAGCTTTATGAAAATGGAGGCGATTCTATGTCAATAGATAAGATCAATGATTTACACTCCAGGTTGGAGAAGATCGAAGAAGGCGGCGGAGCAGACAGAATAGGAAAACAGCATAAAGCCGGGAAAATGACGGCAAGGGAAAGGCTTAACCTGCTTATGGATCCGGGAAGCTTTGTGGAACTGGATGCATTTATGAAGCACAGATGCACAGAGTTCGGGATGGAGTCCATGGACGCACCTGCTGAAGGCGTAATCACAGGTTATGGTACAGTGGACGGAAGATTGGTATATGCTTATGCACAGGATTTTACCGTTGTAGGCGGTTCACTTGGTGAAATGCATGCCAAGAAAATATGCAAGGTATTGGACCTGGCCCTCAAAATGGGAGCACCTGTAGTCGGAATCAACGATTCCGGCGGAGCAAGAATACAAGAGGGTGTTGATGCCCTTTCAGGATATGGCAATATATTCTACAGAAATACTATTGCATCGGGCGTGATTCCTCAGATTTCAGTAATTATGGGGCCTTGCGCAGGCGGAGCAGTTTATTCTCCGGCAATCACTGATTTCATATTCATGGTGGATAAGACCAGCCAGATGTTCATAACAGGCCCACAGGTCATAAAGGCAGTTACAGGTGAAGAGGTTACCTCTGAGGATCTTGGCGGGGCAATGACTCACAATAGAACAAGCGGTGTCGCACATTTCATCAGCCCTGATGAAAAGGCCTGCATAGAAGAGATAAAGAGGCTTCTAAGCTTCCTTCCCTCCAATAATCTGGAGACTGCACCTGTATATGAAACAGGTGATGATCTTAATAGAATAGAAGAAGCATTGAATACAATAGTACCTGAAAATCCTAACAAACCTTACGATATGAAGGACATTATCAAAGCTATTGTTGACAATGGCGATTTCATGGAAGTCCAGCCATATTATGCGCAGAATATAATCACAGCATATGCCAGGATCAACGGAGCTAGCATAGGAATAATAGCGAACCAGCCGAAGGTTCTTGCGGGATGTCTGGATATAAACGCTTCAGACAAAGCCGGAAGGTTTATCAGGACCTGTGATGCCTTCAATATTCCCGTACTCAATCTTGTTGATGTGCCAGGCTTCCTGCCGGGAACAAACCAGGAATACGGCGGAATCATAAGGCATGGTGCCAAAATGCTTTATGCTTATTCTGAGGCAACAGTGCCCAAGGTTACAATGATTGTTAGAAAAGCTTACGGCGGGGCATATATTGCAATGTGCAACAGGGAATTGGGAGCAGATATGGTCTTTGCATGGCCTATGGCAGAAATTGCAGTTATGGGGCCTGAAGGCGCAGCTAATATCATATTCAAGAAGGATATAGAAGGTGCCGAAGATCCTGCACAGGCACGTACAGAAAAGATACAGGAGTACAGGGACAAGTTTGCAACACCATATATAGCGGCAAGCAGAGGCTTTGTTGATGCTGTCATTGAGCCTTCCGAGTCAAGGCAGAGACTGGCAAGCGCTTTTGAGATGCTTGCAAGCAAGAGAGAGAACAGGCCGGCGAAGAAGCACGGCAATCTCCCGGTATAATAAAATCGAGGGGTGAAATAATGACTAATTTTGGTGATACCATAGGATATGGCTTGATTGTAACCCTTTTTGGGATGGGTATAGTATTCATAGTACTGATTCTGCTGCAGTATATTCTCAAGGCAATGGAAGTGGTGTTTCATAAAGAGAAGAAAACGGAGCTGTCAGTGACCCAGGTGTCGGCAGCAAAAGCGGTAGAGCCTGCTGTAGTCCAGGCAAATGCTGCAGAAGCAGAAGACGATGAGCAGCTGATGGCTGTAATAACTGCCGCAGTGATATCCTGCCTGGGAGGGAAAAGCAATATCGTGGTCCGGAATATCAGGCGGGTCAACGATTACACTCCTGCTTGGGGTAAGGTCAGCAGGACTGAACAGATGGCCAACAGGTTCTAAATATTAAATAAGGAGGAACATATCATGAGAAAATTTATGATAAATGTCAACGGAAAAAGCTATGAGGTTGAGGTAGAAGAAATAAAGGATGGTGTAGTGGCAGCGCCGGTAGTTCAGCCAGCACCAAGGGCAGCAGCACCTGCTCCCGCACCTGCAGCACCTAAAGCCCCTGCGGCTCCGGCTCCAAAACCTGCGGCAGCACCGGCAGCAGTTCCGGCAGTGCTGCCAACGGGTGCAAGTACGGTTACAGCACCAATGCCCGGTACAATACTGAGCATCAATGTAAAAGCAGGGGATGCAGTGAAAAAGGGGCAGGTCCTTTGCATACTTGAAGCAATGAAGATGGAAAATGAAATAATGGCAGGGGCTGACGGCACAGTAGCTTCAGTAGCTGTAAGCCAGGGGGATTCCGTAAATACAGGCCAGGTATTGTTTGCACTGGCATAATGTCAAGAGGCAGGGGAATATGGAATTCCCCGCTAAAGTTTAAATATTGATTGGGGGAATCCATGTGTCATTATTGGAAGAATTATCTAATTTCTATTACAGTATGGGATTCACGGCAATATCATGGCAGCAAGGGATTATGCTCATAATATCCTGCATACTTATATACCTTGCACTGAAGAAGGGCTTTGAACCTCTGCTCCTTGTACCCATAGCCTTTGGTATGCTGCTTGCGAACCTACCTATGGCGGGACTCATGGCAGGTCCGGTTTATGAAATCGTTACAGATCCCGTAACAGGAGAACATTTACATAAGGTCAAACAAGTAGGTGGAGTATTATACTACCTCTACCAGGGTGTAAAGCTGGGCATATATCCGCCGCTCATTTTCTTTGGAGTAGGAGCTATGACCGACTTCGGCCCTCTTATAGCAAATCCCAGGAGCATACTTCTCGGAGCAGCAGCCCAGTTTGGTATATTCACCACTTTTATAGGTGCCATACTGCTTAATTTTGTGCCCGGATTAGCCTTTACACTCCAGGAGGCAGGTTCGATAGGAATAATAGGTGGAGCTGACGGACCGACAGCCATTTATCTCACAGCAAAACTGGCTCCGCATTTATTAGGACCAATAGCAGTGGCTGCTTATTCATATATGGCGCTGGTACCTCTTATTCAGCCTCCGATAATGAAGGCTCTTACAACTCCCAAGGAGAGAGCTATAGTGATGGAGCAGCTGAGAACGGTATCAAAGATTGAAAAGATAGTATTCCCGATACTTTGTACTCTGGTTGTATCCTTGATACTTCCATCAGCAGCGGCATTGATAGGACTTCTTATGTTCGGTAACTTACTTAGAGAAGCAGTAGATCTGCAAAGTGTATTGAACAGACTTTCCAAAACAGCACAAAACGAACTGATGAATATAGTTGTAATATTCCTTGGAGTAACAGTAGGAGCTACTGCAAATGGCGAGATATTCCTGAAACCGCAGACACTTGCGATTATAGTTCTGGGGCTGGCGGCATTTTCTATGGGAACAGCTGCCGGAGTCGTATTCGGAAAAATTATGTGCAAGCTTACGGGCGGAAAGGTTAATCCTCTTATAGGTTCCGCTGGTGTATCGGCAGTACCGATGGCCGCGAGGGTTTCGCAAAAGGTCGGACAGGAAGCGAACCCGAACAACTACCTCTTAATGCATGCAATGGGACCAAATGTGGCAGGAGTTATAGGCTCGGCAGTAGCAGCAGGCGTACTGCTTGCAATGCTGGGGCAGTAGATATATAGGATGAAAGATCAGACAAGAAATTGTCTGATTTTTTTATCCAACTGTAGTATAATAGATTCGAGATGCATGTAGGGAACGGTTCCAAACCGTTCCACTGACTACAGCGTACATTGGGAATCCGTGTTTTGAGGTGAAGATATGAAAAATAGGATACTGGAAGAACTGAAGTCCAATAACGGACAGGCGGTATCTGGTGAGGATATAAGCAAAAAGCTTGGAATATCAAGGACAGCGGTATGGAAACATATAAAGAAGCTGCGCGGTGAGGGTTATGTTATAGAATCCCAGACCAACAGCGGCTACAAGCTGATAGAAAACCCCGATATCCTATCGTTGAGTGAGCTTGAGCCTTTCCTGTACACCGGATTTATCGGCAGGAGTATAATATATCTCGATAATGTCACATCTACCAATACATACGCAAAGAAGGCGGCAGAAGAGCCTTTTGAGGAAGGCACTGTGATTATTGCCGAGGAACAGACTGCCGGAAAGGGAAGGCTGGGAAGACTCTGGGTCTCTCCCAAGGGTAAAGGCATATGGATGACTATTATGCTGAAGCCGGACATACTTCCAGTTGATGCCCCAAAGCTGACGATCGCTGCTGCCCATGCAGTTGTAAAGGCTTTCTTACGCTGCTGCCGGCTGGATGCAAGAATAAAATGGCCTAATGATATCACCGTCGGAAGTAAAAAAATCTGCGGAATACTGACAGAAATGAGTGCAGAAGGTGATGAAATAAAATACGTTGTCATAGGGATCGGTATAAATGCAAATATTGGGCTTGAAGATTTCGGACCGGAGATTTCTAACATTGCTACATCGGTCAAGCTTGAAAGCGGAAGGTGTGTTTCCCGGAAAGCCCTGGCAGCTTCGGTACTAAACGAGTTTGAGGAAGTATACAAGGCTTTTGTCAGAGATGGAAGTATCAGGTCCTTTTTAAATGAATACAAGGACAAATCAGCAGTATTGGGAAAAGAGATAAGGATAATCAGCAAAAAAGAGGAAATAACAGGCTTTGCGCTTGATATATCAGAGGAAGGGCATCTTGTGGTAAGGCTTGCGGACGGATCAGTCAGGGATATAATGTCAGGAGAGGTATCGGTAAGGGGAGTTCACGAATATATTTAGTCATACGGTTGAAAAATAACAATTGTGATGCTAAAATGGTTTCGGGGCTACGAGGTTACGAGGTTTCGAGGGTAGGGGCGATTCATGAATCGCCCGTACAGGTTTCGGAGTGTAGGGGCGGCCATTGGCCGTCCGTGTTATAGATATTAAGAAACGGGAGGAATATTAATGGTACTTGTTATAGATGTTGGAAATACCAATATTGTGTTAGGAATTTATGAGGGAAGGAAGCTTCTTAATTTTTGGAGGGTAAAAACTGACGAGGGCAAGACCTCTGACGAATACGGAATGATAATAAGCCAGCTTTTCACACTCCAGAACTTCAAGTTTTCGGATATTGAAGCGGTAACTATTTCTTCCGTTGTGCCTCCTATCATGTATACCCTTGAGCATATGACCAGGAAGTACATAGGCAAGGAACCGCTTATTGTCGGACCAGGAATCAAGACAGGCATAAATATTAAGTACGATAATCCCAAGGAGGTAGGAGCAGACAGGATAGTAAATGCCGTTGCAGCATATGAGCTTTACGGCGGTCCCCTGATAATTGTTGACTTCGGCACTGCCACCACTTACTGCGCGGTGTCAAAGAACGGAGAATACCTGGGTGGAGCAATATCTCCCGGTGTGAGGATATCAGTAGACGCCCTTTTTGAAAAAACTGCCAAGCTTCCCAGGGTCGAGCTTGTAAAGCCCGGTACTGTTATATGCAAGAATACCATAAACAGCATACAATCCGGGGTAATATACGGTTATGTGGGACAGGTGGATTATATTGTAAAACGGATGAAAAAAGAGCTGGGGGAAACGAATGCAAAGGTAATAGCCACAGGAGGCCTGTCGAAGCTCATAGCTTCAGAATCCGAGACCATTGATGAGGTAAATGGCCTGCTTACTCTGGAAGGCCTGAGAATAATATATGAAAGAAACAGGGAATGATAATACAAAATCATATGATAGGGCAGGTAACGGCGCAATGTATATAGGCAGCGTAAAGCTCGGCAATAATGTGTTTTTGGCCCCTATGGCAGGAGTTACGGATATGGCTTTCAGGATACTTTGCAAGAGGCAGGGCTGCGGACTTACCTATACTGAGATGGTCAGCGCCAAGGGGCTGCATTATAAAAGCGACAATACTGCAGTGCTTCTGGAGATAGCGGAGGAGGAAAGGCCGGCGGCAGCGCAGGTCTTCGGGAGTGATCCTGAAATAGTGGCAGAGGCGGCGAGACAGGCGGCAGCCGGTGGAGCGTCCATAATAGACATAAATATGGGGTGCCCTACGCCCAAAATAGTGAAAAATGGCGACGGCAGCGCACTTATGAAGAAGCCGGAGCTGGTAAGGGACATTGTAAGGTGTACGGTGAAGGCGGTGAAAGTGCCTGTCACCATAAAGACCAGAAAGGGCTGGGATGATGAATCGGTTAATGCCGTAGAGATAGCCTGTATAGCAGCAGAAGAGGGCGCTGCGGCGGTAACCATCCACGGCAGGACCAGAGAGCAGTACTACAGTGGCACTGCTGACTGGAGCATAATCAAACAGGTTAAAAAGGCTATTGATATACCTGTAATAGGCAACGGGGACATTGTAAAACCGGAGGATGCAAAGCGAATGCTTGAAGAGACGGGCTGTGATGCTGTAATGATAGGCAGGGGCTCACAAGGGAACCCGTGGATATTCAGCAGGACAGTGGAGTACCTGGCTTGCGGCCGGCTGCTGCCGGAGCCTTCCTATGAGCAGAGAGTGGAGGCGATCCTTGAGCATATGAAGATGGTCACCGGGCATAAAGGAGAAAGTATAGGAGTCAAGGAGATGCGCAAGCACGCAGCATGGTATTTGAAAGGAATGCCCGGCTCCACAAGGCTAAAGGCAGAGATATTCAAACTGACCACCTGTGCGGAAGTGGAGAATATATTATCCGAGTATATGGATCACCTTAAAATGGATATACAACAAGGTATACTGTGAAATGCGGAACGGTTTATGACCCTTCCGCATTTTGATATTGTGAAAAAATACCATAAGTATTACAATGAAGTTGTATACAAGTTGGTGCACAGATCAATAATATATTTGGGGTGTTGGAATGGATCTGCTTAGAATTGGAGATAAGGTAGTAAGCCTGATAAAAATAAATAACAAGGTTAATGAGATACTAGAATACCGTACCCTTGGGCTTTCACAGCAGGAGGTTGCGGAAAAGCTGGGGGTGGAACGCACCTTTATCTCACGGCTGGAAGGCCTGGGAGAGGTAAGGAAAGGGCAGAGCATTGCTGCAATAGGTTTTCCCATAAAAAACAAAGCTGAAGTAGAAGCAACCCTTAAGGCTTATGGAGTTGAGTACTTCCTTCTGATGTCGGAGTCTGAAAGAACGGATTTTGTCAATGAATGCAGCGGCGTACAGCTTTCTAACAGGATAATGGAGCTTATCAACAAGTTCAGAAGCTTTGACAATGTGATCGTCATGGGCTCCGATTACAGGAACAGGATAGCAAGGGACCTGCTGGATAATAAGGTCATAGAGATGGATATAGGGAAGTCGCCAATAAAAGAGGATGCGGATGTTAACCTGGAAGCTTTGACTGGAATATTAAAGACATTGAAAGGATAGATATGAATGAAGCATATTGTTAGTATAAGTATCGGTTCCTCCAAGAGAAATCACAGGGTAGAAATGGACATAAATGATGAAAAGGTTATTATAGAAAGAATAGGGACTGATGGTGACATTCAGATGGCAATAAAGCTCGTACGGGAACTGGACGGGAAGATTGATGCCTTTGGAATGGGCGGAATTGATGTATATCTGAATGCCGGGAAGACCCGCTACAGGATAAAGGATGCACTTCCAATAAGGGAAGCGGCAAAGATCACTCCCATGGTTGACGGCTCCGGCCTTAAGATGTCACTGGAGAAGGAGCTGCCCCGTTTTATAGATTATAATGTGGAAAAACTAAGGGGGAAGAATGTGTTTATACTGCCTGCCATTGACAGGTACGGTATGGCGGAAGGCTTTCAGAATATGGGCTGCGAGCTGGTGCTTGCAGATCTTATGGTAGCTTTGGGCATAAATATACCCATAAAATCTCTGAAAGTGCTGGACAGAATAGCCAGCATCATTGCTCCTGTAGTTTGCCGCCTGCCTTTTGAAATGCTTTATCCCACCGGAAAGGAACAGAATAAAGGAGCAGACAGGTCCGGCAGGATAGATAAATTCTTCTTTGATGCGGACATAATTGCAGGTGACTTCCACTATATAAGACAATATATGCCTGGCGGGATGCAGGGCAGGATGGTTGTCACAAATACTGTCACGGAAGAAGATATTGAATGGCTCAAGGAATGTGGGATAAGTACCCTGGTAACTTCTACACCGGACCTCAATGGCCGTTCCTTCGGTACCAATGTAATTGAGGCTCTACTGGTAGCTATTATCGGCAAAGCTGCCGAGGAAATAACTCCTGAGGACTATTTGAATGTGCTGAAGGAGATAAACTTCAGACCAAGGGTGGAACACTTTGATAATAGGAAGGTGCTTTACGTGGAGAAGCAGGGGTGAAACATTTGTAAGTAAAATCAGAATATATCCCCCAGACAGTTAATATTATTATATGAAGGAAATTGCCTGAGGGCTTAAATATATTTCAATATGTTCGGAGGGTAAGCTATGAATAACGCTGCCATAATTGTTTTCAAAAGAAGTGCTCTGCCGAAGGTATTGAAATTTTTTATTATGCCTCATACAAATCAGATTATTGAAGCAGGAGACCATGATGACAAGGTCAGGGTGCATATTGTCGAGTGCCCTGTCATGGAGAACCCGGCAAACAACAGAAAGGTTGAGAAGTCTCTTAGAAGCCTGTGCCAGGAGAACAATATCAGTTTCTTCATAGGGAGAAATATTGAATATTATCTTGGAAGCGGTCTAGAGCGCATTGAAAACATTATAGAAAGGAGTAGTATTGACGAAATTAATGCAATCAAGGACTTAGGTGCGCTGATTAAGTTGTCGGTGGAAAGAAATGTAAACCTGCTTAATAAGAACATATGCTTTATCAGGAAGCTCTGCAGCTATCAATATATCAGTACAATGTCGGAAGAAGCTGCCGGGGTGGTTATTTATGAACATGACAGGATGAGTGAAACTGATAAGAAAATGGTTTTTGAAAAGCTTATGGCTGAAAAGGGGATATCGGCGGTTTTTACAAAAGATCTGGACAGAGCAATTTCCCAGTGTGATATTATTTTGGCTGATGACAGTGTAAAGCTGGAGACAATTCAGAAGGAATTATACGGTAAGATAGTGGTTGGCAATAATGCCGTATCAGGCGAATTTGAAAAAGTCAGCCGGGTGTTGTTATGGTATGACAGTCTTGATAACCTTGGTGAAGATAATGTTTTTATTCGCTTTAATGATGAAATCCTCGGCGTTTTGAGACATTTTTATAAGGAAAGAAGTGTAATAGCGTTTATTAAAAGGTTTCCTTATATTTATTTATGCCGGAATCATGAATCTGAAATAATTCTGCAGTAGTAGTCAGGCGGGTTTATCCATGCTTCAGATAGTGCCTGTCACTAATACTTGACATAAGGAAACTACTACATTATAATTAACAAATAAAGTGAATAGAAAGCAGAATAGACAGGAATTTGCTTAGAGAAATAATACCGCGCAAAGAAAGAAAATGGATAACAGGAATACATACACAGCATAAAAAAATGTATAAGGAGCATATTATCAATACTACAAATAACGTATAGGGTTTCATTGTACTGGCTGGGGCACAAGCCAGATTTTATGTGTATAATGCGTTTTTTGAAACAACATATAAAACTCTAGTAAAATTTCATAAAACGTACCTTTGTTGTTATTGAATTCGCACCATACCCAATGCAATCTCTAAAGTGTGAACAAATTCGCACAAAATCTTATGGAACGGGAGGCAGGAGACTGTGAATAAACAGAATATACTAACAATAGAAGGTCTGGCTAAGCTTGAAGAGGAATTGGATTATTTAAAAAGCAAGAGAAGGGCTGAGGTGGCGCTCAGAATAAAGCAGGCCCTGGCTTTTGGCGACATATCTGAGAACTCAGAATATGATGAAGCTAAAAATGAGCAGGCATTTGTAGAAGGCAGGATAGCACAGATAGAAAACATCCTGAAGACTGCCAAGGTAATTGATGATGAGGATATACAGACAGATATTGTAAGTGTGGGCTGCAAGGTCACCCTGAAGGATATTGAGCTCGGAGATGAGGTTGAATATACAATCGGCGGCTCTGCTGAGGCAGATCCCATAAACCTTAAAATATCAAATGAATCTCCCGTGGGAAAAGCCTTGATGGGCAAGGGGATCGGCAGTATTGTAGATATTGTTGTACCGGACGGAGTAATCAAGTATGAAATACTTAACATAAAGAAGTAGGGGGAAATAAAATGGCTAATGAAGAATTGAATCTGAATGAGATACTGAAGATCAGAAGGGAAAAGCTTGAACATCTTAAGGCAATCGGGCGCAATCCCTTTGAAATATTGAATTATGATCACACTCATCATTCAAATGACATTAAGGATAATTTTGAAGAGATGGAAGGAAAGGATGTTTCCATAGCGGGGAGGATAATGTCCTTCAGAGATATGGGGAAAGCATCCTTCTGTGATATACAGGACAGGTACGGAAGGATACAGACATATGTCAAGCAGGATGAAATAGGTGAAGAAGAATATAAGTTGTTCAAAACCTATGACATTGGTGATATTGTAGGTATCAAGGGCTTTGTATTCAAGACCAAGAGAGGCGAGATATCGGTACATGCAAAGCAGGTCACCTTGTTGTGCAAGTCGCTTCAGCCCCTTCCTGAGAAGTGGCATGGACTTAAGGATACTGAAATGAGGTACAGGCAGAGGTATGTGGACCTTATCGTTAATGAAGATGTAAGGGATACCTTCTACAAAAGGACAAAGATCATTAAGGCAATAAGAGAATTCCTTGATGCCAAGGATTACATAGAAGTAGATACTCCGATATTGGCTACAATAGCAAGCGGAGCGGCAGCAAGACCTTTTATCACTCACAGCAATGCCCTGGACATTGATCTGTATCTCAGAATCGCTACCGAGCTATATTTAAAGAGACTCATAGTAGGCGGTTTTGAGAGAGTGTATGAAATGGGCAAGGACTTCAGAAATGAAGGTATTGACGTCAGGCATAATCCTGAATTCACAATGATTGAGCTTTACCAGGCCTATGCGGATTACAACGATATGATGGAGCTTACTGAAAACCTTGTGGCATATTGTGCGGAGAAGGTTCTTGGAACAACAAAGATCAACTATCAGGGAACTGAATTGGATCTGACGCCTCCGTGGAACAGGTTGACCATGGTAGACGCCGTAAAGAAGTACTCCGGTGTCGATTTCAACGAAATAAAGACTGATGAAGAAGCAAGAGAAGTCGCAGTAAAGCTTAAGGTAGTGGATGAGCTTAAGAAAAAGCTTAAGGACTGCACCAAGGGGGATATATTGAATGCTGCCTTTGAGGTGTACGCTGAAGAACATCTTATTCAACCTACGTTCATACTGGACTACCCTGTGGAAATATCACCGCTTACAAAGAAAAAGAATGATGATCCGACTATGACGGAAAGATTCGAAGCCTTCATATTTGCCAGAGAAGTTGCCAATGCTTATTCAGAGCTGAATGATCCTATAGATCAGAAGGAAAGATTTGACCAGCAGGCAAATGATAAAGAGCTTGGCGATGATGAAGCATATGCAACAGATGATGACTTTGTAAATTCCCTTGAAGTAGGGATGCCTCCTACCGGTGGTCTTGGAATAGGAATAGACAGGATAATAATGTTCCTTACAAACTCCTACTCCATAAGGGACGTAATACTGTTCCCGACAATGAAACCACAGGCATAAGAAGAATTGGAACCCATCCATGAGTGAAAGCACATGGATGGGTTTTTTATAATATTATATTACTATAATTTTACATACATGGTATAATTTAGTTGATTGAATTTCTATCCCCGGATTGGGTACATATTATTAGCGGTAATCAGCATATTAAAATATATAATCAGAAATAGTGAAAAAGCTGTTGTGGAGAAGAATGGTTTTTATTTATAATGGTAATGTAACGTGTTCAATATACATAGAATTAGACACGAGGCACAACCTAAAGAACAAAATATTAAGGAGGGAATTACGTGACAACAAAATCAAACGCACAAGGCTCCGGCACTCTGGAAAGGCTGTTCAAGCTTAGAGAGCACAAAACCAACGTAAAGACCGAAGTGATTGCGGGTATCACAACTTTTATGACTATGGCATATATCATAATAGTTAACCCGTCGATACTAAGTGCAACAGGTATGGATATGCCGGCACTGATCACTGCTACCTGTCTTGCATCCGGATTGGCCACAATTCTTATGGCGTTTCTTGCCAACTATCCGTTTGCCCTTGCACCAGGCATGGGTCTTAACGCATTCTTTGCATACACCGTTGTTCTGACAATGGGCTACAGTTGGCAGCTTGCACTTGCCGCAGTATTTGTAGAAGGTATTATATTTATCATTATGTCCTTCTTTAAAGTAAGGGAAGCAATAATCGACTCAATCCCAATGAACCTCAAATATGCAGTCAGTGTCGGTATTGGCTTATTCATTGCCTTCATAGGACTGGTAAATGCAGGTATAGTAATACCCGGTGAGGGAGTAATAGTAGCTCTTGGTGATATGAAGAGCGCACCGGTGATATTAGCACTTATAGGGCTTGTGATTACAGGAGTATTGCTGTACAAGAATGTTAAAGGAGCTCTTTTCATCGGTATAATAGTTACAACCGTGATAGGGATGTTCCTGGGTGTTGCCAAGCTTCCGACAAGCATAGTTCAAGCACCTCCGTCAATCGCTCCTATAGCGATGGCACCCTTTAGCGTATCCTGGTCGGAAGTGTTCAGCCCCAAATTCATTGTAGTAATATTCACATTCCTCTTTGTTGACATATTTGATACTGTAGGTACGGTCATCGGAGTTTCATCAAAGGCAAACCTGCTGGATAAGGATGGAAGGCTTCCAAGGGCAAGCCAGGTTCTACTGACTGATGCTATAGGTACGACCTTCGGTTCATTGATGGGAACAAGTACTGTCACAACTTATGTTGAGAGTGCTTCAGGTGTTGCAGAAGGCGGAAGGACCGGTTTGACCTCGCTGGTTACCGGAGGACTATTCATTCTCGCATTGTTCTTCTCACCTTTGTTCCTTATCGTGCCAAGCGCAGCGACAGCACCGGCACTTATACTTGTCGGACTCTTCATGATGGAGCCTATTACAAAGGTAAATCTTAAGGACTTTACAGAAGCGATACCTGCATTCCTGGCAATAGTCATGATGCCTTTCGCATACAGCATCGCAGAAGGTATTGTTTTCGGTATGCTTGGATATACGATTCTTAAGCTTCTTGCAGGAAAAGGCAAGGATGTATCAATAACGATGTACATACTTTCGATCATATTCATTCTGAGAATCATATTTATGTAATGAGTTTGACTATATCGCTTAATCAGGCAGAGTGCTTGATTAAGCGATTTTTATTGGCCCTAATATGCCCTATGGTTGAATCTTCTGAAACAGCAGTAAAGGAGAGATAGAAATGAATGCAATATTTGTAAGAAATGATATAATAGTTAGTATAAAACCATAGGACGATAGTGCATGAAATGCTGTTCTAATAATACAGGAAAGGGTGTTTCGATGAGGGAGATTATTATGGCCCTGGTGGATGTTGCCGCAGGAAGGGCAAAGGCACAGACAGTATTTAAAAACATAAATCTTGTTAATGTTTTTACCGGTGAGATCTATAAGACCGATGTGGCGGTCCATGACGGATACATAGCGGGGATAGGCGAATACACCGGCGCCGTGGAGCTTGATATGGAAGGTAAATACCTTGCTCCGGGCTTTATGGACGGGCATGTGCATATCGAATCCTCCATGGTGACTCCGGGAGAGTTTGCAAGGGCTGTAGCTGCAAGAGGCACGACAGCAATGATTGCCGACCCCCATGAGATAGCCAATGTGAAGGGTATAGCCGGAATCAAGTATATGCTTGAGGGTACCGAAAACCTTCCGATTGATGTGTATGTAATGCTTCCCTCCTGTGTACCGGCAACGCCCTTTGAAAACTCAGGCAGTGTGCTTAAGGCAGAGGATCTGATGGAGATAATCAATCACCCCAGGGTACTGGGCCTGGGAGAGCTAATGGATTTTACAAACGTGATACACAATGAGAAATCCATAATGAATAAGATCGTGCTTGCGAAGAATGCAAACAAATTCATAGATGGACATGGTCCCCTTATAAGCGGCAAGGACCTGAATGCATATATCTCGGCAGGAGTCAGGACAGAGCACGAATGCACAAGTGCAGAGGAAGCAAGAGAGCGTCTCCGGTTGGGGATGCATGTTATGCTGAGAGAAGGTTCTGCTGCAAGAAATGTCATTGATCTGCTGCCTGCCCTGAATGAAAGCAGTATTGCACGCTGCATGTTCTGTACCGACGACAGGCATCCCGAGGATATACTCATAGAGGGGCACATTGACAACAACATAAGACTGGCGATAAATCAGGGAGTCGACCCGGTAAAAGCAATACAGATGGCAACGCTTAATGTGGCAAGATGTTACAACCTGGAGCGGGTGGGAGCTATTGCCCCCGGATATAAGGCAGATATGGTCGTGCTGAATGACCTGGAGGGATTGGAAATATACCAGGTTTATAAGGAGGGCAAGCTGATCGCCCAGGAAGGGAAAGCACTTTTTGAAATAAAGAGCATAAACGATTCAAAGATGCGAAACTCTGTAAATATAAAACCTCTGGCGGAAGACTGTTTCAGTATAACCACCGAGGAGCAGGGACTGAGGGTAATAGGTTTGCAGGCTCATTCCCTGGTGACGAAGGATTTGTGGCGCAATGTGAATATAGCAGCCGGGAAATATTCTACCGATGAGGGGAAAGTGCTTCTGAAGATTGCGGTTATAGAAAGACACAATGCTACCGGCAATATAGGCCTGGGACTGGTGGAAGGACTGGGGCTCAGGAATGGAGCCATAGCATCCACCGTAGCCCATGATTCGCATAACATCGTAGTAATTGGCGACAGTGACATGGATATGCGCACCGCAGCAGAACACCTGCAGGAAATCGGGGGAGGCATAGCAATAGCATCAGAAGGCAGTATAATACGCTCACTCCCGCTGCCCATAGGCGGTCTGATGAGCGACATACCGCTGGAAGAACTGCAGGAACAGCTGGAGGATATGCTGGACACAGCTTATAAAATGGGCGTATCGAAGGATTATGATCCCTTCATGACACTGGCATTCCTGGCGCTTCCGGTCATACCGGAACTGAAGGTGACAGACCTGGGACTCTTTGACGTGGTAAATTTCAGATTTACAAAGATAGATGAAGTATAGGGCTAACAATATCGGCTGGGATTGATTGATAATCCCGGCTTTTATTTTTTGCGGAGAATAGCGGAATTTGTCATATGAATAGTAAGATATATTATATGATATTACATTTAAAGGATAAGGCATATATCGTATAATGGAATAGATAATAGGTAAATGTTGGTACTGGGTAAATTATATTTTATAAGTACAAACACAGCCATATAGAAATATTGGCGACATGGTGTCGTAGTTGGAACCGTTATATGACAGTCTAGTGCAGATTTATGTGTGTTCAAAAAACAAGTTCGCTGATATTCTTTAGAAAGAATTGAACTATATGGAGGATTAGATGCCTAAAAAGATAAAGTTATTCCGGAAAGATACCCCTTTGTATATTTATAGCAGAAAGTTTACTAGCGATAGGGTACTTGTTAGCAATGGATATGGAAGTCTTTTAGCGGAAATAAATCTTGATGAGTTTCCTCTAGTAGAAGATTTTGAAATTCTATATGTTTACAGAGAGGGCTTTAACAAAAAAGATAAAGAAGTTCATTTTATCTTTTATAGTGAGACAATGGGACTACTAAATGGATTTCCATATTGGTATATACATGAATCTAAAATTAAAGATTTCTCTACTAATGATATTCCGATTGGCACAAAAGATACTCCATTCATGGATGTGGAACAAGGCGGTTTGATATATATTTTTGAGAAAAGAGATTATGTTTATGTTTTATATTCACATGATAACGACTATATCGAGTTTAACCCATGGTATAAAGTGAGCAAGGATTTATATTTTAGTAGATGGATGGAATTAATTAGTTGGTTTAAAAGGCTATAATAAGACTTAATTATATGCTGAGGTAACATATTTTTGAATAGCTGGCTCCGTGGGGCACTAGACCATCACATAACACACAGCAGTGTTTCCGCAGTCCGTGAAAAAGCACCAGAATGGCTGTAACCACTCTGGTGCTTAAATGTATAGGCTTATCAACCATCGAACAGAGGATTGCGGAAAAACCTTGTTGAACTGAGCCGCGGTTGGCAGCCATTGCATTATGGGGATTCAATCTTTTTACCCCCTATGGAAAAAGGAGAGAAGGTACTTTTATATAGCAAAATAAGAGGGTAAAGTACAGAACAAAGACAAATGTTGGGTGGGAAAATACTAGGAGGCATAGCTCCCCCCTCCCCCAGCAGGCATGGCAAGATCTATGCAATTGCGAATAAATTAAGGCATAGCCATAAGTGGCAGTAATGCTTGCCGTTTCATATGTCCTTTTAGACAACAAGGACAAAGCGTCATATCACGACCAGTCAGCTTCAAAAGCAGTTCGGCTGTTGTCAGTTTCTTTTGAACAGAATATAGGATTACGCCTGTTAGCTTTTTACACTTAAGCAGCTTGCTCTGACGGTTCCGGTTGCTGAGAATGCCAAAATGGCGTATCTTTACAAACCGGTAAGGCAGAACATGTATAAGGAACCTGCGGATGAACTCATGGCCTTCAATAGTCATCAGCTTCTTCTTGTTTTTATCACGGTAGTCCCGCCACCGAAAGGTGACTTTTTCCTGTTCGATTTTGACAAGCCTATTGTTTGAAATAGCCACCCGGTGAGTATAACGACCTAGGTATTCCAGTACATGAAGAGTGCTTTTAAAAGGTGGTTTACAGTAGACCACCCAATCCTTATCATAAAGCTGATTGAGAAGCACCTTAAAAGCATCTTACATGGCAAGAGCTGCAATTTTCCCATGAAAGCCAAGCAAACCTGCAGCATAAAGCTGCTTGAGATAATGCAGAAACTTTCCCCGGGATAAAGAACTTCTTTCTGCTATTGATCCAGTGCAAACCGTCGAAAGATAACCCTTCTCCCGGTACAATGCAATGGATATGGGGATGATCCATCAGATTCTGGCCCCAAGTGTGCAAAATGGCAGTTACACCGATTTGAGCACCCAGGTACTTCTTGTCGGCAGCCAGCTCTGATAGTGTTTCCGACACACACTGAAAAAGCAAATCATAGAGAAGCTTCTGGTTTCTTAAAGCGAGTGGATTGAGGAGATCCGGCAAGGTAAAGACAACATGGAAATAGGGCACTGGCAGCAAATCCTGTTGTCTGTCAGAGAGCCACTGCTCTCGGGCAAGCCCCTGACACTTTGGACAGTGACGGTTCCTGCAGGAGTTGTAGCTGATGCGAATGTGGCCACATTCATCACAGCAGTCAGAATGGGCACCCAATTTAGAGGACCGGCAGAAGGAAACAGCGGAGGCAACCTTAAGATGCTGTAAAGGCAACCTATGGGTTTGAAGATAGGCAGGAGCAAACTGTCGGAATATATCCTGCACTTCAATAGCAGGGTTTGACTTTTCATCATGCATCACTGTTATCCTCCAGAAGATCCAAGGGAGATTTCACCTGAAGTACTTTAGGTTGAACCATGTGCAGGTATCTGGAGGTTGTCTCAAGATTGAAATGACCTAACAGCTGTTGGATACGGAACAAATCTGTACCGGCCTCCAGAAGGTGAGAAGCAAAGCTGTGGCGAAGAGAATGAACGGAAGCCTTCTTTTGGATGCCTGCTTTCTTACGGGCATCATAGAAAACCTGCTGGATAGTACGACAAGAGATAGGCTTTTCAGGTGAACTGCCAGGGAAGAGATACGATGAAGGCTTGTATTGCCGCCAATACTCTCGCAATAGAAGGAGGTTGGCATGGGATAAGAGGGAGTATCGGTCCCTCTGTCCCTTACCCTGGCGGACAAAGATAGACATGCGTGAGCTGTCGATATCAGATAAAAGGAGATTGGCAGTCTCACTAACCCTGAGTCCTGCATCGTAGGTGGTCATGAGGATGGCCTTGTGTTTAAGATTGGAGACAGCATTAAAGATAGACAAAACCTCTTGGAGAGAGAGCACCACAGGCAACTTGCTTTGCTTTTTGGAACGGGGAATGTTCTTAAAGTTCCATTCCTTGCCCAGAGTGGTTTCATAGAGAAAACGTAAGGCACTGTAGCAGCCATTTGCATAAGAGCTGCTGATCCCTTGAGAGATGACATGAAGCAGATACTGGCGTACCTGATTTTCTCCCATCTGAGCAGGGTGCTTTCCGAAATGCTCTTCAAAGCTACTTGCGTGAGCAGTATAGGCATAGATGGTTTTGGGACTGAAACCCCTTAGCTGCATGTCATCTGTCATCTTTTCGATAAATTGATACATGAAATCACATCCTTTAAAATATTTGATTCTATCTTAAAGGATATTTGCTGGAAAGTGTAACTAATATATGGGATAATTAGGAATAGAAACGAAAGGCCACCGCGCTAGCGGTTTAGTTCAACAATGCCCTCACGCTACGGCACGGCGGGAGCGAGCAAGGAGCATGCGTGCCTTGGGTTGCCGGACGCATTTGCTTTGGTGCGGAGGCAGGGCAACCACACCCCTTCACCCGGAGCTGAGCTCCGCCAGGGGGAAGGGCTCTGATGTCCGCTTCAGTGGTGCCATGTGTGCGTAACAGTTATACGACATATCACACCATGTATTTGAATATTGTCTGAGTAATGAAAGGATAAATGTTATGAGTAATTCTGTCATAGACATTAATAAAATCTTCTTTGCACCAGACGGATGGAGCTTTGATAAACCTAATCCTTAGTGTCATACTTAAAGATGGTTATAGATGATGATAGCTTTGATTTATCTGATGGTGAGAAGTATTGGACTCCAACACTATTTACTGATACTGCAAATGATTACTTCCTTGCAAACTGGATTCTCTCAGGAGTTAACGGTATGAAGTCCGTTTGATTAGCCTGATTGATAATAGACTGTGTAACATATCAAAAGGCACATCACTATTCCTGGCAATAACCTTTGAAGATGCCGAAAGTGTAAAAAAGGCATATGAAATCTTACAGGAAGGCAGCACAATAATCTATCCAATGGTAAGCATTACTCGTATGATGATATTTGTAGAATGATGAGAATGGAATATAAGGAGAATTTGATTATGAATATTGAAATTGCCACACATGACATAATTCCTGAATGGTTAGGACTGGCACGGGAGGTGGAGCCGCTATTTCAGGCTTCGATGGCAGACGACCCGGAGTTTAAAGCTTTTATGGAGAGCAAGATTGCAAAGAATGTATTGTTTCAAAGCAGGGTTCAAAGCTTAAAATCGAAAATATAGCATTATCCTATGATTGGGAGACAGTGGCTGAATATGCATTCAGAAATAATCCGCCTGACTGGGAGGACTTATATTAACCGGACGGGTATAATGGAGGCTTGACAGTTTTGGCACAGGACCCTGAATCAGGTTATTGCTTACAGAGAAATGGGAGAGTGAAATGATAAAGAACGTTATTTTTGATTTGGGAAACGTATTGCTTAATTTTAGACCATTAGAGTACTTATATGAGAAAATTCCTGAAAAGCAGAAAGCTCATCAGATTTACGAAGAAATTTTCAGAAGCACGGAGTGGGTTATGCTTGACAGGGGGGTAATTACTGAAGAAGAAGCTATTGATATGATATGTGATAGAAATAAGGAGAAAAGCCAGATCATAAGGAATGTGATGGATGACTGGTATCAAATGCTTACGCCTGTAGAAGGAGTTGCCGGCATTTTAAAAGAATTAAAGTCTTCAGGATATAAAACATATTTCCTGTCTAATTTCCATCTGCTGGCTTTCGAAGCTGTTTATAAGAGATATGATTTCTTTTCAGATTTTGATGGTGGTGTCGTCTCATATAAAGAAAAACTTTTGAAGCCGGAGAAAGATATTTATGATAAATTGATAACAGCATATGGGATCAATCCGCATGAATCAGTCTTTATTGACGATACAAAAGAAAATATCGAAGGTGCAGCAAAATCAGGATTTGAAACAGTACTTTTCACAACAGCCCCTGAACTGAGGAAGAAGCTGGCCGGATATGGATTTTCCAGTGGGGTGGCATTATAGGAATTCTGAGCAGGTCTGTGAAGGTGTACATGAACCAATCGCATGACGTGGTATGGGATAACGGAGAGCTTGTTGATTTTGCAGATTATATGTTGAAGGAAATATATACTTCTGTTAAATAACAAGAATAAATGTTTTTGACGAAAATATCCTTATCGTAAGGGGGCTGAAATGATGAAACTAAATAGAAAACAATTGAAGATAATGAGATGGTCCGCAAGAATCCTTGCGTTGGCAGTAATACTGTTTGGCCTGCCCTTTTATTTCGGCTATGGAAATCCATTGCCGTTCATTAACCCTGATTATAAATTATGGGACAATCTTTGGCTGACTATTTTTCCATTGATGTTCATAGGACTCGGGCTTGGATGGAAATTTGAAAAAATCGGAGGATTCCTTATAACCGTTCCAATAGCGATAGGACTTATAGCGGGATTGGTAATGAAAAAAGAGCTGATTACCCATATGCTTGTTCCTTTTATCGTAGGAATGATGTATTTAATAATCGGATACAGAAAAGAGACCTGAGTAAAATTCTGACTTGCATTGCATAGCATTGGCTTTGTGCGGCGGCTGCAAATGGGACAACCCCGCAGCATCATTGTTTAGGAGGTAGAGACATTGAGGAAGGTAAGGATAACAGTCTTGAAAAGATGCTTCTACGAAGAATATGCAGAAGCTTACTTGACTGAGGGAAAAGAAGTCGGTCCGTGCCCATTATTAAATGAAGGAGATACCTTCGTTTATGAAGGAAGCGCCATGATGCCTGAGGGCTTTTGCCCATGGGCCTGGATTGATATTTACAGGGGAGTAAGCACCCTTGCTGCCGGAGCTACATATACGCCATGGAATAAAAAGGATGGTATGCAGATACTGTGCTGCACCGATGGGGTCCGTCCTGTCGTGTTCGCACTCGAGGCGTTTGAGGACTGATTGCATTTATAGGGAGGGTTGAGAATATGGAAATCAGAAAGGCAAAGCCGGGAGAAGGGGCAATATTAAGTGAACTTGCATTGTGCTCAAAAGCATATTGGGGGTATGATGCAGGATTTATAGAAGTCTGCAGGGATGCTTTGACAATATCTGAAAAGTATATAGCCTCAAACTATGTTTATGTGCTGGAGGATGGGTCAGGTATTGCCGGATTCTTTTCAATGGTTGCAGGTGATGAGGAAAATGAATTGGATAATATGTTTATCCTGCCGGAGTATATCGGTAAGGGATATGGAAGACTATTATGGGATAAGCTCATAGAATTGGCAAAAGAAATAGGTATCGTAGAATTTACAATAGTATCCGATCCTTATGCGGAAGAATTCTATAGAAGAATGGGTGCTTTGCGTATAGGAGAGGTTGATTCTAATGTTCAAAAAGACCGGAAACTGCCACTGATGAAAGTTACAATCACATAAATGAGGAGTGTAGGGAAATGCATTTTTTGAAAATATCTGATCTCTGTGATAAGCAGGTATTGGAAATATTCGATATAGCAGATGTACTGAGATACAAGGCTAAAGGAAATGAATTGTCCGGAAAGACCGCCGTACTGTTCTTCCCTGAATCAAGTATCAGGACACGTATTACCTTTGAGAAGGGGATAGCTGACCTTGGCGGACGAAGCATTGTTTTTCCGCCCTCGACTCTGGATAAAAGAGAGGAGCTTTCTGATGTCATCGGTTATATCGAGAACTTTGCAGATTTTGTGGTGATCCGCCATTCAGACTTTGGTAAAGTTGCTGAAATTGCAAAACACTCGAATATACCGGTAATAAATGCAATGACATCGGAAAATCATCCTTGTGAAATACTATCTGATATATATTCTCTAAGAAGCTTAAGAAGTGATTACCGTGATTTAACATATACCTTTGTAGGCGGGAAGGGAAACATATCAAAATCCTGGGTGGAAGCGGCAAAGGTTTTGCGCCTAAGACTCAATCATGTATGCAGCAAGGGAAATGAAATTAAAGCAGACGATGATAATTACTCGTTCTGTACAGTGCTTGATCAGGTGCTGCCGGAAAGCGATATTATCCTCACTGACCCATTACCTTCAGAGTTAAGGACGCAGGAATACTACGAGAAATATCAGATAACACTGGAGCGGATGGAAAAAACGAAGAAGGATTCGTTATTGAACCCATGTCCGCCATTTTATCGCGGTGAGGAAGTTACTGAAGATGTTATCGGGTCTGATTACTTTGTTGGTCACAGTTTCAAAGCTAACCTGATTTATGTACAACAAGCGATAATATTGTATTGTTCAGGGCAGGGTGTTGGAGAAAAAGTAAGGGAGAAAACAATTTGAAAAATTTCATAATTGAGCAGTATGGTTTTTTGATCCGGAAAAATTCAAGAAGGATTATAGAGAAGGGTTTTATGGAATTGAAGCATGCATGTTAGAATCAGAAGACGATACCTCAACATTGCAGGCTGAGGGCAAGAAGAAAAATCTGAACATTGGAATTCATTTTCCATTTAATGTATAGGAACTCAGTACAAAATATTTCTGAGTTGGAAAATATAATTAAAATGTTACCGTCCCATAATGATTATGAATAGTATGCAAACTTTAAAAATAGGCAGTCTCTTTTTTATTCACAGTTTATATTTCAATTACACTATAGCCTTTTTCCATAAGTATCTGCTTAATATCGACTAAATTCACCTTTACTTCGTCGTACCTTACGGTAACTTTATTAGATTCTAGGTCTACACTAACATTTTCAACGCCATCAAGATCAGTCAGGCTTTTTGTAACGGGTGTGCGGTTACCACTATTTATTCCATCTACGTTAAGCTCGGCATTTACGGACATTCTTATATCACCACCTTGATAAATTTATTTTTATTATCTTTATGGTTTCCAACTTGATCAGATAAAACTCAAGATTTCTTTTAATTTTTTGTTTCAGCCTCTACCACCCGGCTACACTGCTCCCCTATGCTCCGGCCTAACTTGCCGGTCTCTTGGCTGCCGCGCTTTTTGCGAGTTCCAGGAGGGCGTTGGGTAAGAAAAATCGCGCCAGCCTTCGAGAATTACGCAAGTTCGTGTAGCTTATGATATGTCAGGTGAAACACAGTGGATTTTTATTCGTACATGCTTGTGTGAGGTGTTAAATATGGAAAAAATCAATTTGATACAAAAGCTGAATCTTTTTAAGACAGCTCTAATAAAACCAAGCATTGAAATGGATTTGCTTGAAAAGATCGACATAAGAGTTGGGACCATCATACAAGTTGATGACATTGAGAAATCGAATAAACTGGTTAAACTGGCTGTGGATTTTGGCGATTTTACAAGAACTATTCTGGTAGGTATGAAGGGTGAAAGGGATAATCCAAAAGAAATTGAAGGTCAGCAAGCACTGTTTGTTGTTAATCTTGCCCCAAAGAAAATGGCAGGAGAAATTTCAGAAGGCATGCTTTTCGATATCGGTTATGCCGATGGAATAATACCGGTCCTGGCCCAGCCTGAGAAGCCGGTGCCGAATGGAACCAGAGTAGGATAGTTCTTAGGGGCTAACAGGGTTCTGGATTAAAAATTAAGGGAGAGAACAGGTTGAATAACTTTATAATTGGTCAATACAATTTTTTTGATCGGGAAAAATTCAAGAAGGATTACAGGGAAGGGTTTTATGGGGTTGAGGCATGTATGCTGGAATCAGAAGACGATATTTCCTCATTGCAGGCTGAAGCCAAAAAGAAAAATCTGAACATCGGAATTCATTTCCCATTGAGGTCAAGAACGCTGCAGACCAGGGATCCATTATTTCTTGATCTTGATGCAGATACAAGGATACAGGCGTTTAGAGCAATAGAGGAAGAGTTGGAATTTATAAAAGAGAAAAATATTAATCCCCAATATATACTGTTTCACTATCCAAAGCCTGTAATTCTCAGTGAAGCATTCGATTTGAGCAGATGGAGATTCAATTACAATTCGGAATATGTCTATGAATCTGAATACCCTTTTGACAAGCTTATAGAATATAGTGAATTTTTGCTCCAATGGCTGAGCGAAAAGTCCTGTGAATATAATTTTACTCCTGTTCTTGAATTTGATGCGATTAATAAATATATTTCAGAGAATACGTATTTGGAAGCATTATTGGATAAATACAACAGCATAAAGGTATGTTTGGATATTGGAAGACTACATGTTCAGGATAGGATTGATCCGGAGTTTAATGCTTCAGATATGCTGAGAAGATTTTCAAAGTATTCGGAAGTAATACACCTTTGGCATTCTAAAGTTGGTGAAGTCGTTGAGTATGGACATTTCCCGCTTTTACCGGGGCTTAAGCCTGAAGATGGGTGGGCTGATGTTGAAGCGTATTTTAAAGTTATAAGAGCAGAAAACAGAAATGTGAAGCTGCTTTTTGAACACAGGTCGGATTTGATCACTGACGATGAACTGGAAGCATGCTATCACTGGATAAATGAATTGCTCAATAGAGGCAGTGTTTACTGGAGTGAAAAGAAATGGAGAAATTTGGACTAATTATCTTTGATATCGATGGCTTAATGTAGAAGGAGGAGAGAGGAGCATGACTGTTAGTGACTTATTTCATGCACTTACGATTATTACAACAGGATTATTTTCCGGACTGATGATGACTTTGGTGGTAATCCTGCAAAAGCAGTGGTCATCTATGAATCGCAGCGAGTATTATTCCAATTTTCAGGGGTTTCTAAAGGTGGCTAAAGGGAATGCATTTGTTACAGTTCTTACATTGTTTTCTTTTCTTGTCCCGCTGTTGCTTGGGATACTGGCTGCTGTTGAAAATAAGCGCGCATTAGGATTGTCGCTTATACTTGCTGGAGTGCTTTGTCTGATTGGATGTTTTATAGTAACAATAAAGCTTAACTTCCCGATATATAACAAGGTTGTCTCATGGACATCAGAAAACGATGCTGCTGACTGGGAAGATACAAGAAGAAGATTCTATTTTTTGAATATTATACGATTCAGCTCTTCAACTTTATCATTTATTATCCTGGTTTTCAGTAAAATATACTTTGATTAGAAATAGCTGACGATTGTCTCAGTCTGACGATGAAGACAATCTGCTTTTCAGATCAAAGGGATGGATATCTTCCTTTAAACTTATATTTAGGGAGCTGATTTTTATGTTGAAACACAAAGGGACAGTACCACTTGAAAGTGAAAGATTAGAACTACGCAGGTTCACACTGAATGATGCAGAAGCAATGTTCAAGAATTGGACTAGTGATGAAGAAGTTGCCAGGTATATGAGATGGAATGCTCACAAGAGTATTGATGAGACAAAAAATGTTCTAATAAAAAGAATAGAAAAGTATAATAACCTGGGCACTTACCATTGGGCTATCGTACTAAAGGGTACAGATATGCCTGTTGGCAATATCGTATTAATGACTTCAAACGAATATGACAGGTGTGCTGAGGTTGCATATTGTCTGGGAAAGCAATATTGGGGCCGGGGAATTATTACAGAAGCATTAATAACTGTGTTGAAATTTGGACTGAATGAAGTAAATTATAATAGAATTGAAGCATATCATTCGGTTAATAATATTGCTTCCGGTAAGGTAATGAAGAATGCAGGTATGAGGTATGAAGGTAGAATGCGTAAAAAGTACCTTAGCCATGTAGGCTTTGAAGATAGTGATTTGTACGCAATATTGAGAGAAGACCTGTTGGATACAATATGAAAGGATAGAAATATAATGGATGATATTCAGGAAATAAAAAATATAGCATGCGGATTATTGAATAGAAACCTTGAACCGGTACAATCTCTCATTATTATGAGGGATTTGCTGGATGTTTCAAAGGATGACAGTCTGCTTATCGAAGAAGAAGAAAAGGTCATGTGCAGTAAATGGGTAAAGGAGCTTGAAGAAACTCAGAAGTTGGACGGAACATGGGGAAGGTTCCATTCACAGGATTCTAGTATAAAAAGGAAGTTTCCCACTACAGAAATTGCGGTCAATCGTGCATTATCCCTGGGACTTAAAGCGGACAGCAGTATCTTAAGCAAGTGTGTTGCTTTCATGGTCAGAATCATTAACGGCGCGGATTCCTGGCCGGACCGGGTAGAAAAATTCGATGAATGGCCTGTTATGACAAAAATTGTAACTGCAGCCACTCTGTCAAGAGTAGATAGAAACCATTCCGATCTGGAGAACATATGGAAGCTGTGGGCAGAAATAACCGAGAGTGCTTTTGAGACCGGTGAGCATAACGCTGATAGGGAATTAGCTGCTTTTGAAGAAGTTACAAAGTTGCGCCCAACAAATAGAGATTCCAAGTTGAATAAAATGTATCCATTGATTCTTTTATCAGCTACTAGCGGCAGACTTAATCCGGACATTGAGAAATCCTATTTGGAATGGATCTGGAACAGTAAAGAAGGTATTTACTACCTGACGTGGTTTAGTATGGACATATTGCCTTATATCACTTCAAAGGAGTTTCCTTTTTGGCTGAGAGCTATTGATATTATTATCGGTTATGGTTATGGAAAGGTATTAGTAGAAAATTCTATTGATTATCTATGGAGTATAAGAAAAAAGGATGGCTTATGGGATTTTGGAGCAGCTTCAAAATCTGCAGACTATGCCAGATCATACTGTGGATGGCATTTATCCGGTTCATGGCGGGAGCCGGTAAACAGACAAATAGATTGTACCATTCGGATACTTTTGTTGCTGAAGAAATATTACAGTCACTGAAAAGCTGTTACTGAGGCTGCGATTGTAAAATACAGATGCAAGAATAATGATCGGGATTAATTGCTAATTTCGATTTTTTATTTTGCAAAAGAATATCGAAAACTGTCATATAAACGGTAGGATTATTCATATAATGGAAGATTTAAACTATAAGCTATATGTCGTATAATAGAGTAAAGAATAGGTAATTAATGGTATAAGGCCTAGTGCGGATAGCTTCGGGAAGTCTGAGCCTGATTCCCTGTAATGCCTGATACGGGTACAATATAACATTGGTGGGGGGGTAATTATACTGGATAAACAGATGATTGGAAGATGTGGAACTTACTGTGGGGTTTGTGAATGGAAGGACAGGATGAAATGCCCGGGTTGTCAGGAATGTCAGGGCAGACCCTTCTGGGGAGAATGCTTTGTGGCCAAATGCTCAATTGGAAAAGGAATTTATCACTGTGGACATTGTATAAAGGTGCCATGTGAGGAATTAAAGGCTGCATATAACACTCCGGGACATGAAGATCATGGGGAACGGTTAACCAATTTGAAGAACTGGGCAAATGGTATAGAAGAATACTTGGAATTAAGAACTTTGAAGTCAGAGGAAAAGTAGATGTTTCATCCGGCACGTAAAGATAAGCATATGTATTTAAAACAAGCTAATGAATAAATCCGTGTACTGTTAAAATTCTATATTTAAGTCCATGCTCATTAGGCTACTGCGCAATTATAGCGATTATATTGGAGGTGTATGAGTTGTATAATCCATTATCAGGTTTGTATTCGGAAGTAAAAGGTTCAGCAGAAATTTATTCAGATGTTCTACGATTATTATCACTAAACGGATGTGAAGAAGTTGCAGACCATTCTTTGAAAGTAGCTAACAGGGCTAAATCAATAGCAAGATATTACGGAATAAATGAGGAATCTGCTTTTGTTGCCGGGCTGCTTCATGATATTGGCAATATAATTCCTCTGGAAAAGAGAGTGGCACTGTGCAGTGAGCTTGGAATAGGGGTCCTCGAAGAAGAGCAGCTTGCTCCGGCTATGCTGCACCCGAAGCTTTCGAAGATAATAGCAAGAGATATCTTCCTGGTGGATGAGGAGATATGCAATGCTATAGAATGTCATTCAACTTTGAAAGCGGATGCAGGCAAGTTGGATATGGTTCTGTTTGTGGCAGATAAAATATCCTGGGATAGGTCCTACAGTGAAGGATTTATTGATGAAATGCTTGATAGCCTGAATACTTCATTGGAGTGCAGTGCTCTTGAATACTTGAAGTATTTGCATAGTGGAAAGGCTAAAGTGATGCATCCGTGGACTATTGAGGCATATAGTCATTTAACGGATTTATGTGAGCAATAGCATAAGAAGACCGGCAGCTGTACCGGTCTTCTTGACTCTGTGTCAAAAGATATAAGGCCAGTCTTGTTCAGAACAGCATGTCAGTAAAGAACGAGGGTATAGAGTATTTTATGAAAAAAGAAAAAGAGCGTTGCACATGTGAGAGCTGCGGTGGCATTATATCTCTCCATGATGCGAAGTGCAGCGATTGCCACTCAATTACAAAGATTATCTGACTCGAGGATTGTAACATGACATACAGGTGATAAGGCTGTTGAATCAGAAATTCGGGAGGCTGTGGCCTGCGGCGGGAAAGATTGTATTTTTGAAATTAAGGTTTGATCATATTTGTGAAAAATTTAGTAATTTTTCAGACTCCATCATATTATTAGCGTATTTATCTATAAAATGGAAAAAGGGGGTTTGAAAATTACTATGAGAAGAATAGTAATATTTATTGTTACAGCTCTTCTACTAATTGCATTAGGTGTGTACTTTTTTTCATAGCACCGGGCAACGATGTTCTGGAAGCTGGAGGAATATGCCGATAGAGAGTGTAAACCTGGATGGAATAAATGACGGGGTATACAGAGGTAGCTTTACCTATGGTTCATTTACCTATGAAGTTGAGGTCGGTATAAAAGGACATAACATTGAAAAAATTGATGTGATAAGTAATAGGGATACAAAGTATGCAAGAAAAGCAGAGGGCGTCATTGGCAGAGTCCTGGAAAAACAGTCATTGGATGTGAATGTGGTATCAGGAGCAAGCACTACGAGCAAAGCCTTGTTAAAAGCTATTGAGAATGCGTAGAATAGAGCAAAAAATTAATGGCCAGCGCATCAGTACTGGATGTGTATTACAGGAGGTTATGATGAGACAGGACAGTATAGGAATATTATCAGGTATGGGACCCAGGTCAACCACTCCCTTTCTGGAGCTGGTTCTGGACCAATGCCAGATTCAATATGGTGCAAAGTATGATATAGATTATCCGCATATTATTATATATTCATTGCCAACACCGTTTTATTTAGACCGGGAGATAGATCATTCACTGATGAAGGAAACAATAATCAAAAGCCTGAGAAAATTGGAAGCCGCCGGTGTGAGCTTTATTGCCATGCCCTGTAATTCAGCGCATGTATATTTTGACGAACTGAAAAACTCAATTAATATACCATTGCTGAATATTGTGGAGAAAACAGTAGGCTGCTTACCTCATACGAAACAGCGCATCACAATATTCGCGACTGAAACGACTCTCAAGTCCGGACTGTATCAGAGAGGCATTATAGCTGCCTCTCATGAATGTGTTTTTGTGGAGCATTGGCAGACAAAGGTAAATTGCATAATCAGTGCAATAAAGCTGAAGAAAGATAGGGAGTTTATCCTTTCACTCTGGATAGAGCTTATAAGTGAGGTCAAAGAACAGGGAATAGACGGAATAATAATCGCATGCACTGATTTGAGCATGTTAAGTAGTGCCACCGAGTCTGGCCTGAATATATACGATTCATCAGAAGCACTGGCAAAATCAGTAGTAAAAAGATATTTAGGAGAATAACAGGGAGGTATCAACGTATGGCAAGTGAGCTTGTAGCCTACTGCGGACTTTTTTGCGGGGCATGCAGCTTTAACCTAATGATGGAAAGCCACACCATGAAGAAACGATAAGCAATCTTAATATATTGAGAGAAATTGGGGAAGAAAAGTGGACTTGTCAGTGCGGGTCCAGATATTCCTGGTATCATAAGGAATGTTCCAGGTGCCATAAGAGCTGACCTGTTATCAGCCTTTGAAGCCGGAGCTGCAGTACATAAGCCACATCCGGTATAGAATTCAGAGTGAAGGAGGTCCCTATGAAAAGCATAGATTTCGGTTTTGTAGCCGATTTATATGACACTTATGTAAATGTAGATTTTGATATAGATTTCTATAGTAAGCTGTCAGGGAAATATAGAGGGAAATGTCTTGAGCTGATGTGTGGAACGGGTAGGGTATCCTTGCCTTTACTTAAGCAGGGTATTGATCTCACCTGTGTGGACTATTCCGAAGAGATGCTGGCAGTATTCAGGAAGAAAGCAAAAGAGCTGGATATTGCTTCGAGGATAGAGTGTCAGGATGTATGCGAATTAAATCTGGATGATATTTATGATATGATATTTATACCATTCAATTCCTTTTCGGAGATCACTGATAGTAAAAGGCAGGAATATGCACTTGAGAGGATACATATGCACTTGAGCGATAAAGGAGTATTTTTTTGCACTTTGTATAATCCGGAATACCGGATAAAAACGGCTGACGGGTTTTTAAGGGTTTTAGGGAGATTTCATATTGACGAAAACAAGAGCCTGGTTATCTCCTACTATAATCAGTATAATGAAAAGACCAAAAATGTAACCGGCATTCAGTTTTATGAGATATATGATAAAAATAATAGATTGATTGATAAACGTTATTTGGATATTTGCTTTTCTCTTATAGATAAGGAGGATTTTATAGAGATGGCTGAGAGGGCAGGTTTTAAAGTAATAGATATCTTTGGCGATTATAATTATTCTCCATTTTCGGAAGAAAGTATGTTCATGAATTTTTTAATGGAGAGATAGGTTCGGAGCCTCTGCCGGTTATTGACTTGAAGATGCAGACCAAGCTCATGCTGAAAGTGAATGAGGGCAAAGAGTCGCTGTGGACAGCGGCTTTTTTGCAATATGGAAGGATACACCCAACTATACTATTAGAAGGAAATCATGTTATAATTATCATCATGGAAGTATAATGTAAAGTGAAATATACAATAAACTGTATTTCGGGTCCAATATAAGAGCAGGGGAGAGATTAATATGGCAAAGTCTATTATTATAATAGGCGCCGGCATGGGTGGCATGTCGTCAGGGATATACGGGCAGATGAATGGATTCCGGACCCGTATTTTTGAAATGCATTACCTTCCAGGAGGGCAGTGTGCGTCATGGCAGCGAAAAGGATATACCTTTGACGTATGTATCCATCATCTGATGGGTTGTTCGCCAAATGCGGGAATCAACCGTCTGTGGACAGACCTCGGCGCAATGCCGAGGGAACTTGCATACACTAAAGAGTGCGTCAGCGTTGTCTCACATGATGGGAAAATACTTATTGATTATTATGACCTGGATAAACTGGAAAAACATTTGCTTGAAATAGCACCCCAGGATAAGCAGGTCATTCACGATTATATTGAAGGGATCAGGTTATTTAAAGAGTATGACTTTATGGATGACCTCATGATGGGGAATATCATAGACGTTGTGAAGAATATACCTGCAGTTTTAAGGAGCCTTAAATGGTTCAAGCCCACTATGGCCGACTATGCCGGGCGTTTTTCTGATCCGTTTCTCCAAAAAGCATTCCAATTGATGGAATACTCAATACCCGAATGTCCTTTTGCATTGCATCTGTTAAAGCATGCCTCCGGCTGTAGAAAAGATATTGCCTGGCCTATCGGTGCAAGCGAAGCCTTCGCAGGCTCCATAGCCAAGCGCTATGAAGCATTGGGAGGGGAAATTCATTACCGGAAGAAAGTAACCCGTATAATAACAAGGGATGGCAAGGCTGTCGGCGTCGAACTGGCTGATGGCAGTGAAGAGTATGCTGACATTATAATTTCAAATGCTGATGGCAGGAAAACTTTGCTTGAGCTTCTGGAGGGCAGGTATATGAATACACAGCTTGGGGAGTATTGCGGAGAACCGGCTGATGAAACCAATTGGGCAGTACATGTGTTCCTCGGTGTTGACCGTGATCTTTCAAAAGAGCCCTCCAGTATTGTAATGCTGCTCAATGAGCCGGTAACTATAGCCGGACATGAGACACGATCGCTGGAAATGCAGACCTATGGCTTTGACAGAACCATGGCTCCCGAAGGCAAAGGCGTGATCAAAGTGGAGTTGGTCTCCAAGTATTCGTACTGGAAAGAGCTGGCCAGGGACAGACAGAGCTATGAGGCAGAGAAGCAAAAGGTAGCGGAGCAGGTAATTGAACTGCTGGAGAACCATTTTCATGGTATCAGGGAGCAGATCGAAGTAGTTGATGTGCCTACTTTGCTGACCTGGGAGAGATTCATGGGCGGGACTCATGGTTTTGCCAATTTCCCCAATAAAAAGACTGGTTTCTTTAGCAGCATGATAAAGAGCAGCGGAATGACTGTGCCAGGACTTGACAATTTCTATTTTGCCGGGGTGTGGGCTACTTCTGCAGGAGCTTTGTTTGCCAATGCGCTCTCAGGGAAAAAAGTGATACAGAGGATTTGCAGGAAAGAAAGACAAAAGTTTTCTACGCAGACTATGTAAGCATTGGGTCCAGCCTATACAGAATATAAGGGGGAATAGACATGCTTGATACAATTCCTGCCAGGGAGCAGCTTGAATCTCTACTGGGAGATACGGCAATATCAGCCTGGAATGCTCTAACCGGTTTTGTGGAAACGAATTATGACTTTGAGCCTTTATGGAGCAGCGGCGGAAAGTATGGCGTATGGGAGGTCAAGTACCGCAGAAGTGGTAAAACCCTGTGTGCTTTCTATGCGAAAGAAGGTAAATTTACTCTGCTTATAGTTTTTGGAAAAGCGGAAAGAGAGAAATTTGAGTTGTCACAGAATGAATTCTGCTCAGAAATTATTGATATATACACTGATACTCATCAGTATCATGACGGTAAATGGCTCTGGATTGATGTTTCTGATATGAGCTTAATTGAAGATATAAAGAAATTGATTGTAATCAAGAAGAAGCCGTGGAGAAAGTGATGGGATTAAAAAACTCATTGATCATAGTATTACATGAAATATACGGTATCAATCAGCACATGGAGATGGTCTGCGGGAAATATTCCTTAGCCGGATATGATATTATGTGCCCGGATTTGATTGGGCTGGACCAGTCCTTCAGTTATGATATGCAGGAAGAAGCCTATCGGCATTTTATCAACTGTATCGGCTTTGACCAGGCGTTTAAGCAGGTAAAACAGCTGGCAGTGAAAGCCAGGGCACAGTACAGGCATATATATCTGCTTGGGTACAGCATAGGTGCGACAATAGCATGGCTGTGCAGCGGAGAGGACAACCTGTGCGACGGTGTGATAGGGTACTACGGTTCACGGATCAGGGATTTTACAAATACCATCCCCAAGTGTCCGGTTCTGCTGTTTTTCCCGGAGAATGAGAAATCATTTAATGTACAGGAGCTTGTGGATGTCCTGGGAAAGCGGAATATGGATGTTCATATATTAAGCGGGAAACATGGATTCGGTGATCCATTTTCCGGGAACTATTGTGATGAGTCATTCAGGGAGTCAGAAAGACTAGTAGATGAATTTTTAAGAAAATATAGGGGGAAAAAATGAGTGAATCAAAAAAGCTGTTTATCCTATGGACAAATGCAGATCCGGTAACTTCGGAAAAAATGGTGATGATGTATGGAATAAACAGCAAAATAAGCAATTGGTGGGAAGAAGTGACAATAATAATCTGGGGAGCTCCGGCAAAGCTTGCTGCAGAAAATGATTTTATCCGGGAGAAGATCAGGCAGGCACTGCATTTAGGGGTCAATGTTTCTGCCTGTAAAGCCTGTGCAGACCAGTTGGGAGTAACGGATAAGCTGTTGCAACTGGGAGTAGAGGTGAAATACTGGGGAGAAGGTCTGACTGAGATACTGAAGGAGAATGAGAAATTACTGACGATATGATACGTATGGATGATATTTGTAAGAGACTGTACCGATTAAGGTGTATTGTTTACAGCAAGGGCTTTGAAGCATAAAATAAGATTCCAATAGATAAATATACAGTAAAGGATGTATTTTAATGAGGATCGAGCACATAGCTTTATGGACCAGGGATATTGAAAAATTAAAGACATTTTATACTGGTTATTTTGGCGGAACCGCCGGAGACAAGTATTCAAATCCAAAGAAGTCCTTTGAATCATATTTCATTAAATTTGACTCGGGTGCCAGGCTTGAGATAATGCAGATGCCGACTGTTCCAATGAATTTGAATGATACAGCAGCACAGTACATCGGGTTGATACATTTAGCTATTTCAGTAGGGAGCATAGAAATGGTCAATACTGTAACAGACCAGCTAATGGAAGCAGGCTGCACAGTTGTCAGTGAGCCGCGTTATACGGGGGACGGCTACTATGAAAGCTGCGTACTGGATCCGGATGGAAATAGATTGGAGATAACCGTATAATTAAAGTTATAGAGATGCTTGAATGATATATAATTGAGGTGATAACCAAAAATGAAGCTTAGAAGGAAATCATTAATAATTATAGTAATCTCCGTAACTGTACTGATCCTTCTGGAGTATGCACTTTCACCATATATAGATGCGTACAGGATCAATAAGCATCTTGATATATCCGGCGTGAAAATGCTGATGGCACCCTCCCAGGTAGAGGAGATCCTTGGGAAGGGCAGCCCCATTGGAGGCTTCGGAGCAGAATTTTATGGATATGATAATTCTGCCGTCGTAATTGCTTACCCGTGGGAAGGCTTGCTGGAGGGCAAAGTAGGATACATTGACGTATCAGGCCCCAAATACAGCATCTGCGGTGTCAGGCCTGGGGATTCCAGCGACAAGGCAAAGAAAATCCTGAAGGGGTATGGCTTTATCCAGGATAAAAAGCATAAGGATACCTTCAGGAGAGGCAGTGCCAGGATTTATATATTGTGGGAATCGGTCAGGGTTGATATTGAGGATTGGTCCATAAAAGGGCATGTTTATTAGCGGATATAGTGATTTGAACAGGGGGAGCAGTATGAGCTGTTATTTTGTCGCACAGATACAGATCAATGATAAGGTTATGGAACAAGAGAAGAATAGAGTCAGTCTTATTAAAGGAGATATTACAAAGCTTGATGCAGATGCAATCGTAAATGCGGCAAACAGCAGCCTGCTTGGCGGCGGAGGAGTAGACGGCGCTATTCATAAAGCGGGTGGCAGGCAGATACTTGAAGAATGTATGGAAATACGGGATAAGCAGGGTGGATGTAAGACCGGTGAAGCTGTAATTACAAGCGGTGGAATGCTTAAGGCAAGGTTTGTCATTCACACTGTCGGCCCGGTATGGAACGGTGGTCATAATGATGAGGACAGTTTATTGGCGAATTGTTATATCAACAGCTTGAGGCGGGCTGAAGAAAATCATATAAAGACGATAGCATTTCCGAATATAAGCACAGGGGTATACGGATTTCCTAAAAAAAGGGCGGCTGAGATTGCAGTAACGGCAGTATCGGGATATATAAATAAAAATACAGGTATTGAAAAAGTTATTTTCGTTTGTTTTGATGAGGAAAACTATCGACTATATACGGAGCTTATTAATACTTGAATTGCAGTAATAAATTGAAGTTAAGGGTGATTGTGTGAAAAATGAAGGGTTTGAATTTCTATTAGGTTTTTTGAAGCTCCTTAATTGTACGGCCCCGCTTATTATCCGGAGGGAATAGCGGATAGGCTGAAGCATAAGGATTAGACGTACCTTTATAATTGGGAGGCGGAGAAGAATGAACAGCAATGAAAGCATTATTATGAAATGGAAACTCCAGCATGAGAAAGGGATATTTGCATATGTCATACCATATGCTTTACGCTTTTTAGCAGCAATAACTGCAACCACAGTAGCTGTTTTTCTGTTTACCCATCCCGATGACCTGAAGGTAATGGTCACAGTTACTGCAAATAATATGGTGATGTGTGTTATGATTACACTTTTTAGAGTGGCTGAATGGTTCAAAAAAGAGAGAGAGTATAAGAAGATACTGGATTTATTTGAAGCGGCAACCAAATGTCCGGCATGTTCGGCAAAAGCATTTCCGGAAGATAAGGTATGTGCATCATGCGGTACTTTTCTGAGCATGGATAAATAAATCCTGAAAACATATATAAAAGGAGAATTGCCGAGATGAGTAGAATCCCGGATAAGGTCAACGAGCTATTAAAGGAATACTTTGATATGCTTGAACCAAAGCTGCCTGATTACCTTGAGGCATTTTATATTTATGGCTCAGTTTCATTGGGTGCATTTGATTTCGGTTATAGTGATATAGATTTTATTGCAGTGGTGAAAAACAAGGTTACAGAAGAGGATATGACACTTCTGAAGCAGATTCACGGTGAAATGCATAGAAGGTTTCCAAAGACCGATTTAATGGGAATGTACGTTATGGGAAGCGACCTTGAGGCTCACTCTGTCCAGGAAGAAACGTGCCCATGCTTTATAAATGGCAAATTCCATGGCTTTGTAAGGTTTGACAGGAACTCTATTGACGCGTACCAGTTGAAAAAGTATGGTATAGTAGTATTTGGCTGGGAAATTGAGAAATACGGTTATAACGTGGATTGGGATGTCTTGATGAACAATATGAGAAACAATCTTAATACATACTGGTTGAAGTGGAAGACCGGATGTGAGAAGTTCCCATCCCTGCACTATCTGGCAATGTTTTTCAGCCTGAAGGCTATCGAATGGGGAGTTCTTGGAGTTACGCGCCTGTATTATACCTTCAGGGAAAAGGATATCACATCAAAGGTAGGGGCAGGTGAATATGCATTAAGGGCAGTGCCGGAAAGATGGCACAGGATAATAAATGAGTCAATGAGGCTGCGGAAGGGCATCAAGGGCACTTTGTACAAATCTGTCATTGAGAGAAGGAATGATGCCTTGGGATATATCAATTTTATTATACAGGAAGGAAATAAGCATTTTGAGGAGGGGTTAGGATGATAAAATGTGTGGTTTTTGATGTTGACGGTACTCTTATTGATACCGGAGAGGCTATTATTTCTTCTCTGCAAAAAGTGCTGCAGGAGGATCTGGGACAAGCATATTCTGAGGAGGAGCTCAGCTTCGCCTTTGGCATACCTGGAGCAGTTACTCTGGAAAAGCTCGGAGTTGATGACATAGAAGATTCCATTGGGAAGTGGATAAATTATCTTAGCGATTTTAAAGATTCCATTAAAGTCTTTAAGGGAATAAATGACTGTCTTATGAAATTAAAAGCAGACGATATAAAGACCGGAATAGTCACTTCGAAGACAAGGGAAGAGTTTGATGACAGCTTTGTTCCAATGGGCCTGACAGGCTTTTTCGATTATATAGTATGTGCAGATGATACTAAAAGGCATAAGCCGCATCCGGATCCCCTTCTGAAGCTTCTGGAGATGTCCGGGAATAATCCGGAGGATATAGTCTATATCGGGGATACTATATATGATAAGGAATGTGCCGAGGGGGCAGGTGTGAAATTCGGACTGGCCCTATGGGGAGCGAAAAACATTGAAGGGATCGATCCGGCATACCTTCTGCACAGCCCTGAGGATATACTGAAAATAATAACCTGTCCACGCCCTATATGAATATATGGTTAAGAATATAAGAAGGAGCAGCTAAATATGGATATTAACAATAAAACTTTTTTTTGTTCCTGGAGCGGAGGAAAAGACTCTTGCCTATCCCTGTATTATGCTATCAGGCAAGGAGGCATACCCCAAAAGCTGATTACAATGCTGGTTGAAAACGGAGAACGATCCAGGGCTCATGGTTTGTCAAAAGATGCGTTGAAAAAACAGTCGGAAGCCCTGAATATTCCATTGGGTACATATGCTACATCTATGGAAAATTATGAAAAAAACTTCATCAAGGTTATGAAGGAAGCAGGGGAAAGCGGCATTAGTCTCGGAGTGTTCGGCGACATAGATCTGGAGGAGCATTTGCTTTGGATCAAACGGGTATGTGATACAGCCGGTATGGGAGTATATCATCCCTTGTGGAAGAAATCCCGGAGGAAAGTAGTGGATGAGTTTATTGAGTATGGCTTCAAAGCGGTTATTGTGGCAGTAAAAGAGAATATGATGGGGAAGGAATACTTGGGCAGAGAAATAAACAAGGCTTTAATAGATGAACTGGAGAAAGCCGGGGTGGATCCTGCAGGAGAGAATGGTGAATATCACACACTTGTGACGGGAGGGCCGATTTTCACTAAAGATATAGAATATAAACTGGATGGAGAATTTAATTCCAATGGACATTGGTTCCAAAAAGTAGTCGTATATTAAGGCTTGCCTGCTGAATCCGGCAATATTTGCAGTGGAACAATATTGTTATTGCTTCCTGCGTTTTACCATGTTATAGTAAAAAGGAAGAAGAAATTGGAAGGACTGGAGGTCGTAAAAATGAAATCAAAATCAACAACTGTCAAATCAAAATCAATAAAACGTATTTTGCGGCCCGGGCTTGGAATCAAATAATATCTGGATTCTGTCAATCAGTCACGGGTCAATGCATCCGTGACTTTTCTATTATTATATGGTGCTTCGTACCAGGAATAAAAGATCATGGATGCCATGATCTTTTTATTAAAGGGGGAATCACTTTATGACCAGACAGGTTAAAGCAGACCTGATGCTGCTTATGATAACGGTTTTCTGGGGATCGTCATACATTCTTACAAAGGTTGCTGTTGATGTTCTTCAACCATTCAACCTGACAGCGCTGCGTTTTATCATTGCCTTCATTGCAGCTGCTGTTGTGTTTTATAAAAATATTCTGAAGGCAGATAAGGAGACGATAAAATACTCACTGATCCTGGCAGTGATATTATTTGCGGTATTTATTCTGCAGACCTTCGGCCTGAAATACACTACCGCTTCAAACGCAGGTTTTCTGGTAAGCCTCTCGGTTGTTTTCATACCCATACTATCAAGCATATTCATGAAGCAAAAAATTGAGAAAAAGGTGCTTGCCGGAGTATGCATTGCCCCAATAGGGATCGCTTTGCTGACATTGAATAGTCAGCTTAGTATAAATGGCGGAGATATTCTATGCACCTTATGTGCTTTTCTGTTTGCCGTACATGTTGTTGCAACAGGGGCTTTCACAAAAAAAGTGGACTCAATTGCACTTGGAGTTTTACAGCTTGGTTTTGTGGGTCTTTT
>Ga0196971_1000250_pt1 | contig 49853 bp, 46 predicted proteins | sample S1v_1013CmetaG_FD_148660 | JGI IMG/M metagenome (GOLD analysis project Ga0196971, IMG submission 148660) | Soil microbial communities from Anza Borrego desert, Southern California, United States - S1+v_10-13C | ecosystem: Environmental > Terrestrial > Soil > Desert | place: USA: California... | reverse complement strand
CCGGCGAAAACAACTCGATTTGTCCGGTACAATCTGACATGGCGGAATCTCCTCAAAAATTCAGCTTCAGCAATTGAATTTTAAGGGCTTTTCGATTCCGCCGTCCTTTTCTCATGAAATATCCAGGCTAAGCCCCGGTCGAGACGATCGCGCAGCTCGGTGTCGCCCTTGCGGACGGCGAAGCAGAACTCCCGCCGGTAATCCATGAGCAGCGGACCGGCTTCGATGACGCCTGTCAGGCCGCTCGTCTCCACCAGCATGTTCCCCTGCAGCCTTGGCGCCAGAACCGTGTCATGCTGCCCCGAAGCCAGCAGGCGAAAACCGTCGGCCAGGTTATCGACGAAAACCAACTGATGGGAGAAGCCGCGGCCGATGAGGGCGTGGTGGGCCGCATCCGAGCGCAGGACAATGATACTCAGGGGGCGAGCCTGGTCGATAGAATGAATGGGCGGGTGTTCCTTGCGGACGAAGAAACTGTCGTAGCCGATGGTATGCGGTCGGGTGAACTCCACCTGCCCTTCACGTTCGTCTATACGCGCGACCAGGGGCAAAGCATCGAGCTCGCCCGCCTTTAAGGCTTGCCAGACGGAGTCCCATGGGCCCGGATGGAACGTAACGGGAATATCCATCGCCGCGGCGACTGCGGCGAACAGTTCGACGGCGAAACCGGTCGGCCGCCCCTCGGCATCGATATCGACATAGGGCGGGAAGCCGGTCTCCGCGCCGACGATGAGCGGACGCTGCGGCTCGGCCCGAGCAAAGCCGGACAGCCCCGGACAGATCAAAGCCAGCGCGAATGCAAGCCGTATACCCCATGACCCGAGCCCCGTCCGAAACAACACGTCCCCCTTTTTCGTAGAAACGGCAGTCGGACGCACTGGAAAGTGCGCTTGGCGGATTGACCGGCACGTTACGGCGGCACGCATGGTCATTTCCTGCAAAGGGTAAGCAAAGCGACCGGACGGACTACCGAGCTTGCCGTCGGATGCTTGGTCAGCTCACCCCAGCGGGACTGTTCGGCCGTAGCCACAGTAAGCATTGGTGTGTTCCAAAAGGCAGATCTTCTTTTCTATGGCCTCACCCTTGCCCAACGTTGCGGGATATTCCTGCGCGTCAGACCCGAGGGCGTATCGATACGCCTAAATAAGACATTTTCCGATAGAGTGATTGTTCTGTCCTAAGTTCAAGGCCTACGTGCTGATTTTGATTCGTCCCGCGTACTGGACGCGCCTGTGTCCAGAAAGCAACGACAGTATCTAAACGACCCTGTCGCGCAAAGTGTCTGGAGGATGTGCCCGCGGCAAAGTGCAGTCAACTGCACAAATCATGTGGAAATAGAATGAAAGGTGGGATGTTAGGCGAACGCCGAGAAATCGGGCCTGCTCATAGGACCTCTCCCAAGTTGCTAATTTTGCTACAGCAGATCGCCAGCCCCACCGCCGGTCGGAATTGCCGAATGAAATTAGGCATTTCCAAACGTCATTACGGCACTGTACCCAGCTTCGCCGGGTCCGCTACGAATGGTCTGATCCAAAGCCTGTCTAAGTTTTGGCATCTCTTCAATGAACTGCGCATCGGTGTCTGACTGCAAGCTCAGACATCGCCACTGGAATCGGCCTCGAAGCAAGGGCCGAATCGGTGTTCGCTAAGAGCGTCGTTCGCTAGGCGGTGACACAGATCCGGAAGCCGCATCAATCGCGGTCGTTACTCACACACCTACAGGGATGGAATCAAATGAAAAACGATCATGGGAAAAGGACCGGCCGAGTGGCGGCTCTCAATAGCGCCATCGTGGCCTTGACCTTACAGACACCCACGGTATCCGCGAAGACCCTCGGCATGGTGGCGGACAACACCGAATCTGCAGTCACGGTATTCGATGCCGACACCGATACTGTATTGGGGTCGGTGTTTATAACCGGCCATCCTATCGGTGACGTTCTCATTACACCGGATCAGACCCGTGGCTTTGTGACGAACTTCAATAGCGAAGTCTTCGTCATCGACTTGACCGCGTCGCCTCCCCGCCTTGCCGAGGGCCCCAACCCGATTCCGATCTCCAACTTTGGCGAGGATCTCTCGATCAGCCCCGACGGTAAATTTCTGGTGGTGTCCGATGGCAGCGATCAACAACCGATCTCAGTCGTCGACATTGCCAGCCAGTCCGAGGTCCACACCTTGTCCGTGGGTTCCGACACCAATTCGGTCGAGGTCTGCAGCGACGGTTCGGTGCTGGCCACGTCATCCGGTGACCAGGCGGTGCGCCGGCTCACCCTCAGCAACACGGGCACCCTGACGGACACCGGCGAAGTGCTGTCTATCGGTAGCGAACCGAATAATGTCGTCTGTGCGCCGGGCGGGAGGTCGGGCCTTGTCATCACCACCTTTGCGTCCGATGAAATGACGTCGTTTACGATCCCGGGTCTAAAACGGATCGACACGCGGGGGTTGTCCGGAGGGTTCGGCATTTCGGTTTTGGTCAATTCCACAGGAAACCGGACCTTTGCCCGGAGCAGTTACGACGGTTTCGTCGACGTCTTCGATTACAATGCCGAGACAGCGGAACTCGGCGCTGAGCCGCTGTTTTCAATTCCCATTTCCAACACGTTCGGATTCTACGGCATAGATCAAACGGCGCTGCATCCGAATAAGGCCAAGTTGTACGTCCCAGAGTACTTCGCCAACGCGCTGAACGTGTACGACCCGGACACCGGCGCCTTGCTGACCTCCATTACCGATCCGCACATCGTGGAGCCGACCGGGGTCACCATCGCGGCGGTAACGGACCCTTGCGCTGGCCCCCCGCCGGAGGGAGCAATCATAGGCAACGACGGCCCCGATAATTTACCCGGCACACCGGGCAACGACGTCATCTTCGGTCTTGGCGGTAACGACGCAATCGATGGCCGAGGCGGCGATGATCTGATTTGTGGCGGCGATGGCAACGATGCCATTTCGGGCGGCGACGGCGATGACCGGATCGAAGGCGGCGACGGTCAGGACCACGGCGACGGTGGTCCAGGCAAAGACACCGTCAACGGCGGCGATGATGACGATGTGCTGAATGTCATGGATGGTGTCGACGGCAACGACACTCTCGACGGCGGCATTCACGTCAACGGTGACCTCTGCGCAGATGATCCGGGAGATACCTCGAAAAAATGCAACCCGTAATGGTCTCGGCTTTCGCGGAGTCGTCTTTAATTTTCCTCTTTCTCCCTTCGCTCCGGCAGAGGACGGTGTCGCAAAAGCCGGTATGATTTCTTCCCCCTTCGGGAAGGTCGCGACTAAAGCGACCGTTTGCGATTGGAAGGGGCGTCCTGGCGCTCCCAGGACGTCCGTTTGCGATTGGAAGGGACCGACTGAAGGCCCGTTTGCGATTGGAAGGGACCGACTGAAGGCCCGTTTGCGATTGGAAGGGTCGCGACTAAAGCGACCGTTTGCGATTGGAAGGGCGGCTCCGGCGCTCCCGGAGACGCCGTTTGCGATTGGAGAGAAGCTTTTACGACATCACAGAGGGTTGAGACACGGGCACTTCGAACAGAACTGCACTTTTTTTACGCGCAATCGCCGTGATGATTCTGGTCGGCCAGGCGTGGTTCGGCACTGCTCATGCCGCCGACGACTATTGGGCTTGGCACCCTAAGGTGCATCTGTCGCGGGTGCTGACTGATGCCGGCAGGCTCTATCTGTTCGTCGGGGAGCTTCTGATGCGTGGCGGCAATGTCCTTTTTCAACGCCGCGGTTTCCCTCCTCCCACGGCGTCCGCTCACCCCATCGTCCTGGTGTACCGCCTCGAAGCCATGGAATGGCCGGGATTCCTGCAACGCCAGGTGGAACGCGATCTCGCCGCGTTTGAAGCAAAACACAATCCGGTCTTGGGAATTCAGATCGATTTCGATGCCCGTACCCGAAATCTCGACCGTTACGGCGAACTGCTCAGGCGGGTCAGAGCCGGTCTGCCGGCCCGCTATCGCCTGAGCGTAACGGGCCTGATGGATTGGGCAAGCCAAGGCAATCTGGAAGATCTGAACGCCCTGCAGAGGGTGGTGGATGAAGTTATCTTCCAGGCGTACCAAGGTACGGGGCCGATAAAGAACCACCAACGCTATTTCGAACGCCTGTCCGCCCGTGGGCTCTCCGTGCCTTTCAAGCTCGGCCTCGTCGAGCACGGAGAGTACGACCGGGACGCCTTGGCAGCGATCCGGAAACATCCGGCGTATCGAGGAACAGTGATTTTCCTGCTGCCCGATGCAAGACGATAGAGCGAGATATTAATGCGACTGAACCATGCCGATCGCCAGCCGATTAATCCCGTAAGGCCAAGGCCGACTGCTCGACGGCGTGGTAGAAGACACTCGTGTCCTCGATGAAGTAGTTGAAGAAGCCTCGCTGTACCGGAATCTCGATAGGCACCAGCTCGATTTCGTGGAAGCCTTGTTCCGCCAAAGGCCCTTTCAGCCGTTCGTTACGCAGCAGGCGGTTGACCAACTCGATGCGGGCGAGTTGCTGCGCATAGGCGCCATTGAACCAGAGTTCCGTCTCCAGGTCCTGAACCTCGATAAAGCTTTCCGGCAATTCGCCCACCCACTGATACCGCTGGGGCCGCGGGATATAGATCACATGGGCGGCGCTCAGCTCCGACAGAATGAACTGGCGGGCATAGGCGCCGTCGATGCGCTCTTGAGGCTGCCCATCGCGCTCGAATCCGTAAAGGCTGAGCCAGAGCGCATCCCGCACCGCCTCCGGCGTGATTTTCTCCGCCTTGACCGACGGCAGATCACGGCTCTTCCGCATCTCCTGCGCGTGCGCATCGTCGGGGCGCTTTTCCCGGCGCTCCTGCTGGACCGCGCGGTACGCCTCCCATGCGGCGGTGTTCATGTGAAGGTGCTCGGTCCCTAAACGCGGGCTGAAGCTATTGAAGAAAATGGCGATATCACTCGCATTGAACGCCTCTGCGATCCGGTGATATAGCTCTTCCGACCGTGTCGGCACCAGGAGTTGAGCGGGAAACCAGAGATCGCACCATCGTTCGGGAGGGGTCCGATACCATCGGGAGAAGAGACGGGTGAAATACTCCGGAATCGCCGGCCGAAATACACCCTCGCCGCCGTACAAATAGGCCAGCCACGATCGGAGCATGGATGGCGGCAACTGGCGCCAGATCTCCGAACGAGTTCCATCGACCGATTTCTTGAATTCCTGTTCGAGGTCGTGCCCTTCCAGCCAGCGCCAGGTCCAGTAGATCATGCCGGACGTACAGGAAAGTTGGGTCGGGGTTTTCCCTTCCTTTTGGGCGGCGCGCAGGAAGCCGGCTCCATGGGCGTTCGAGCCGCCTATCCCTCCGAGAGAGAACGCGATGTTCCTTTGGCCGTTTGCAGTCATGTCCTATCCTCCATGTTAAGCGAGATATACCCCACACATCCTTTGGCTGTCCGCCGCGCGCGATGCTTTCAGCCGCGTGCGCCAGACCTTGTCGTAAGCGGTGCAATCAGCTTCCAAAACGAGCATCGGCACAGACGTTCCACCCCCGGTCGCCAGCGAGCTATTGCAGGCGAATTATCTGCACCCTTCAGGCATCGTTACAGTCATGTGAAAACAATGATGAGTTAGACCTATACGGTGCCGAGTGTCACGCTCAAGGAAGATTTACCATAGCGCCGGGGGTAAGCGAACGACTCCGGTTCAGAATTGATACCCCTGCCGAACCCAATAGTGCCAGTCCTCGATCGCTTGAACCGTTTCCTCGTCGGCGCTCACCGGCATCAACTGAGCAAGGGGTACGGCCAGCTCTTCTTTTTCCCGGCGGATCAGGACAAACATCTCATGCTCACATTCCTCTTCCGGAGCCATCTCGATCACTTCCACCGCCTCGTTGATGTGCAGTGGAGAAATGGCCCGCCGAGTAATACAGTGGGCCGTGAATGGAAACTGGAGCTTATCCTGAGGGTAGTAATACCAGCCCATCGCACGCTCGGCTTCATCGTAGCAGTCGACGATGATCTCCATAATAATCCGCTCCTCCCGTTCGGGATCATGCTTCGCCTCATTCATGAACCGCTCCATGGGTTTGCCTCAAGATTACTTTCTTCGACCAAACCCAACCGTAAAGCGTTTGACCGTTCCCGTAATGAAAACTACGAATTGGCCCTTGTATACTGCCCTCACTAGGCCAAGGCGTGCGAGAGCACGAATTCGGACGCGCTAACATGGGGCGCTCCGCGTGTCGAAAGCAAGGCGCGCAGAATTCAAGAGGTACCCTTCCTCATCGGGATCAAGTTCTCCGCAAACTGCCGAGAACACGCGTCCCACGAAAATTCCTGCGCGTAACGCCGGCACTCCTGCGGATCGAGCGACAAGGCTGTAAGGGCGGCCTGCCGGAGATCGTTGTCCAAGACACCCGCGCGGTCGTCCCGGATCACGTCCCGTGTGCCCCGCAACGGATAAGCGGCGACCGGGACGCCGCAGGCGAGCGCCTCCAGCATCACCAAGCCGAAGGTATCGGTCCGGCTGGGAAATACCAGGACGTCCGCCGCCGCCATGTAGCGGGCTAATGGCTCTCCGGTCCGATAGCCCACGAAGCGGACCCCGGGATATTTCATTTCCAGCTCTTTTCGTTGCGGCCCGTCGCCGACGACATATCGAGTACCGGGCAGATCGAGGCGGAGAAAGGCCTCGATGTTCTTTTCGATGGCGACACGTCCGGCGTACAGAAATATGGGGCGTTCGTCCCCGAGAAAGTTCTTTTCCCAGGGCCGAAAGAGTTCGGTGTCGACACCCCGCGACCAGCGCACCAGCCTGCGAAAACCCTTGGAGGCCAACTCGTTCGCGAGAGACTCCGTTGCGACCATGACCCGATGGCTTCGGCTGTGGAACCAACGCAGATAGGTCCAACTCACGCAATAGGGTATGCCGGCCCGGAGCTTCAGATATTCGTGAAAATGACTGTGGTAGGACGTTGTGTAGGCAAAGCCTTTTTCGCGGCAGTAACGGCGAGCCGCGAAGCCGATCGGCCCTTCGGTAGCTATATGTATCGCGTCCGGCTTGAAGGCTTCGATCAGAGGCCGAAGGCGGGGGCCGCACAGGAAGGACAGACCCACAGCGGGGTAGCCGGGGCACGGCCAGGTTCGAAACCGATCGGGCGTGATGATTTCGACCGTGTGTCCCGACTTTTCCAGCGCGCGACGGGTATTCGTCAAAGTTGTGACGACGCCGTTGATTTGAGGATGCCAGGCATCGCTGATCACGATAATCCGCAAAGCGTTCTCCTACGCCCAATCGGCACAGTGCGTCGTCCATTTTTCGGACGGTTCCGGCGCGCGAATGGAATGCGGCCGCCCGATCTAAACAGACGGCTAGCAACTAGTCCGGTTCCGACCGTTGAAATCATCAGCAAGGCGCGTAGACTCCGGGATTATTGTCTTTCCGCAATATCATGGACAGACCGCCGCTTCCCCACAAGATCATGCTGTACTATGCGTCGCCGCATCTCACGCATGCGGTGGCGACCTTGCCGGTGGCGCTCTTTGTCCCTGCCTTTTATGCCGACGACATGGCCTTGCCGCTCGCCGGAGTAGGTGCGGCCATCGCCGCGTCGAGGGCGCTGGATATGGTCAGCGATCCGCTCATCGGCATTTTGAGCGACCGCCACAAAACACGATGGGGCCGCCGCAAACCCTGGATTGCCCTTGGCACGCCGCTCCTGATGCTGTCCGCCTGGATGGTCTTCGCACCGGCCGGCAAGGTTTCGCTGCTCTATCTGTTTGTCTGGGCGAGCCTACTCTTCTTCGCCTTCACCCTCGTGGATCTGCCCCACAAGGCATGGGGCGCCGAACTCTCGACGGACTACACCGAGCGTACGCATGTAGCGGCTTGGCGCGAAGGATTAGGCGCGCTGGGCCAGATATTGTTCCTCGGCGTGCTGTCCGTCTTGGACTATCTGGGGTACGTGGAAAACCGCGATCAGCTCCGGGTCATCGCCCTCATCATCGTTGTCAGCTTGCCGCCGCTGGTGACCTTGGCGCTGGCCAGGGTGCCGGAATTTCCCTCCGAAGAACTGGTGGGCGAACGCCACGGCGGTTGGGCGGGACTCCGGCTGGTACTGCGCAATCAGGCTTTCATGCGGACCTTGATTACCTTGCTGCTGCTGGGTACGGCGGTCCTGATTCAAGCCACGCTGCACCGACTGGTATTGACCCATGTGGTCGGCCGCCCCGACATCTTCGCCACGATGATCCTTGCCGAGAACCTCGTCTCCCTTGCTATGGTGCCGGTTTGGATGAACATTGCGAATCGAATCGGCAAGCATCGGGCGATCATTCTTGCCGCGCTTTGGATCGGATTGTGGAGCCTGGGGTTCCCCTGGGTCGATCGTGGCGATACGCTGCTCTACGTGACCTTGATCATATTGAGGGGCGCCAGCTTGGCTTCGATTTTCATGCTGGCGAACTCGATCGCTGCCGACGTGGTGGATCACGACATCGTCGCATCGGGCCGACAACGCACCGGCCTCTTTTTCGCGGTGTGGGGCATTGCGATCAAACTGGCCGTCGCCCTGGGCGTTCTCTTGGGCACCGCCCTGCCCGCCGCATTCGGTTTCGAGCCTTCCGCTTCCGTACAACCTCCCGAAGCGAAACAGTGGCTATTGGTGATATACGGTTGGCTGCCCTGCCTCGTTATCGCCTTGGGGTTGCCGATCATGTGGAATTTTCCGATCGATCGGGCGAGACAGCGGGTGCTGCGGGACCAAATCGCTGCGCGGCGGGTCAACCCGGTTGCGTAAATCGAGCTTTATCGGGCGGCCGGTTCCTGCCTGGAGATCATCGCGTGTCGACTCGTTCGGCAGGGACTCCGTCGATGGATTTTAGACGCCGGTCCAACCAGCCTTCGATTCTCCCGAGCAGTTCGTCACGGAGGGGCGGCGCAGAAAAGAGGTGTTCGTGGTGAACCTTGTCGACGAGCGGCAGCATTTGATTGTCCGGGTGCTTATGAAAGGTTTTCGCGGCGAAATCGTGATTGCCCCAGGCCGGCGTGATCGGATCGCCGCCGGAATAAATGAGGAAATAAGGCGTGGCAAACCCGGCCATATGCCGTCTGAAGCGAACGATTTCTGCCTCGACGCCTTTCACATAACGCAAGATGCTGCGACGGATGATATAGCCGTCGGCGCGATGGCGTGCCCTCTCCTCTTCCCAGTCGCTCAGGTAGTCCGGCACCCAGCCCGGCGTCGTGGGGGAAAAGACACGTCGCAGCCCCGGCCATGACAGCACTTCGAACAGTCCGTCCAGCAAGGGTACGGTCGCCAGCGCCAAAATCTGATTGGCGATCAGCAACGGCAGCGGTTCCCCGTGAGAGCGGAGAAAATGCTCCTCGGCATAAAACGACAGCTTCACGATCGGGGTTTGAAAATAGCCGCGCCAGCCCGGAACCTCGGTCACCGAAAAAGCCGGGCCCAAGAACACGATGCCTTGGATCCGGGAACGCGGACCGCCCACCGGTTCTTGTTCGAGCAGATAAGATGCGGCGATGAGAGCGCCGAGGCTATGGGAAAGGATGAATATCGGGCGGCTGGGCTCGCCCTGCTGATCGCAGACCTCGATCAAGCGCCGCAGTGCCTGATCGAAATCCCGCCGCATCGGTTCCAGGTCGTGCAAGTCGGCCTGCGCCAGATAGGCGTCGCTGACGTCGAACCCGGCCGCCCCGCCCCTGATGGCCCGGTCGGCCGCCAACAGGGTCGGGTTGGATAGACCATGGGCATACAGATCGAAACCCGCCACGACGAAACGTCTCGCAAAATACGCGGCGATGTCGCCATAGCGACCGATATATTCGTTCATGCCGTGGACAACCAAGAGGCAGGCCGGCGCAACAACGGGTTGTGCCGGCATCTGGATGCGCATCGGTAACAGGTTGTCGCGCTCATTTCTGGACAGCCAGATTTCCTTTCCCCAGCGGGGATAGGACTGAGTGACGAACTGCCGGTGAGCGCAACCGCACAGCACGGACAAGACCAGCACGAGGATCAGCTTCAATGGTATGTTTGAGCGCAGGACCGCAATGCGGCTTGCTGTCGTCGGAGGGAGCTCATCTATCGACCCGGTGCGCTTGCCGGAACGGCGAAGCTTGGCAGAGTTCATCGTCAGAGCTGATCGCTTACCTAGTCGAGTTTTGGACACACTACGACTGTCGACCTGCGGATCGCACCCGGTCAATTGATCTGAACGACGATTGTTTCCGTTTCCTACGCTGATTGCCTCTTCCGTGGACCAAATGACGCCTGACCTGCTGGAGTATGTACTCGTACTCATTGCCTCATCAGCCTGTTACCTTCATTTTCTCCCTCAAAACAGCAGCCGTTCGATTCCATTTGCTGCGAATCGGATCACTTAGCCGATGAAGACGTTGCGATCCATCGCCTTCCTAAGATCAACGCTTTGCCGCAGGTACGGAATCGGATAGCCAGGAGTTACTGTACGCTATCAAGCCTTTTCGGCTGCATCGGACAGACGGAGGTCTTGCTGGCTTGTGCCGGATAAGCGCTTTTGAAGTGCCTAAACCGTATTCGGGCTGTCGTAAGATACCGTACCGTTCGGCCTTGACGGCGGCTTTTCCCTGCATCGCCTGATGCGTGGCGCGTATCGCTTTTCTGCTCAGGAGGTTAATTCATGGTCGGAAACGTTCGCCTCCGTCGCCCGGCGATCATTGTCTTTTTCCTGATCGTTTGGACCGGCCTTTTCGGTTCGGTGTCCCTGGCCGCATCCGGCAAGACGTTAGTACGAAACGCAGCCCTCATCCTGACCATGGATTCCTCGGTTGGCGCGGGTGACTTAGGGATCATGGAGGACGCCGATCTTCTGATCGAAAAGGACAAGATCGCAGCCATCGGCAAACATTTGCGAAGTGTCGGGGCGCGAGTCGTGGATGCCACCGGAAGGATCGTGATGCCAGGCTTCGTCGATGTGCACAATCATTTGTGGCAATCGCTCATCAGGGGCTGCGGTACAGACCAAGACCTTTTGGGTTGGCTCAGTGCGTGCGTGTATCCTTTGCGCGATCCGCAGATTACCGTGACACGTTCCGAGGCCTATGCCGGCGTACGGCTGAGCACGCTGGACCTGATCGACACCGGAGTCACCACAACCGTCGAGTGGTCGCACGCGTTTACGCCGGAGTTCGTTCGGGGAGAGCTCCAGGCACTGACCGACTCGGGGCTGCGCTTCGTGTTTGCGTATTTCGGACGCGATGATCCTGCCGTCATTGCCGATATCAGATTGGTCAATCAAACCCTGATCGATCCCAATCTCAAGGCAAGTTTCCAGGTTGCATCCCACCCGGCTTCGGCATTACGTCAGGACGTTAAGGCGATGGCAAAGCTCGCCAAGGAACTGGGGGTAAAACACCATGTGCACCTAATGGAACACATTGAGCACCGCAATGAGAACATGTTCGATGTGCTCCAGGAATCGGGCGCCCTCGGCCCTAATCTCCTGGGCGCACATGGAATCCACCTCACCGACGAGGAAATTGGGATACTCGCCGCCTATGATGTGCGCATTCTCCATAACCCGCTTAGTAACATGCGCTTGGCGTCAGGCGTGATTCGCCTTCCCGAGCTGAAGCGAGCCGGCGTTCAGGTGGGTCTTGGTCTGGATGGAGGAACGAACGACACCAGCGACATATTCAGTGACATGCGGACAGCCGTGGGTCTGCAGCGCGCCAAAACGTTCCGACCCGATGTGTATCCCACGGTCTCGGATGTGTTGCGCATGGCCACTGTCGATGGAGCGAAGCTGCTCGATATGTTCGACCGCGTGGGCTCCTTGACGCCGGGCAAACAAGCGGACTTAATTATTCTGAATCCGGAGAAGATCAATTTCGCCCCACGCGGAGATTGGATCAGCCAGATTGTCTTCAATGGCCAACCTCGAAACGTGGAGTGGGTGTTCGTGGGTGGGCAAGTGCTGAAGAAAGAGGGAAAACTCTTGGGCGTGAATCCGGCGAAAATTGTGAAAGCCGCACAAGACGCGGCTCACCGAATTCAAAGCGCCCTCAATCACTAACCCAAATTGTTTTACCAACGGATTCGTTCGGTTTGGCCAAATGGCGGCCGTAGTAAGTATGAATACTGATTTCACGTACAGGCAGGGATAAGCCAAAATTTGCGCGCCAACCAGGTTCAAGGACGAACCACCCCAGTTGATCGGACGTCTTTGCGGAAAATCTCCCACTCTTCTTAATCGCCTAACTTAGGGCACGACAGGTCTTAAGTTTCCTGCCCCTGTTCCCTTTTTTCCGATCCGGCCCGCTCGCTGGCGATCACGGTATAAAAGCCCGGTACCACGAATAGCGTGAACAGCGTGCCGATGGCCATGCCGGCACCCAGCACGAAGCCGATGGCGAAGCGGCTTTCGGCGCCGGGCCCGGAAGCGAACCAGAGCGGGATCATGCCGACCAGGGTTGCGATGGTGGTCATCAGGATCGGGCGGAGCCGAATCGCCGCGGCGGTCTCCATCGCCCGGCGCCGGTCCAGCCCCTCGCGCCGCTGGACTTCGTTGGCGAATTCCACCAGCAGAATGCCGTGCCGGATAATGGAGCCGATCAGGGTCAATAGGCCCACCTGGGTGTAGATGTTGACGGTGACCACCCCCAACGCCATGAACAAAAGAGCCCCGGCCAACGACATGGGCACGCTGACCAGCATGATGGCGGGATCGCGGAAGCTCTCGAACTGCGCGGCCAGCACCAGATAGATCAGGATCACCGCCAGGAAAAAGGCGGTGACCAGTTCCGCACTTTCCTGTACGTATTGCCGCGACTGTCCCTTCCAGTCGGTAACGTATCCGCCGGGCAAGGTTTCGGCCACGGTCGTCCTCAGAAAGTCCACCGCTTCGCCGAGCGTCACCCCCGGCGCCGGAACCCCGGACAAGGTGGCCGCGTTGAGCTGATTGAACCGGGCCAGTTCCCGCGGCTGGACCGTTTGCGTCAGGCGGATGACGGTGGAGGCGGGAATCAGGGCGCCGTTTCGGGCGCGGAGATAATAGTTTTCGAGCTGTTCGGGGCGAAGCCGATAGACGCGTTCCACCTGGGGAATGACCCGATAGCTGCGGTCCCGAACGCTGAAATAATTGATGTAGCCTTCGCTCAGCAGCGTGGCGAGATCACCGCCCAATTGCTGCATGTCGATGCCGAGATCGGCGGCTTTGGCGCGGTCGATTTCCACCTGCACCTGGAGCCGGTCGTAATGAAGATCGGTTTCGATGAAGTCGAATTTGCCGCTTTGCAGCGCCCGCTCCAGCACCCGCTGCACCGCATCGTAGAGCGCCTCGGTTTCCTCGGTGGTGCCGATGACCCACTGCACCGGCGTTCCGCCACCGGCACCCGGCAGCGCGGGCGGCGGGAACACCGCGCTCTGGAGGCCGGCGACACGATCCACCCGATCCTGCAATTCGGGCATGATGTCGAACTGCGTTTGCTCCCGTTCTTCCCAGTCTCGCATGGACATACCGGCGAAAGCCTGATAGGCGCTGCCCACGCCGCCTCCGCCCGGCGCCACGCCGTTGATGATGAACGAATGATCGGTGGCATCGAAATTCTCGATGATCTCGCCGACTTGGCGGGTCCAGCGCTCCAGATGGTCGATGGAGACGTTGGGATCGGCCGTGGCCTGCACGATGAGAAAGCCCTGATCCTCGGTCGGCGCCAGCTCGTCCTCGGCGGCGATATAGAGGAAATAGCAGGCGATCAGCACGACGCCGCCAAACAGCAGCACCAGCCAGCGCTGCTCCAGGATGGTGTGGAGGAGGCGGCCGTAATGCTCGTCCACCCATCCGAAGCCTGCGTCCACGCGGCGGCTGAGCCCGCGTTTTTCGGTTTCCCGCCGCAATAACTTGGAGCACAGCATGAACGACAGGGTCAGGCCTACGACGCCCGAGATCAGCGTCGCCCCCACCACGGTAAAGGCAAACTCGGTGAAGAGATTCCCGGTGAGCCCGGTCATGAAGCCTATGGGCGCGTACACCGCCACCACCACGATGTTCATGGCGACGATGGGCGCCGCCAATTCGCGCCCGCTTTCGAGGGCCGCTTCGAACCGGCTCTTGCCCTCCTCCATGTGGCGATGAACGTTCTCCACGATGACGGTGCCGTCGTCCACCACCATGCCGATGGCGAGGATCAGCGCCAGCAGGGTCAGGAGATTGATGGTAAACCCCATGACCAGGATCAGGAACAGCGAGCCCACCAGCGACAGCGGCATGGCGACGGCGGGCACCAGCGCGGCGCGGGCCGATCCCAGAAACAGATAGATGACCCCGGTCACGATGGCTAGCGCCTCGGCCAGCGAAACCAGCACCTCGCGCATCGAGTCGCGGATGAAATCGGTGCTGTCGTAGACGATGACGCCGCGGATGCCCGCGGGCAATTGCCGCTGAATATCGGGAAAGACGTCCCGCACGCTCGCCGCGACATCCAGGGTATTGGCCGTGGGCGCCGCCTCCACGGCGATGAATACTCCCGGAACCCCGTCGAAATACACCGAGGTGTTGTAGGATTCCGCGCCCAAGGACACGTCCGCCACGTCCCGCAACCGGATCAGCGCGCCGTTGTCCTCGCGCACCACCAGCCGCTCGAACTCCTCCACCGAATGCAGGTTGGTCGCGGCGTCCAGCGAGATCGAGAGGGTCGCTCCCTTGGTCGCGCCCACCGCGGCGATGAAGTTGTTGGCCTCGAGCGCCGCGCGGACGTCGGTCGACGTGACCCGGAACGCCGCCATGCGCTTCGGGTCCAGCCAGATGCGCATGGCGACCGTCTGCCCGCCCAGCACCGGCGCCTCCTGAACGCCGATAAGAGTTTCCAGCCGCGGCCGAACGGCGCGGTTGAGATAATCGGTCACCTGGTTGCGTTCCAGCACCTCGCTGTAAAAGGCGATGTACATGGCGGCGGTCGGCTCGCCCGGGGTGACGGTGACGATCGGGTCCTCGCTGCCCGGCGGCAACCGGTTCCGCACCTGGTTGATCTTGGTGATGATCTGGGCGACCGCGGCGTTGGGATCGTAATTGAGCAGGAGCCGCGCCCGGATGGTACTGGTGCCCTGGACACTGGTGGATTCGAGATAGTCGATGCCTTCGGCGGTGGCGATGGCCTGTTCCAGGGGCGTGGTGATGAATCCTCTGACGAGTTCCGCGTCGGCGCCGAAATAAGGGGTCGAAATGGTGATGACCGAGGAGTAGGTTTCTGGGTACTCGCGGACATTGAGGGACTGAATCGCCCGCAATCCCAGCATCAGGATCACCAGGCTGACTACCGACGCCAACACCGGCCGCTTGACGAAGAGGTCGGTGAAACCGCCCATCTTCTAAGGTCCCTTCGGGACGGGCTCGACGTCCGGCAGCACGTCCCGGTCCGAGATGACCACCCGCGCTCCGTCGCTGAGCTTGAGCTGGCCCGAGGTAACCACCCGGTCGCCGGGCTCGACGCCTTTCAGGACTTCCACCCGGAGGCCCCGGCGCTCGCCGGTGGTGACGAAGATCCGCTCGACCCGATAGATCCGCTCGTCCGGCGCTTCGACGGGATTTTCGTTCCCGTCGGGATTGCCGGCAGGCGGCGGAGCGGCATCTCCTCCCTCTCGGATCAAAAATACGACATCGCCGTACGGGCTGTAACTGACCGCCGTATTGGGAACCGCCACCACCCGGCGCTCGTCGGGAAGCGTCACGACCACATCGGTGAACATCCCCGGCCGGAGCAAGCGCTCGCGGTTGGGGAGTGTGCCGCGCACGCTGAAGTTATGGGTGTCCGGGTCGACCTTAGGGCTCACCGCGCTGATTTCGCCTTCAAAGTCCCGATCCGGATAAGCATCGACCTGCACCCGGATCGGCAAACCCGGTCCGACGGCCCCGTAATGCCGGCCGGGCAGGGTGAAATCCACGTAGATGGGGGCGATCGACTGCAAATCGACCACGGCCTGACCAGGTTCGAGATATTGCCCGAGATTGACATAGCGGAGTCCGAGGATCCCGGAGAACGGCGCCTCGATCCGCTTTTTGCCGATCAGGACCCGCTGCTCCCGAACCTGCGCTTCCAAGGTTTCCACCCGGGTGGCCGCCTGCTCCCTTTCCGACTGCGATGCATAGCGCCGCTGCGTGAGTTCTTGGATTCGCGCCAGATCGCGGCGCGCCTGTTCGGCCTCCGCTTCCAGGCGCTCCAGCCGCGCCCGGTCGACATCGGTATTGAATTGCACCAGGGTCTCGCCCTGCTCCACTTCGGTCCCCGATTCGAATCCGATGGTCTGCACCATGCCCGCCACTTCGGTCGTCACTTGCACCCCGTGCACGGCGACCAGATTGCCGATGGCGCCCAACTCGGTTCTCCAGATCCCTATCTCGGCACGGGCTGCCGTGATAGTGACGGGCGGAATCTGCGTCGGCTCCGATGGCTCTCGTTCATCGGCGATCGGCGACCACAGCCAGTAACCGGCCACCGCCAAAATGACCAGAACGGCGAGACTCGCCAAGATCCTCCGCTGCCGGAATCCCTGACCGAACGTGCCCTCCGTTTCATGCGCCGAACGCCGCGCCATTCGTCTTCGCTGAACACCGGGTCAGGGCCGGCCGATTGCCCCTAGCGCGCCGACGCTTTCGAACGTTCTCCGCCAAGGGGCACTTCTGAAATGCGGAATCTTCTTCCCGGAGAGAGCACCCTGCTTGCCACGGATTTCGATAAGACACGCTTGCACACAAACCTCCTCTTCGTATTCCGCAAACCTGGTCCTGCGGTTACTTAGCCGGCCTCCATGCCTTGAACCCGAACAGGCCCGACAGCGCTTCTCTCAGGCGATCTCCCGAAAGAGCCCTGAACGCTGCCCGCTCGGATCTCGCCCCAAAACCGCTTCGCCATGGCGGCGGACGGAGCAATCGAATGTCGGGGGCGTATCAAGACACGCCGGATCAGCGGCGCGGCAGACAGGTGACCCGCAGCGATTTGATATCTTCAAAAAGCCCCAGCCCGCTGCGCCCCCGGCTTTCCTTGAAATCGGGGATCCGTTGTCCCGGTTCGAGAACCAGGCTGTGCTCTTCGAAGTCTTCGTCGTCGAAGGCGGTCACTTGCGCGCGCGGTCCGACCACGGCGCTTTCGAGGCCAGTCCAGCGGGCGCCGAACGGACCTTTCATGGTGCGCATCTCGACCGGGCCGATGATGTTCAGTTGAAGTCCTGCGAAACGTTCGTCCGTGTAGAACTGCACCCAGCAGCCATCCGCAACCCGCTCGGCGCTGAACGACCCGGGCACGATCAGCACCGTGGGCAGGGCGCTGGGCGCTCCGGTAAGCGGCGGGCGGGCTTCGGCGCCGGGCACAGGGGGAGGCACAGCCTCCGGAGGTACTGCCTCCCTGGCCATCACGCTCAAAACGGCTACGCTCATCAAAACACCCGTCACGGCTCTGGACCCAAAAGGTTTCCAAGTCTGCACGTGACTCTCCTATCAGAAAATCAGCATCAGAAGCCCAATCACGACGAGTAGACCGATCAGGAAGATGATTCCGATCGCGCTGCCCAGAAACCGTAAAATGCCGCCCATATCCGTACCTCCAATGTCATCATGAAACCGAGTTTCGTCCATACCGGGTAAGACATCCTTTCCGATGTTTCGTCACCGCCGGAGGTTCAGCCCGCACCGCCGTTCGGTCGGATCGATGGCTCCGTGTCGCGCCCATTACTCTATAGCCACGAAGAACGCGCCTTCGCCCCGGCGCACATTCAGCAGCAGCGGCCCCTGGGCGGCCTTTGCCGCCTCGAGCAGCTCCTGCACCGTCCGGACGTCCTTGCGGTTCACCGAAACGATGACGTCTCCCCGGCGCAAGCCCGCCCGCCAAGACGCGCTGCCCTGCTCGACATTCAGCACCTCGACGCCCTGCACCCGGCCGGCCAGCGGATGCCCCGATTGAATGGCTCCGAATTCGGCGCCGCGCAAGCGCTCGCTGATTTTGGCCGCCTCACCCCTCTCCCGCGGCGGTTTAGCGATCCGGGCGGTCACCGTCCGTTTTTCGCCGTCCCTCAGGATATCCAGCTTGACTTCCGAACCGACCCGAAGCAGGCCTACGGTGTTGCGCAGGCCGCTGGCGACGGGGGCGCCATCGACTGCCACCACCACGTCGCCGGGACGCAGTCCCGCCTTGGCGGCGGGCGAGTCCGGCTGGACCTGGGCAATCAAGGCGCCGCCGCTCCGCTCCAAGCCCAAGGCTTTCGCCAGATCCGGGGTCAAATCCTGGATGCCGATCCCGAGTTGGCCGCGTTGGACTTCGCCGTATTGGACGATCTGCTGCATGACGGTTTGGGCGAGATGGCTGGGAATCGCGAAACCGATGCCTACATTCCCGCCGGCCGGCCCGACGATGGCGGTGTTGATCCCGACCAGTTTGCCGTTCAGATCGACCAGGGCACCGCCGGAATTACCGGGATTGATCGAGGCGTCGGTCTGGATGAAGTCCTCGTAGCCTTCGATACCCAAACCGGAACGGCCCAGCGCGCTGACAATGCCGGAGGTCACGGTTTGACTCAAGCCGAAGGGACTGCCGATGGCCACCACGAAGTCGCCCACCCGTAGGGATTGCGAGTCGCCGAACGGCAGGGCCGTGAGATTTTTCGCCTCGATTTTGACCGCCGCCACGTCGGTCTCGGGATCGGCACCCACCACCTTGGCCTCGAAATCCCTCCCGTCCTGCAAGGTTACGGTCACTTGATCGGCGTTGGCAATGACGTGGTGATTGGTGAGGATGAGCCCCTTCTCAGAGTCCACGATCACGCCGGAGCCGAGGCTCTGCTGTCGCCGCTGGCGCGGCGGCATGTCCGGCAAATCGAAAAACCGCCGGAAGAATGGATCGTTGAACAGCGGATTTTCCTGCACGTTCACCGTCGACGTCGTCGAAATATTGACCACGGCAGGCAATACGGTTTCCAGCATGGGCGCGAGAGTCGGCCTGCCGCTTTGTCCGCTTTGTCCGCCGACCGGCGGAAGCTCGGGGGCCGCGCCGCAGGACACGGCGGCGATGGCCAACACCAATGCCGACACAATTCTCAGTGCGATTTGCTTGAGTTCGACAGTCATCGCTCACTCCTCGACAAGATGTCCACCGGATGTGGATATCGCTCGTCCTGCGAATCCGTTCTCCGCAAGCGGAAATCCGACGTCCTGGGTTGTTCTGGATTCATGCAATCGGATGTCCACGCGGCGATGAGTCATGGCCTCCAGTCTCGCTATTCGACCACCAGCCTCGCTGTCGGGAGATTCGGATTGACGTAATCCGTGGACTCGGCCCGAGCCAGGTCGACGACCTGAATCCCCGCCGCGATGACATAGACTCCGCTCTCCGGTAGGCCATTCGGGGCATGGATGACGAATTCGGCGGTTTCGCCCGGCCGGAGTTCCAGCCTTTCCTCGCTGCCGAGCGGATACGACACGACTCCGGTCGCGCTTTCCCGGTTCGCCTGAATTTCCATCTTGAAGGTGCCGAATGTCCGGATGCCGTCATTCTTTGCGCGCAGTTTGACTTCGAAGGCTTGATTGGGGCGAACGGTCGTCGGGGACACGGCGATGTTCGTCACGGTGAGATAAGCACTCCCTCCCGGCGGCACTTCAGCGCGCGGCGCCAATTCCGCGAACGGCCACGGATCCATGAGACCTTCCGCATATGGCCCCACGTCGGAATCCGGCGCCCGGCAGGCGGTCAAGGCACCAAGGCAAACCCACAGCATTCCGTTGCGGATCGGCATGGGCGTTATCACGGCCATCAACCGGGCTGTGCGGCGAAGCGCTCACCCGAAGCGCTCGGCAAGGCGGATTTTGCGTCGCCGTGCGCTCGGGGTGTCGATCGCCACCCGCACCGGGATCGGACTCCGATAGCGGAAAACCGAGCCGGGTCTTTCTTTGGCTCTGACTACGATATGGACACCGTCGACATCGGCGCGAGCGGCATCCCGCTCTTCCGGTCCGTGCTCCGCTGCGGATACCAGGGCAAGCCTCGGCGTGGGTACGGGCCGGCATCCCGCCGACATCGCGATCAGAACGGCGCCAAGCGCACGAAGTCCGCCAAACCGCTCCATGAGCATCCTCCTGCGGTGTGCCTCTCGAATTGGGACATCAGTTTTTAGGTGATCCGGTGCCGGGAAAGTTCTCAGGGCGAATAGTCTTCGATTATCGAGCCGGAGCACCGCCTGCGTCGGACCATGAGATCGGGATCGAGTGCGGGATTACTTCAGGCTGAAGAGATACGCGGCCATGTCCCAGGCATCGCGTTCGGTCACCCCCAGGTTCGGCATGGCCGTGCCGGGCGATATCCGCTGCGGGTCCCGCAGCCACAGAACCAGGTCGTCCGGCGTGTTGGGCAGGAGCCCGGCGATGTAGATCCGATTGGCCCAACCGGTCAGGGGCGGACCCGCCAATCCTTTGGCGCCGACGATGCCGGGAATGACGTGACAAGTCGTGCAGGCATACTGCTGCAGGGCGATCCGGCCTCGGGCCGGGTTGCCGCCTGTTCCCAACGAGGGTGGATCGGGCCGCCCGCAAGCGTCCAGCAACGCCAATGCCGCAAAGAACCCGCTCGCCCTTTTAATTTTTTTTATCGTTCGCCTCGTTCGCCGGCCTTTCGATCCCATTTTTCGTACTCCTTCGGGGAAAATTCCGGCAGCCGCTCGACGAAAGCCACCACGGCCCATAGATCTTGCTCATTGAACCGGTATTGCCAGGCCGGCATGCCAGTCATGCGGATTCCGTTCGCAACCACCCAATAAATGTATTCGGCCGATTTTTCACGCGCCGTTTGAGCCAGGTTGTTGGGCAGGGGCAGCATGCCCTTGCCGAGATCGTCGGGCGGCACGCCCGGCGCGCCATGGCACTGCACGCATTTGTCCCGATAAATGAGAAAGCCCCGTTCGGCCAAGAGCGGATCGTCGAGCGGCGGTGCATCGACGACGTCGAGCCGGACCTCGACCGATCGGTCAAGTGCAAAATCCAAGATCTCGTAAACCGGCCGGGTGTGCTGATAGATGGCGGCAACGTTATAGACGCCCCCGAGCACCATCACGGCCGCGCCCAACACCCCGAGCCCGCCCAGGATGATGAGGGTGATGGCAGCATGGATCAGAAACTTTCGGGACGGTGCCATGGTCTCCTGTGAGTACGCTCCAAAATTCGAGAGAACGGCGTCAGCCGTTTGGCTCAACGATTCGGCCAAGGGATTAACCGATGACCGTCCGAGACGGAACGCTTTCCGACACTACAGAATTTTCGACTCTCCGCCTTTCGGTTAGTGCCGGTTTTGTTTCCGTTCTTGCGGATGGCCCGTGTTTAGCTGCGCTATGACCGCCCGTTGTCGTTCAGCCTTGTTGTTGACAGCGTTGCCTGCGTCCGTGCGCGCCACCCTGCAATCGACCCTCGATCCACATTCGCCGGTCGCATCCGAGATCACCGACATTGCCTGGCTGCTGTTCTGGGGAGCGTTGATCATCTTCATTTTGGTCATGGCGCTGACGGTTTATTCCATGTCTGCGCCGGAACATGCCGGCCGCGTGCTTGGGCACCGCCGGGCGGTCATCATCGGCGGCTTCGTCATTCCCGTAGCTCTACTGTCTGCGCTTTTGATCCATACCCTGAAGGTCGCGGGCGACATCGCCACGCCACCGGAACCGCCGGCACTACGCGTCGAAGTCATCGGCGAGCAGTTCTGGTGGCGGGTGAATTACCTGACCGATGCGGGTTATGTCGATGTTGCTACCGCCAACGAGATTCATCTCCCGGCCGGCCGCCCCGTGGAGTTCAGGCTCCGCACCGTCGATGTCATCCACAGCTTCTGGATGCCCAATCTGGCCGGAAAAATCGACATGATTCCCGGCCATGTCACGACGCTGAACCTCCGCCCCGACCGGCCCGGCGTATGGCGCGGACAGTGCGCCGAGTATTGCGGCGCCCAGCACGCCAACATGGCGTTTCTGGTGGTGGTCGAGACGCCGGAGGAGTTCGACGCCTGGCTCGCTGCCCAACGCCAGCCTGCGCGTCCGCCGGCGGCCCATTTGGAGAACCCGAGATGAACGCCGCCCTAGGGTTAAGCTGATGCTGCCGGATTTTAAAGCCGCGCCGCTCTGGGTCAGCATCGCGGTGTTTGCGATTTCGGCGGCTATCGTCTGGGTCTCCGGCACCCGGTTGTCGGGTTATGCCGATACGATCGCGGAGCGTACCGGTATCGGCCACGCGCTTACCGGCCTGGTCCTCTTGGGCGTGGTCACGTCTTTGCCGGAAGCGGCGGTTACCGTGGTCGCTTCGGTTGCCGGCAATCTGCCGCTGGCGGTAAACAATCTGCTCGGCGGGATTGCTTTCGGATTTGCCATTCTCGCAATCGCCGATGCGGCGATCGGGCGGGACGCCCTGACCTCGGTGGTCCCCGATCCCGTGGTGATGCTGCAGGGCAATTTGTCCATCCTGTTGCTCGCGCTGGTCGCCGTCGGCATTACGGTGGGCGATATAACCCTATTCGGCATCGGCGGTTGGTGCTGGAGCGTTCTGGTCCTTTACCTGCTGGCGGTATGGATGACGCAAAGGTCCCAAGGACGCTTTCCGTGGCACCCGAAAGACATGGACCGGCTGCACGCCGTCCGCAATCAGGCCAAAGCGGATAGCGGCCAAAACGACGACGCTCCGCTGGGCGGAGTCGTAATGCGCACCGTGGGAGCCGGTCTGGCGATTCTGATCGCCGGTTTTTTTCTCTCGGAAACCGGAGACGCCATCGCCACGAAGACCGCTCTGGGGGCGAGTTTCGTCGGCGTTCTGCTGGTGGCAATAGCCACCTCGCTGCCGGAAGTCAGCACTGTGCTGGCAGCAGTGCGTCTGCACCGTTACGAGATGGCCGTATCCGATATCTTCGGCACCAATCTGTTCAGCGTGGCGCTGGTGTTCATGGCGGACGCCTTCTACCGCGGCAGGCCGGCACTGAACGAGGTGGGGCGGTTCGCCGCCGTCGCCGCCTTGCTGGGGATCGTGGTGACGACGCTGTACATCGCCGGGCTGGTCGAGCGACGCGATCGGACGGTCCTGCGGATGGGCTATGACTCGCTGGCCGTGCTCGCAACCTATATCGGCGGGGTATTCCTGCTGTATCGACTGCGCTGAGGAGACATGAATGGACCGGAATCAGGAATTTCCGAACCCTGTGCCCCGCCCGGACGAGGAGCTTTCCCTGCTCAAAAGAATCTGGCGACCGCCCTCGGGCTGGAACTTCATCACCGTCGTCAATAACGAGTACATCGGCATCTTCTACGTCGGCACGGCCTTTCTGTTCTTCTTGCTGGCCGGCGTGCTGGCGCTCCTGATGCGCACCCAGCTCGCTGTGCCGGAAAACGATCTTCTGGGCCAAGACACCTATAACCAGATCTTCACGATGCACGGCACCATCATGATGTTCCTGTTCGCCGTGCCGGCGGTGGAAGCGCTGGGAGTGCTCATCCTGCCCAACATGCAGGCGGCGCGCGACCTGCCCTTCCCCAGGCTCTCGGCCTACGCCTTCTGGGCTTATTTCGCGGGCGGGCTGGCGTTTTTCTGCAGTCTCTTCTTCGACCTGGCGCCCAAGGGTGGCTGGTTCATGTATCCGCCTCTGACCAGTTATCAATTCTCGCCCGGCGACAACTCCGATTTCTGGCTGCTCGGCATCGGCTTCATCGAAATCACGGCCATCGCCGCGGCCATCGAAATCGTGGTGGGGGTGCTGCTCAACCGCGCGCCCGGGATGAGCCTCGATAAGATGCCGATCTATTGCTGGGCCATGCTGGTGTTCGCCGGGATGATCATGGTCGCCTTCCCGGCGGTGATTCTCTGCACTGCCCTCCTGGAGCTGGAGCGCAGCTTCGAGTGGCCGTTCTTCGTGGCGGAAAAGGGCGGTGATCCTCTGCTCTGGCAGCATCTCTTCTGGTTCTTCGGCCATCCGGAGGTTTACATCATCTTTCTGCCGGCCGCTGGAATCGTGTCGATGATCATACCCGCCATGGTACGCAAGCACTTGGTGGGATACCGATTGGTGGTGCTGGCCCTGGTGGGCACGGGTTTCCTGAGCTTCGCCCTGTGGGTGCACCACATGTTCGCCGTGGGGCTGCCGCAAATCTCCATGAGCTATTTCTCGGCGGCCAGCATGGCGGTGTCGGTCCCGAGCGGCATCCAGGTGTTTGCCTGGATCGCCACCATCGCCGCCGGGCGCTTGAAACTCACGGTGCCGGCTCTGTTTACTCTGGGCTTTCTGTTCATTTTCGTGCTGGGCGGACTCACCGGCGTGATGGTGGCGGTAGTACCCTTCGACTGGCAGGTGCACGACACCTATTTTGTGGTGGCGCATCTGCATTATGTGCTGTTCGGCGGCATGGTGTTCCCGCTGTTCGGCGTGTTCTATTACTGGGCGCCCTACGCGAGCACGAAACCGTTGTCCGAGCGGCTGGGCCGCTGGGTGTGTGGATTGATGTTCATCGGCTTCAACACGGCGTTCTTCCCGATGCACGTCACCGGACTGATCGGTATGCCGCGGCGGGTCTACACCTACCCCGAGGGCATCGGCTGGGATACCCTCAATCTGGTCTCGACCTTCGGCGCCTTCCTCATCGGCGCCAGCGTTCTGGTGTTCTTGATCGATCTCATCCTCAATTTCCGGCCTTTCCGCGAACGAAAGGCCGGCAACGTCTGGGATGCCGGCACCCTCGAATGGCTACCCGGCGGCGATTACGCCATGCGCAGCATTCCCATCGTCGAAAGCCGCGAGCCGCTTTGGGATCAGCCGAACCTGGCGGAGGACGTCGAGGCAGGCCGCTATTACCTGCCGGGCGCACCGACCGGCGGGCGCGAGACCATCGTCACCAGCCCGATCGACGCCCGGCCCCTGTACATCTTGCAGATGCCGGCAGGAAGCTGGTTCCCGGTGCTGGCGGCCTTCGGCACGGCGGCGTTCTTCCTGCTGTTGACGGTGAAGGTGGTGGTGCCTGCATTGTTCTTCGGCGTGTTCGCCGTCGCCATGATTATCCGGTGGGCATGGGAAACCGACCCCGGCCCCAATCGTCCTCCCGTGGACATCGGCGGCGGCATCAAGCTGCCGGTCTACGTAACCGGCCCCATGTCCCATTCCCGCTGGGCCATGATCGTGCTGAGCATCGTCTCGGCCTCTCTCTTCGCCTGCCTGATCTTCTCGTATTACTTCCTATGGACCGTGTCGCCGGGATTCTGGCCCAAGGGCGGAGAATCGCTGCCGGAGATGGCTTATCCGCTCGCGGCGGGGGGGCTTTGGGCATTCAGCAGTGCTGCCATCGCCTATGCCAGCCGCGCATTGAAATCGAATCGGTTTTGGACGGTGCGCCTCGTCCTGCTTTTAGCCGTACCGCTGCTCGTCGGTGCCCTGGTGGCTGAGTTGTGGGGCCACTGGCAGACGGGCCTAAGGCCGACCGATTCCGGCTATGCCGCGATCGTTTATACCGTCGTCTCGATTCAGGGATTTTTCGTTGCCGTGGTGGCCATCATGGGCCTTTATACCTTCGCCCGCTCGGCGTGCGGACTCATAAACCGGGAGCGCCGGGCCACTTTCGACAACACCATGCTGTTCTGGCATTACACGGTGATTCAGGGCTTGATTGCACTGGCCGTGGTCCATCTGTCTCCGCGCTTCCTGGGGTGAACCGCATGGGTGCCGCACTCCGTTTCGTCATCATTACGCTTCGGATGCTCTCGGGCGTCTTGATCTGGAGCATCCATTTCGGAGTCATCTATATCTTCACTGCGCTGGCGTGTGCCCGGCAGTTTCAGGATCTAAGCTGGCTGGGGATCGGAATCGTGCCATGGATCGTCGCCATTGCGACAGTGATGGCGGTAGCGGGGATCTTGGCCATACTTGTCCCCGCTTGGCGCAATCTTTACCACCACAGCCCGCAGCCCGCGACGCCTGCTTTCATCGACTGGATGACCATCGCGTTCGGCGGGCTGGCGCTGCTGGCAATCATATTGGAGGCACTTCCAGTGATGCTGGTGCCAATTTGTTAGGCGCGGCGAAAGGGTTCGATCGACTCGATCTTCGTCCACAATCGAGCGCTTCACTCGGCTGCCGTCTAGGCGGATAGCCGACGGCGCACGTCATCGGATGATCCCGATCCATCTGTTTTTGCACGAGGATTAGGGCAGGAGAGCTTAAACCGAGAACGACGAGCCGCAACCGCATGTGGTAGTCGCATTGGGGTTACGGATCACGAATTGAGATCCGGACAAGTCCTCGGTATAGTCGATTTCGGCACCCGTTAGATATTGGATGCTCATGGAATCAATTAGGACCGTGACACCATTTTTCATGATCTGCGTGTCGTCTTCGTTGACCATGTCATCAAAGGTAAAGCTATATTGAAACCCTGAACAGCCGCCGCCGGTGATATAAACCCGCAGCTTCAGATCATCGTTGCCTTCGTCGGCGATAAGTTCGCTCACCTTGGCCGCGGCACTGTCAGTAAATTTGATGGGTTCTTCATTCATACAAGTCGTAACCTCGAGACGCTTACCAAATCTAACGTCATTATATGATTCTTTCCGAGAATTTTGGTCAAGAATAAGGACTCTCTCACAGCCCCATAATTCATGAAAAAAAGCACGCTTCTGTTCGGTCTATTTTTGTGGTTGTTAGCACCGTCAGCCTGGGCACTACGTTGCGGCTCCCTACTGGTAAACATTGGCGACTACAAGCTCGAGGTACTTCGCAAGTGCGGGGAGCCCCTGTTCACGGACTCCCGCATCGAGTACAGAGCTATACGATTGTACGGCTCCGGCTTGGAGTTAGAGCGAGTTGTGCCGGTCATAATCGATGAATGGACGTACGACTTCGGTCCAAATCGCTTCGTGCGGCTGCTTCGATTCGAGAATGGGCGGCTCGTAGATGTGGAATCCCTAGGTTACAGTAGGTAAGCCAGGGATTCCGAGGCGGTCTGTTATATGAATAAGCTGCTCTTATCGCGCCGACGACGCCACGAATCAACCGTCTCCCAGCTGGATGACTTCGAGCTTCACCTGGGCGAGCCCTGCTCTTATAAATCCGAGCTCATTAGCCGCACGCCGGGAAAGATCGAGTAGACGCCTATTCGTGGGATCGCCGCGGTCGTTGACGCGCACTTCTATGCTGCGGTTATTGCCGAGATTGGTCACTCGGAGCCGGGTGCCGAATGGCAGCGATCGATGCATTGCAGTGAGGCCATTCCTGTTATAGCGCTCGCCGCTGGCCGTTCGCCGGCCCTGAAAACGATCGCTGTAGTACGATGCAGTGCCCTTTTGAGAGCTTGCTAGGCTTTTTGGACTTGCCGTTCTGGCATGACCAACAGTACAGGAAGACGCCAGGTAGATCGACAGAAGGGAGTTAGCAATCAGTCGAAACTTCCGCATCCTTCACCTCCGTATTGGTTATTAGGAACGATGCTTTTTCATAATAAACGATACTTCTAAAAAGACCAAATTTCCATCTAAACGGTTATATCGTGTTACCTTCTGTGATGCCGATCAAGGTTTGACGCAGATTTCGTCACACGAACGACCAAAAACACAGATCATACCCGCCGAGACGGGATAGAACTCGCGATCTGCCGGAGCGACGGACCGTACGTAATTGCCGCTACGGACACGAAGACACCGATCGATTAGGGTACCGTTGATACGCAACCCGCAGAGCGTGGTGCCCGGTGCCAATATGCTGGATATGGGGATCACGGAACCGGATGTACGCGATATCGCCGCTTATCTGGACCCCTTGCGCTGATTGCGCAGCCGCGCCATAAATCTGAAGGAGAACCGCATGACGAAGTTTGCCCTGTGCTTGGTGAGTTATGCTCTCGGTTTCGGCGGGTTGGCTTATGCCCAAAGCTCGGCGGACATCATCCGCACTTCTCAGGATGACAGCCAATGGATCATGCCGGCCAAAAACTATGCAGGAACCCGCTTCAGCGGCCTGGACCAGATCAATGCCGGCAACGTGAAGGACTTGCGGGTGGTATGGACTTTCTCCACCGGACTCAAAAACGGCCACGAGGCGGCGCCGCTAGTCGTAAAGGACACGATGTACATCGTCACGCCCTGGCCCAATTATCTCTATGCTCTAGACCTGAAGCAGGACGGCGCGCTCAAATGGGTGTACAAACCGGAGCCGTCGCGGGCCGCCCAAGGCGTGGCCTGCTGCGACGTGGTCAACCGCGGAGCAGCCTATGCCGACGGCAAAATCTTCTACAACACGCTCGATAACCATGCCGTGGCGGTGAATGCGCAGACCGGCAAGGAGGTATGGAAGACCAAGCTCGGCGAAATAACCAAGGGCGAGACCATCACCATGGCACCGATTGTGGTGAACGGCAAGGTACTGGTGGGCAATAGCGGGGGTGAAATGGGCGTGCGTGGCTGGCTGACGGCTCTGGATGCGGGCACCGGTCGGATCGCCTGGCGCGCCTACAGCACCGGTCCCGACAAGGACGTGCTGATAGGATCGGACTTCAAGCCGCCCTATGTGAGCGGCCGGGATTTGGGTGCGACCACCTGGCCGAGCGAAGCCGCTTGGCAAATCGGCGGCGGAACCGTCTGGGGCTGGATTACCTACGATCCCGAAGCCAACCTGATTTATTACGGCACCAGCAACGCAGGGCCTTGGAACGCCAATCAGCGCCCCGGCGACAATAAATGGACCTCCTCGGTATTCGCCCGCAATCCCGACACCGGCATGGCGCGCTGGGCCTACCAGTGGAATCCGCACGATCTCTACGACTACGACGGCACCAACGAAAACGTGCTGCTCGACCTCAACATCAACGGCCAAAACCGTAAGGTGTTGGCGCATCCTGACCGGAACGGCTACATGTATGTGATGGATCGGCTGAGCGGCGAGATCATTTCCGTCCAGCCCTTCGTCCCTACCAATGCGGTCAAACGCATCGATCTCAAGACAGGCCAGCCGGAAATGAACGAAGCGAAGCACCCGCAGGTGGGACGGTTCGTCAACGACATCTGTCCCGCCCCACCGGGCGGCAAAGACTGGCAGCCTATGGCCTATTCGCCGAGGACGGGCTTTCTCTACGTGCCCCACAACAATCTCTGTTTCGACATAAAGACCACGGAAGTTGGCTATATCGCCGGCACCCCTTATGTGGGCGCCGAAGTCTCGATGAAGGCCGGGCCGGGAGGCAACCGGGGTTTTTTCACGGCATGGGACCCGGTACAGAACAAGAAAGTCTGGGAGATCAAGGAAGAATTTCCGGCCTGGAGCGGCGCGCTGGTGACGGCGGGCGACGTCGCCTTCTACGGCACCATGGACCGCTGGTTCAAGGCGGTCGACGCCAAAACCGGCCAACTACTGTGGAAATTCCGGACCGGCTCTGGCGTGATTAGCCAACCCGTTGCCTATAGAGGGCCTGACGGCAAGCAGTACATAGCGGTCATGGACGGCGTCGGCGGCTGGTCCGGCGCGGTGGTCGCCGGGCAATTGGACCCGAAGATTCCCTACGGCGCCCTGGGGTTCGTCGGGGCAATGCAGGATTTGCCCAAAGTCACTGGCGAAGGCGGCACCCTATATGTCTTCGCGCTGCCAGACAACACACCATGAGTGGATCGATTTTCAGCGTAGGGCGGGCTAGCCGGTATTTCGGCGTAACCCGCCGAATGGCGCTTAGCCTTATCCGGCCAAACCTATCGGCGGTTATTACGCCTTGCATCCAAGGCGCCGAACGAACGCAAACCCTCCGCGTCTGCGCCGATCCCAACAATCTGCCTTTCTCTAATGTACGCGGCGAGGGTTTCGAAAACCGGCTCGCTCAACTCGTCGCCCGCAATCTCCGCATGAACGTCGAGTACACCTGGTGGGCGCAGCACCTGGAGGTTCTTCCGCAACACCTTGAACGCTGGGCTCGGCGACGTTGTCATGGGCGTGCCGAGCGGGTTCGAGATGGCGCTGACCACCAAGCCGTACTACCGCTCCACCTACGCCCTGGTTTACCGCAAGGATGCGGGCTACACATTGCGCTCGCTGGATGATCCCAAGTTGCGCGAACTCAGAATCGGCTTGCACTTCATCGGCGATGACTACAGCAACCCGCCGCCGGCCGAGGCTCTGTCTCGTTGCGAGACAAGCTGGACCGGATTCTCGCAAGGCGACGAAATGCGATCATCCCTCCTTAAAGCCCATGGCGTATCTCTCGTCAAGAAAGATAAAGGCGGCCCGCACAGTGTAGGTTTTTTCACAACCTCTCAGCCGATTACGTCGATCCCCCCCATATACGGAAGCAAGACTTCCGGGATTCTGATCCGCCCGTTTTCATCCTGATAGTTCTCCATCACCGCGATAAGCGTGCGGCCGACGGCAAGTCCCGAACCGTTCAGCGTATGAACCAACTCGGGCTTGCCCGTTTCCGCATTCCGCCAGCGCGCTTTCAAGCGGCGTGCCTGAAAATCCCGGAAGTTGCTGCACGACGAGATTTCACGGTAGGCATTCTGTCCCGGCAGCCAAACCTCGAGATCGTAGGTCTTGGCCGACGAAAAACCCGTATCGCCGGCGCACAACATCATCCTTCGAAACGGCAACTTCAAGCGTTTCAGGATCTCCTCCGCATGGGCGGTCAGTTCCTCGTGGGCACGTACCGAATCCTCGGGCTTCGCAATCTGGACCAGCTCGACTTTTTCGAACTGATGCTGGCGAATCATGCCGCGTACATCCTTGCCGTAAGAGCCGGCTTCGCTGCGAAAACACGGGGTATGGGCAACGAACTTCAAGGGAAGCGCTTCCGCAGCTAGGATTTCGTCCCGTGCCAAATTGGTCACCGGCACCTCCGCTGTCGGAATCAGGTAGAACGGCGGTTCACGGTCGAGCTTGAACAGATCTTCCTCGAATTTCGGAAGCTGCCCCGTGCCGCGCAAGCTTTCCGCGTTGACCATGAACGGCACGTAGGTCTCGGTGTAGCCGTGCTCTTGCGTATGAACATCGAGCATGAACTGGGTCAGAGCCCGCTGCAAACGAGCTAGCGGGCCTTTCAAAGTAACGAACCGAGAACCCGTGATTTTGACGGCCGCTTCGAAATCAAGACCTCCCAGCCGTGTTCCTAAATCAACGTGGTCGCCCGGTTCGAACGAAAATTGCGGCGGCTCGCCCCAGCGATGGATCTCGACGTTGTCCGCATCGCTCCGGCCATCGGGTACATCCGCATCCAAGATGTTCGGGATGCCAAGCAGCAGATCCTCTAATTTCGCTTGGATGCCTTCCAATTCGCCTTCCATCCGTTTGAGGTCGTCTCCCAGATGCTGCATCTCCGCAAGGAGAGGCTGAATATCCTCTCCCTTTGCCTTGGCTTGGCCGACCAGTTTGGAGCGCGTATTACGTTCATTCTGCAACTCCTGCGTGCGGCTCTGTATTTCCTTGCGCTTGTTTTCCAATTCGCGAAATACGCCGGTGTCCAATCTGAAGGAACGCCGCGCCAACTGCGCTTCGACCTCATCCAATTGAGTGCGAAAAAGACGTGGATCTAACATCGATTATCCTTAGTGAGACTTGGGTGAATTAGGATCAAAAATCATCTATGACGCGCGTCAAACGCACGGAAGCGATAACGTGCAGCAAGGACACGATTGAAACAGGCCTAAGCCTTCAGCCTTTTGCAGACCAACCTGTGGCAGGCCAGCACACCACATGGACCAGGCCGAAACCCTCGATTACTTTTTCGATGACCTGCTGGGCGCGTTCCGGGTCTTCGAAAAATTCCACCACCAGGGGCAAATCCAGGGAGAGATCGACCAGTGACGCCGGATGCAACTGGCCGCTGCCGCCAAAGCCCAGCACGCCCCACAATACAGTTAGACCGGAGATTTTCTGGTCGTCATGCAGAAAGCGGATGAGCTTGTTGAGGATATGCTCCCCTTCCCGTATATAAATCCGTACAACAGTCAATTGACGGCTTTTCACAGCTGCCTCCCTACGAGCATACCTGCCCAGACCGACAATGCAATTCCAACGGCATTCACCGCGAACAACCCCAGTAAGCCGTTGAACTCGACACGTGTTTCGGAAAAATCGGGAATCAATGCTATCGTGGACACGATCGTCATCAACCCGAGCATGGTAATCAAAGCGATAGTACGCAACGGTACGGCGAACACCAGGCGCTCAAAAACAAGCTCGGCGGAAAATCCCAAGACAAACGCCAAGGCGATCGCAACCAACAATCTCGTATAGGGAAAATCGTATCCCAACCAGGGATAAAGCTCGCCGGTGAAAAGCCGTCGGCCCAGGAGCAATCCGCCCCAAACCGCTACCAAACAGAGCATCACGCTCAGTACCGTATTCACTCCGGCTTTCCATAGGCTTCCCTCTTCGATGAGATAAAAGGTTTCGATTGCGAAGGTCGAAAACGTCGTGTAAGCACCTAAAAAGCCGATGAGCACGGCGGCGCGGTATTCCGCAGCCAACGGAAAACGCTGCAGCATCAACTCCGTCAAGAGTCCCATGAGAAAGGATCCCGTTACGTTCACGAACAATGTTCCGTGCGGAAAGCCTCGTCCCAAGAAGCCGTAGATGCCAGTAGCGACCCAATAGCGCATCAAGGCGCCCGCCGAACCTCCCAAGGCGATGGCTAATAACTGTCTCACGAGATATGAACGAACGGCGAATTCGATCGGAGCCGGCTAACGGCCGAAAACACCGGTTTATGGGGCATCCGCCAGCACCTTCATTGCCTGCCGATTCGGATTTCGCACGACGCCGCGCTCCGTGACGATGCAATCTATCAATTCGGCTGGAGTCACGTCGAACACGGGATTCCAGGCTTTTATGACACTGTCCGATCTTGCGAAATAGGCATTCAGCAATTCGTTCTGGTCCCGTTCCTCGACCTTGATGCCCTCTCCGGTCTTTGTTCGCCAATCGATGGTCGATGTCGGCGCAACGATCATGAATTTCACGCCATGGTGGCGGGCGGCAACCGCCAAGGCATACGTACCGATCTTATTGGCGGTGTCGCCGTTTGCGGCAATTCGGTCGGCACCGGCTGCGATCCACTGGACGGCGCCCGTTTTCATCAAATAGGCTGCAGCGGAATCGGCAATCAAGGTAGCGGGTATGCCGTCCTGCTCCAACTCCCAAACAGTGAGCCGAGCACCCTGCAGCCACGGACGAGTTTCGGTCGCAAAAATCTTCGTAACGCCCTGCCGATAGGCACTTCGGACCACTCCAAGCGCCGTGCCATAACCGCCGGTCGCAAGAGAACCCGTGTTGCAGTGAGTCAAAACGCCGCTAGCACCGGCGAGGAGGGCTGCACCTAACTCCCCCATCGCTCGATTGGCCGTAATATCTTCATCATGAATAGAACGTGCGGCTTGCAATAGAGACGGCTCGGGATCACCCTCGATCCTCTCGATTTCCGATCGCATACGTTCGAGAGCCCAGAAGAGATTAACCGCGGTGGGACGCGAACCGGCTAGCTCCGCCAAATCCGCTTCGATCGTATCTCGCCAAGTATCCGGATTTTCGCGATACCGTTGACGCGCCGCCAAGACTACGCCGTAGGCGGCAGCGATGCCGATGGCCGGGGCTCCGCGCACGCGCATCGACGCGATAGCTTCGGCTACACCCTGCGCAGTATCGAATGTCTCATATTCGACGACACTGGGCAGCTTGCGCTGATCTAGCACGCAGAGCCCTTGTTCGCTCCACTGCAGGGCACGGACCGAATCGTTATATGTAATGAGTGCAGAAGATGAAGACATTTTAAATAAATGAAAACGCGCGATTGTCAAAGAATGCCCAATTCATCGGCGTTGTCGGAACAGCCAAATTCGGCGAAATATCCCGTGCATTTTAAATTGGGCTAGCCGGCAAACAAAGAATCTGCCTTTATTCCGCGAGACTTGGCAAGAAAACCTAATGCGGCATATTAATTGCGAGACTTTCCGAGTCAACACCAGGTGCGCGTTTTTGCCGCATTATCAAAAGGCTATTCTCCATTGCAAGATGGTCTTACTCACAAGAGCCCGAACTTGTCAAGACTAACACTGATAAAGGTCCGACTATGGTACTCGAAATCTATCTCTGGTGTTGGATGCACCTGGAACCGCGTTATGCAGCGAAGAGAGGCGCAAAACTTCTAGGTTTGGCAGTATTGGCGCTGGCACCGTTAATCTATGTCAATATCGACATGACAAGGCAAGGATTCAAACCTGCCCCTCCTAGTTTAACGATACAGGTTGGCCAACAGGACTCGAATCATTAAGTCCGGGTTCCCTGCGTGCGCTGCCGCACAGCCTCGAAAAGCAATATGCCTGTTGCAACTGACAGGTTGAGGCTTTCGATTTGGCCGAACATAGGGATTTTGACCAAAAAGTCGCAGGACTCACGCGTCAAGCGGCGTAGGCCTTTTCCTTCGGTCCCGATCACCAAAGCCAATGGAATGGCGAGGTCTATCTCGTATAGGGATCGTTCGGCCTCGCCCGCAGCCCCTACGATCCACAATCCCGCCTCCTTCAACCAACCAAGAACTCGATTCAAATTGGTTACGCGATAAAGCGGCACGGTTTCAGCGGCGCCGGAGGCGACTTTGGCCACGGTCGGCGTCAATCCCACCGATTGATCTTTCGTGATAATGATCCCTTGTGCTCCCGCGGCATCCGCCGTACGTAGACAGGCCCCGAGGTTGTGCGGATCCTGCACGTGATCCAAAACCAGAAAAAATGGCTGCCGCGAAAGATTCGCCAAGGCATCTTGAAGCTCCGACTCTCCGAGTTCGGCGGCCAGCTTCAGCTCGAGGACAATGCCCTGGTGGTTTCGGCTTTCAGCCAGAGAATCGAGCTGATTTCGTCCGGCCGGTTGAACCGGGATTCCGAGGGAAGCCAACTTCCGTTCGATAGCCGCGATACGGCCATCTTCTCGCCGAGGGTCGATCCAAACGCTGATGATCTTGTCCGGAGCGTTTTCGAGAGCGGCTTCTGCCGCATGAAGACCTGCAATGCGACGTCGATTCTTCATGATCGACGTCTTTTCTTTCGTACCCGGCGCGATGGCGATTCGGAGCGCTTCACCAGCTCAAGATCGATTTTGCGTTCATCCAAATCTACGCGAGCCACAACCACACGCACGCTGTCGCCAAGCTTATAGGTCACGCCGCTCCGCTGCCCTTCCAGCCGATAACCGATCGGATCGTAGTGAAAGTAGTCTTTGTCCAAGGTCGAAACGTGGACCAATCCCTCAACGAAGATGTCTTTCAGCTCCACAAAAAAACCGAAAGGCGTAACGGCGGAAATGACGCCTTCGAACTCCTCGCCCAACTTATCAAGCATATACTCGCATTTAAGCCAGGCGATCACGTCACGAGTCGCCTCGTCGGCGCGTCGCTCGGTGTACGAGCAATGCTCGCCCATCAGTGCCATGTCATTGTGGGAATAGTAGAACTCTTCTTTCCTTTTCTTTTCCAGCGAGTGGCGAATAGCCCGATGTACTAGCAGATCCGGATAGCGCCGGATGGGGGACGTAAAATGGGTATAGGCATCTAACCCCAAGCCGAAATGGCCCTTTTTCTCCGGGCTATAAACGGCTTGGGGCAGCGAGCGCAGCAGTACGGTCTGAATTAGATGTTCATCGGGCCTGCCAGTGATGTTATCCAGCACCTCAAAATAATCTATTGGTCCCGGATTATCGCCGCCCCCGAGACTTAAGCCGACTTTCCCGAGAAAGGTGCGCAGATCGGCCAATCGTTCGGCGGTGGGCCCCTCGTGAATTCGGACCACGTGAGGAAGTTTTTGACGAGCCAAGTAGCGCGCCGCGGCGATATTGGCCGTGATCATGCATTCCTCGATCAGACGGTGGGCGTCGTTGCGCTCTCGCGGCACGATTTGCGAGATTTTCTTCCCCTCTCCGAATACGATATAGGATTCCTGGGTATCGAAATCCATCGCTCCCCGCGCCTCTCTCGCCCGCCGCAATACTTTGTAGAGCGAATGCAACTCCTCCAGATGAGGCACTAGAGCACGATACTTTTTCCTCAGCACCTTATCGCCATCGACAATCATGCGGGCGACTTCAGTGTAAGTAAGCCGCGCATGGGAGTACATCAGCCCCGAGTAGAAACGCGAGCGAACGATGGTGCCATCGGTGTTGATATAGATTTCACAGACCATGCATAGCCGGTCTTGCTCGGGGTTAAGCGAGCACAAACCGTTTGAAAGCACCTCCGGCAGCATCGGAATGACCCGATCGGGAAAGTACACCGAGTTGCCACGGGTTTTCGCTTCGCTATCGAGAGCGGTTCCCGGTCGAACATAATGGGAAACATCGGCAATGGCGACATACAGCTTCCATCCTTTCGGCGTTCTTTCGCAGTACACGGCATCGTCGAAATCACGAGCATCTTCCCCGTCGATGGTTACGAGTGGCAGATGGCGCAGGTCGACGCGACCGGCCTTGGCATCTTCCGAGACTTCCGTGCTCAGACCTGCAACTTCGTTCAACACGGCCTCCGGCCACTCGGACGGCAGATCGAAGCTGCGAATCGCCACTTCGATTTCCATACCTGGGGCCATGTGATCACCCAGAACCTCCTTGATTCTGCCGATGGGATCGCGCTGCCGAGTGGGCTGATCGACAATCTCCGCAACGACGATTTGCCCAGCAAGCGCTCCATTCCGATATTCCTCAGGAATAAGGACGTCGTGAGCGATATGCTTATTATCGGGGACTACGAATGAGATCCCCTGTTCCAGGTATAGCCGCCCTACGATATTGTGAGTATTCCGTTCCAGCACCTCCACAACGCCAGCCTCTCGCCGCCCGCGACGGTCGACCCCGCGGATGCACACCACGATTCGGTCATCGTGCATGAGCGCACGCATTTCCTTAGGCGAGAGAAAAAGATCATCCCCACCCTCGTCGGGCCGAAGAAAACCGAATCCATCGGGATGGCCGATGACCCGCCCAACGATGAGATCCTTGTGATTTACAATGCAGTAATAATTTCGGCGGTTTCTCAGTATCTGCCCGTCCCGCTCCATGGCATTGAGACGGCGGCGCAGCGATTCAACGTCTTCATCCGTCTGTACGCCCAATACTCCGGCAACGTCCTCGACTCTTAAAGGAACGCCTTGTTCTTTCATCACCTCGAGTATCAATTCCCGGCTGGGAATGGGACGCTCATACTTTCCCGCCTCCCGCTCTGCGAAGGGATCTTCAAACCTAAACCCTCTAGCTATCGTAGGGGCGGACTTGGTCATGGATAATTTTCCTATCTCTATGTTTAATTTTCATTATTCAGGCAACCCTTGATCCGGCAACCTCTCGGGATGTTGACGATTCCGTTCAGAACTCTTGGTATTGACAATTCAACCGATAAGTAACAAAATTCGCGCCTCAGTTGAGTTGTTCGACTCACCGCTGCCGAGGTGGTGAAATTGGTAGACACGCATGATTCAGGTTCATGTGGGGAGACCCGTGGAGGTTCAAGTCCTCTCCTCGGCACCATCCTTTCTTTTATATCCCTCAGTCGAAGGGATTTTTCAGAATAATCGTCTCGCTGCGATCAGGACCGGTCGAGAGGATATCCACTGGTACGTCGACCAATTCTGCAATCCGTTCAATATAAGCCCTAGCATTCACGGGAAGATCCTCATATGAGGTGATGCCGGCAGTTGATTCTTGCCATCCTGAAAGCTCCTCGATAACGGGCGCGCACTGAGCATAGCTATCGGCACCGATAGGTACGGTACGAATCTCCTTGCCTTTATATCGATAAGCCGTACAGATTCCGATCTTTTCCAGCCCATCCAAAACATCCAATTTCGTTAGGCATAATCCGCTTAGACTATTGAGCTTCGCCGAACGCTTCATCAAGACGGCATCAAACCAGCCACACCGGCGTGCCCGCCCAGTCGTGGCGCCAAATTCCGCACCTTTTGTGGATAAATGCTTGCCGATCTCATCCGAAAGCTCTGTCGGAAAAGGTCCATTTCCTACGCGGGTCGAATAGGCTTTTGTGATGCCCAATACATAATCGAAATCTAACAAGCCCATTCCGCTACCCGATGCTGCACCGCCCGCTGTTGTGTTCGATGATGTCACATAAGGATAAGTGCCATGATCGATATCCAGCATTGCTCCCTGGGCTCCTTCGAAGAGAACATTCCTACCCGCATCACGGTAACCATGCAGAATACCCGCCACATCACCCAGCATAGGTTTAATCTGCTCACCCAATGCCATTGTTTCGTCCAGCACTTGCTGGTAATCGAGCTGTGATTGGTGATAATACCTGCCGAGCACGAAATTATGGTAATCCAAGAGCTCTCGCAATCTTTCGGCAAACATGGTGGGATACATAAGATCGCCGGCTCGTAACCCCCGCCGCGACACCTTATCCTCATAAGCAGGGCCAATACCTCTTCCTGTCGTACCTATAGCCTTATCGCCACGGGACTTTTCACGCGCCACGTCTAATGCTACGTGAATGGGTAGTATCAAGGCACAGGCTTCACTAATCGTGAGCCGATCCCGAACCGGAACACCAGCCTTTTCCAATAGTGAAATTTCTTCCAATAAAGCGTGAGGTGATAACACCACACCATTGCCTATCAAACATTTCACCGATTCCCGCAAAACTCCGGAGGGGATTAAATGCAATACCGTCTTTTGGCCATCAATTACCAAAGTATGTCCTGCGTTGTGGCCGCCCTGGAAACGCACGACGGCGTCTGCACGCTCGGTCAGCAAATCGACAAGCTTGCCTTTACCTTCATCGCCCCACTGGGTACCGATGACTATGACGTTTTTACCCATTCTTGATTCCAGCTTAATGTTTTTACTTTTGCGGTAACTTTGGCTCAATTGCTAACGGGAACGATTTCCCAAGCCAGCCCCTGCTTTCGAAGGTAGTGTGAACATGCCATTTCTCGAGCACTACCAATTTGTCCGGACAATTCCTGAATAACGATTTGTCCTGTACTTCGCAAGTTGCGTATCTGTTCATGCAAATCGGGATCGTCGACAGCGGGCGCAAAAATACGCAACCTAGTCGAACGGTTCTCTTCTCCAACAGCCAACCGTGCCACGACCTTCAAATCGGCGCTAAAGCCAGTAGCGGGACGAGCACGCCCGAAATTTTTTCCGATCTCGTCGTAGCGTCCGCCGCGTGCGATTTCCCTGCCATAGCCCGGCACAAAAGCGGCGAATACGATACCCGTTTTGTAGTGATAACCGCGCAATTCCGCGAGATCGAAGTTGATGCATAAAGCCGGGAACAAACCTCTCAAGCTGTTGGAAATTGCTTCCAAATCTGTCAAGGCTCTATGTACCGATTCACTGGCCGATGCCAATAGCTTCCTGGCTTCCTCTATGACATCCTCATGCCCATTTAGATCGACAAGTGCCTTCAACATTTCGGCGGAGGAATCACTAACCGTTAGCGACTGTAACAGATCAACTAAGCCCGGATGATCCTTCCGCTGGAGAATTTCAAATAATTCCGCCTCCTGCTGCGCGTTCAGACCGGCTTGGCGCGCTAATTCGCGATAAATACCTACATGCCCCAGATCCAGATGAACGTTCTCGATGCCGGCGATGGCAAGCATTTCCAACATCAGGCGGATAATCTCTAAATCGCTGGCGTTGCCCGAGTGTCCGTACAATTCGACTCCGACTTGCAATGGACTTCGGGATTTTTCGAGATGATCCGACTGCGTGTGCAGCACGGTCCCCATGTAACATAGCCGTGTCGGTGCGTCGCTGCCGAGGTTGCGCGCATCGATACGCGCAACCTGAGGCGTCATGTCAGCGCGTATTCCCATTAACCGGCCGCTGATCTGATCGATGATCTTGAATGTCTGCAAGTCCAGATCGTTTCCGGAACCGATCAAAAGAGACTCTATGAATTCAATCAGAGGCGGCATTACCAGCCGATAGCCCCAACTGGCAAACAAATCAATTATCTTCCGACGCAACTGCTCCAAATGCTCAGCTTCTTCCGGAAAAACCTCATCAATACCTTCGGGCAACAGCCAATTATCTTCGGTTAGCATCGAATTCGCTAAATGCAGCAAACGGGAACGAATCTGAATAGATTAGGTAACGGTTGGGTTATCGGAGAGATCCATACCGGCACCCAGTGCCGTGCAAGAAAATAATCTGCCAACGGCAACATCTCCTGCCCCTTAATCCTGCCGAGGGATCAAGGGGCAACTAATATGCAGCAGCAAAGACCTAATTACTTTGGCTTTTTGAAGTATTGGAAGAATTTCGAATCAGGTTCCAACACGATCATGTCGTTCTCATCCTTGAACACCTGCCTGTAAGCATACAAGCTTCGATAAAAATCAAAAAACTCTGGATTTTTGCCGTACGCTTGAGCATAAATCTCCGATGCCGTGGCATCGCCCTCACCGCGCCTGATCTCCGAGTCCCGATAAGCATCGGCAAGTATTACTTCCCGCTGACGGTCTGCTTCTGCACGGATACGTTCGGCCGCCTCAGCGCCGCGAGAGCGAAAATCTCGCGCAACCCGAGCCCGCTCGGCTTCCATCCGCCGGTATACCGATGAACTTACCTCCTCCGGCAAATCGATTCCCTTCACACGAATATCGATAACCTCGACTCCCAAATCATCTACTACAGGATTAACTGTCTTAATCAATAGATCACGGATTTGACTCCGTTCCAAGGAAACCACCTCGCGGATCGTTCGCTTGCTGAATTCGTTTCGCAACGCGTCTTTGGTTATCTGGTCGAGACGAATATTCGCCGCTGCTTTATCACCACCGACCGCCTTATAGAATTTCGTGGCGTCTTCGATTCGCCATTTTACGAACCAAGTAACAATAACATTTTTCTTTTCAGACGTAAGAAACCGTTCGGGTTTAGACTCCAATGTGAGAATTCGGTCATCGTATTTCTTCACTTCCTGATATGGAAGCTTGAAATGCAACCCCGGCTCGAAGTCAGTTCGAACAATTCTCTTAAACTCCAGCAATAAGGCTTTTTCCGTCTCCGAAACACTGAATATAGAGGTAATCCCTAACACCAGTAAAATAATAATTAGGGCAAGAATTAGGGTATTTTTCTTAATCATTATTGTCCCCTTCCTTCACGACCTCGCGTCGTTGAGCGGATACTTCTAGGAGCCCCGCTGTCCGATATCTCCGGAGTGGTAATCGTGGAATTTTCCGTATCTCTCGGCGGGATCAAGGGTGAAACAGGCTTTTGAAGTTTATCTATGGGTAGATACAACAAATTATTGCTGTTCTTGACATCCACCAACAATGTACCCGTGCGTCCGAAAACCTCTTCCATAGTATCGAGATAAAGGCGCTCTCGAGTAATCTCCGGGGCTTTTTCATACTCCGCCAGCAACTGTCTGAATCGGCCCGCATCACCTTCTGCTCTAGCAATTACGCGCTGTTTATATGCTTCCGACTCTTCCAAGACACGTGCCGCGGCACCTCGCGCTTTTGGCACGACTTCGTTTGCGTAAGCTTCCGCCTCATTTTTCAGACGCTGCTCATCCTCCCTTGCTTTGATCGCGTCCATAAATGCTGCTTGAACTTCTTCTGGAGCCTGAGCATCCACCAAGCTCACATTACTCACTCTGATTCCAGTTTGATATTGATCCAACGTTTGTTGAATTTCGCTTTTAATCTCGTCCGCGACCTTACCCCGTCCCTCTGTCAAAACGAAATCCATCGTACTCTTTCCAATTACCGCACGTTCCGCACTTTCGATGACCTGCTTCAAGGTTTCATCTGGATCAGCGACATTAAAAAGATAATCTTTTGCGTCCTTAATTTGATACTGAACAGCCAATCGGATATCGATGATGTTTTCGTCCTGGGTAAGCATAAGGGCTTCTTTAGGTACGGAACCCAAAGACTGCTGACGACCGCCTGAGCGATAGCCAACTTCTAGAAAACGTTGCTGCTCCATATTGACGACTTGAACGCGCTCTATTGGCGCAGGTATGTGCCAATGCAATCCGGGCATGGTGGTATCGACATACTTGCCGAAACGCGTCACGACACCGCGACTCCCTTCGTCCACGAGATAGATGCTGGTCAGTCCCCATACAGCTAAAGCAATCACGAGAAATAAACCGATCGTCCTCAAAGGTGAATTTTCGCCACCACCGAAAAATCTGCCTATTTTATCGTGTAATCCACGCATGACTTCCTCCAAATCTGGAGGCGTCTCCTGCTGATCACGCCCGCTCCACGGATCTTTTTTATTACCGCCCGGCTCATTCCAGGACATTGGATAACTCCTATAGTACAGATCTTAATGCTCTTCTAGAGCGATAACAAAGCCGCTATTAAGGCTTGCATATTAAAATTATCTAGGAAAACGGTTGGACATACAAAAACAAGCATTTAAGGAGAAACCATGGACCACTTCTCGCAGATCCATAGCATTAGCAGAACGAGCCGATTCACTTAATGAAGAGAACGCACCCTGCGCACTTCCATCCCATGAACCATCGTCCACTGCTTCTCGCCGGAAACATGCGTTTGCTTTGACATATCATGGTTATAGGCATCGGTTAGGCACTTACTGAGGCTTCAAGCTCGTCGAGCTCACGCAACAATTTCGTATCCCTCGTAAGAAGCTCAACCTCCATATCCCACCCGCCGGTTCCGTCGGATTCCTCTTTTATAACCCGTGCTGTGCCATACAGCTTGGCCCTCAACCCAGCGTCTATTGGAGCCAAATGAACTCTACGGTGAATCACTTCGCCACGAAAAAGAACTGCTAAAGCGTTCTGAAGCAACGGCAAACCTGCACCTGTCTTTGCCGACAGCCAGATTCGTCTGACTTCGCCGTTTTCATCTTTCTCGATGCGCGGCTCGATACCGGCAAGCCGATCGATCTTATTAAAGACCTGAATTTGCCTTACTTGGCCAGCCCCAATCTCGCTTAGGACCCGATTAACTTCGGATACTGTTTCGTCGGCTCTCTCGTCATTTGCATCGACAATATGAAGTAACACATCCGCTTCGGCGGCTTCCCTCAAAGTGGCGCGGAATGCCGCAACTAATTCATGTGGCAGATGTCGGATAAAACCTACTGTATCGGCTAGGATCACGGTCAAATTCGATGTCAATTGCAACCGCCGCAAAGTGGGATCAAGCGTGGCAAACAATTGATTCGCGGCATAAACTCCAGCCCCTGTTAAAGCGTTGAAAAGAGTTGATTTACCAGCATTCGTATACCCCACCAAACTGACAACGGGCAACTCGGCCCGCTGCCTCGCAGATCGCCCTTGGCTACGCTGCTGTTCGACTTTTTCCAAACGTTTTTGAATCTGCCGTATTCGATTACTGATAAGACGCCGATCCGTCTCAAGCTGCGTCTCGCCCGGACCTCGGAGGCCGATCCCCCCTTTTTGCCGTTCCAAGTGAGTCCAACCACGCACCAAACGGGTAGATAGATGCCGTAATTGAGCCAACTCGACCTGCAGCTTGCCTTCGAAGGATTGGGCCCGCTGGGCAAAAATATCAAGAATTAAGCCAGTGCGGTCGATAACCCTGACCGAGAGTTCTTTTTCCAGATTACGCTCTTGGCTTGGAGTTAAAGGATGATTGAAAAGAACCAGCTCTGCCTCGTTCTCCCGGATAGCCCGGGCCAACTCATCAAGCTTTCCTTTTCCAATGTAGTAGCGTGGATCAGGTGCGTGTCGCTTGCCTGTCACAGTAGCCACAGGCATCGTCCCTGCGGATAAGGCAAGTTCTTGAAGTTCTACAAGAGCTTCGGTCTCGTTCTGAGCAGCCAAGTGAACAAGCACAGCACGCTCACCGGACTTCGGCCTTTCAAACAACTAAACTCTTCTCCCCGGCTAGTCTTGATATAACCATCTTGCGGTTTAAATAGAGGTTCTCGACTATCCTTCGTCTTCCATTCCTTCCGTAGCATGCGGTAGGCGGACTTGGCGCGCCGGGACTATCGTAGAAATAGCATGCTTGTAAACCATCTGGCTCACAGTGTTCTTGAGTATGATTACGTATTGATCAAAAGAATCGACCTTACCTTGTAACTTGATCCCATTAACGAGATAAATTGACACAGGAACATGTTCTTTTCTAAGCGCATTTAGAAATGGATCTTGTAAATTCTGCCCTTTTGACATCCTCTTTCTCCTTATTGTTATAAGACCGACGCTCAGTCTGTATTAAAACAAATCTCTAATTTTTTCGCCAGGCGGAACATCCCGCCATTAGCACAGCGATAATAAAGTATAAAAAAGCTTAAATAGCCGCTTATTCTTTTCCAATTAACTCGATTTTGTAACCATCTGGATCCGCTACGAAGGCTATGACGGTGCTCCCGTACTTCATAGGACCGGCTTCGCGTAAAATTTCGCCGCCCGCTTGTCTTATAGATTCGACAGCGTGGTAGACATCATCGACCTCAATCGCAATGTGGCCATAGGCATCACCTAAGTTATAGTGCTCAACGCCCCAATTGTAAGTCAATTCAATCACCGAATTGTGATGTTCGTCGCCGAATCCGACGAAAGCCAGGGTAAATTTTCCGTCAGGATAATCCTCCTTTCTCAACAATTTCATCCCGAGAATTTCCGTGTAAAACCGGATCGACCGATCTATTTCTCCCACCCTGATCATTGTGTGCAAGATACGCACGACTAATTACCTCGACTCATTCCGCCCAAAGCAACCCATCAAAACTCCAACGACTCGCGTTGAAAATGTCTTTAGGTCAGTACCGAAGAGACGGCATCCGCCAGACGATCCGCGATAGCACGAACGACATGAGCATCCTGACCTTCTACCATAATCCTTATCAGAGGCTCGGTTCCCGAAGGCCGCAGGAGAATGCGTCCTTTACTGCCAAGTTCCCGCTGAAGCTCATTTTTCAACTTCTGAACCGGCTCAAACTGATCCAAATTAATTTTCTCCTGCATCTTTACATTCACTAGGCACTGAGGGTACTTAGCCATGCCACTCTTCAACTCGTTGAGCGATTTTTCCGTCTCATGCATCGCCGTCATGACTTGCAGCGCGGAAACAATACCGTCGCCAGTGGTGATTCTGTCACGGCATATGATATGTCCTGAACTTTCACCACCGAGCACGCTATCGTGCTGAAGCATCATTTCCATCACGTAACGATCGCCCACTGCAGCGCGCTTAAACTCCAATCCCAAATCATCCAGCGCATGCTCCAACCCCAAGTTACTCATTAGGGTCCCGACTACCGGACCTTTTAGCGCACCGCTTTTTAAGCGTGACTTAGCGATGATGTAAACAAGCTCATCGCCATCGACAATTTCTCCTTTATGATCAACCATGATCAGCCGATCACCATCTCCATCCAAAGCGATCCCAAGATCTGCCTGCTCCGTCAATACCGTCCGGCTAAGCTGTTCGGGTTTTGTAGCTCCGACGCCGTCATTTATATTTAAACCGTTCGGCTGAATTCCGATCGCCACAACCGCTGCACCAAGCTCTTCGAATACATGGGGTGCGATGTGATAGGTCGATCCATGGGCGCAGTCGACAACGATTTTAAGTCCGTTAAATTCAATGCGGGAGGGAATAGTACTTTTGCAAAATTCGATATAGCGCCCGACCGCATCGCTGATGCGAGAGGCTTTGCCGATCCTTGACGACTCCACCGTTGTCATGGGCTTATCCATTTGCTCCTCAACCTGGAGCTCGACCTCATCCGGGAGTTTCATTCCATCGGGCCCGAAGAACTTGATTCCATTATCGTAGTGCGGATTATGTGACGCACTGATAACTATCCCCGCCTGGGCCCGAAACGTCCGCGTAAGATAGGCAATTGCTGGGGTCGGCATTGGACCAAGCAACTGAGTATTGACCCCTGCCGCCGCAAGACCAGCCTCCAGAGCTGATTCGAACATGTAACCGGAGATTCTAGTGTCCTTTCCGATCAGAACATTGGAAGGGTAACGGTCTAGCGAAAACACGCGGCCCGCCGCCCAACCCAACTTCAGCACAAAGTCCGGCGTAATAGGATATTCTCCTACTTTGCCGCGAATTCCGTCTGTACCAAAGTATGCTTTCTTCATTTGCTGTCCTTTAATCTAAAGAATTTAATTATTTTGATGCTCTGCCCTGAGCACTAGTCGATCTGTCGAAATCATACGGACACACTAATATCTTCTGCTTTCAAGAAGCATGGAGATTACGCAATTGGCCCTGCTGCCCAACCTTTATAACTTATCGCGCTCTTGCTTCTCCCACCCCGATCCATGCCTCCAGCAGGCAAAGCATGATAACTGAGCGTTAAGCTCTGCTTAGCTAGCCTAGTGTAGGCGATTCACATAAAAACAAAACCCCCCGCACCAAAAACGATGCCGGGGGTCGTGATGAGCCTAAGAACCGAATCAGTGCTGTTCCGCCGCCTTACCGATGCCACCAGTTCCTTTTGCTTTTGAAGTCTCCTTAGACCCCAAACCCGCAGCACCGCCGCTCGGAGGCGCCTCGCCCCAGCTTTGCGGTGGGCGCGGAACCTTGCCTTCCATGATGTCGTCGATTTGGAAACGATCAATTGTCTCGTACTTGATTAAGGCCTCCGCCATCAAATGTAATTTTTCCATGTTTTCTCGCAACATGCGCTCTGAGCGCTCATAGTTGCGATCAATCACCGAGCGAATTTCCTCGTCAATCAAATGCGCAGTTTCCTCGGACACCATTTTGTGTTTGGTGACGGAGCGCCCCAAAAACACTTCTCCTTCTTCCTCACTATAGGCCAACGGCCCTAAGCGTTCAGAGAGGCCCCAGCGGGTAACCATATTACGCGCCAGATTGGTTGCCCGTTCGATATCGTTCTGAGCACCCGTCGTTACTCTCTCCTTTCCGAAAATAAGCTCTTCCGCAATACGTCCACCGAACAAACTTGAGATCTGGCTCTCCAACTTCTGTTTACTCGCACTGTATTGATCACGCTCCGGCAAGAACATGGTGATTCCCAACGCTCGGCCTCGCGGCATGATGCTGACTTTGTACACGGGATCGTGCTCGGGAACCAATCGCCCTACGATGGCATGCCCTGCCTCATGATAAGCGGTGAGTTGCTTCTCTTCATCGGTCATCACCATGGACTTACGTTCTACACCCATGAGAATCTTGTCCTTGGCTTTCTCGAAGTCCTCCATGTCAACAGTGCGCTTGTTCTTGCGGGCGGCGAATAAAGCCGCCTCATTGACCAAATTGGCTAAATCCGCACCGGAAAATCCTGGAGTGCCGCGCGCTAAATACTCCACTTCCACGTTATCAGCAATTGGCACTCGCTTCATGTGGACCTTCAAGATTTGCTCGCGACCACGAACATCGGGAAGTCCAACAACGACCTGACGGTCGAATCGCCCCGGACGCAGGAGCGCGGGATCCAAAACGTCAGGACGGTTGGTTGCCGCGATAACGATAATGCCTTCGTTTCCTTCGAAGCCATCCATTTCGACGAGCAATTGGTTAAGAGTCTGCTCGCGCTCGTCATGACCACCCCCTAGACCGGCACCACGATGCCTACCCACGGCGTCAATTTCGTCGATGAAAATGATGCATGGCGCATTTTTCTTCGCCGTCTCAAACATATCACGAACGCGGGAGGCACCCACACCCACGAACATCTCTACAAAATCCGAACCCGAAATGGAAAAGAAGGGAACCTTAGCTTCTCCGGCAATCGCTCGGGCCAACAAGGTTTTACCGGTACCCGGCGGGCCAACCATCAGAGCCCCGCGCGGAATTTTGCCGCCCAATTTCTGGAACTTGCTCGGATCTTTAAGGAAGTCAACCATTTCCTGAACGTCTTCCTTGGCCTCCTCGACGCCGGCTACATCGGCAAACGTCACCTTGACTTGATCCTCTTCGATAAGCCGAGCTCGGCTTTTACCAAAGGACATGGCTCCCCTTCCACCAGTACCGCCTTGCATCTGCCGCATGAAAAAAATCCACACAGCAATCAGCAGCAGCATCGGGAACCACGAAATAAAGATCTGCATCAGCAACGACTGCGACTCCGGTGGCTGAGCTTTGATCTCAACATGATTCTTCAACAGGTCATCGACCAAGTGGTCGTCGCCCGGACTGTAAGTGGTGAATTTCTCGCCAGTTCCGAGCATGCCCCGGATCATCTGACCATCGATAGTCACTTGCTTGACTTGTCCCTCGTTCACAGCCGAGATGAACTGCGAATAAGACATGGTCGAATCGACCGACTTTCGGGAGCCAAAGTTATTGAAAACCGACATCAAGACGACGGCGATGACTACCCACAGGATTATGTTCTTCAACATGTCATTCACGGTCTAACTTCCTCGCCGGATAAATCCGACCATTTTTTGAAATAGTTTACAAATACTATCAGGATATTGCCCGGTGTAAATGCTTCAATCGGGCAAGGTCAATCACAAAAGGCTATATCTGCCTTTCTCCTCCCGGACTTTTCGACTGCGGGCATTCAAGAAGGTTCACTTTTCGATTTCTAGCCTGAACCGTATGGGGACTCGCAGCCGCCGGTACTCTAGGCCCTAGCGATTTCAGGCGTAGGGCATTCTTATAGCCTGTGTATGGCACATCTAACAAAACAAATGCCTGCCATGAAGGGGCTAAGAGAACTTTTCAAGACTGCCCTAAACAAGTTACAAGCACCAATCCACGATTTCTTTTCGAAACATCAAAACCGCGACAAATAAAAACCTAACAAGCACTGGATAATTCTGACCCCCATCAAGACCTTAATTGGACCACCACCGATATGGCATTTGCCGCATTTTGTAGAACATAGTGCGTCATTTCACACACCAGGACCACGCCTGTCCACGAACATGATGCCATTCTTGGGCTGTAGACAGACTGGCTCGATTCATGCTTACGCTAACAGCCATCTAAAAAAATTAAAACAACAAATTCAAACAACATGAGCAAGTATTACCTAAGAACGACGATCGCACTCTTGTGCAGCGGCGCCACCATTGGAGGAAAGGCATGGGCAGCGCATGACACGAAGCCCATCGAGCTACCGACCACAACCATCACCGGCGAAGTTGAGACAGCACCCCAAGCCCTCACCGTACCAAACATCGAAACTGCACGCGAGCAGATTAACCGGGTTCCTGGGGGCGTCGACATCATCGACGCGGAAAGCTATAAGAAAGGCCGGGCCGCCAATCTCAAGGATGTTCTCGACTACTCTCCCGGAGTGTACGTACAACCGCGCTTCGGCGCCGAGGAATCCCGCATTTCGATCCGCGGTTCCGGCATCCAACGCACCTTCCACGGCCGCGGCATCAAACTCCTTCAGGACGGGGTGCCCTTAAACCTTGCCGACGGGGCTTCGACATGCAGGCGGTAGAACCCTTGGCCGCCGAGTACGTGGAGGTCTACCGCGGCGCCAACGCACTCATGTACGGCTCGACCACCCTTGGCGGCGCGATCAATTTCGTGAGCCGGACCGGTTACACCGCTTCGCCCTTGCAGCTCCGCTTCGAATCCGGCAGCTTCGACACCTATCGGGCCCAGGTGAGCTCAGGACAAGTGATCGGCGATGCCGATTACTATCTCTCCGGAACCTTCTTTTCCACCAACGGTTTTCGCAACTGGAGCGAACAGGAGAACGAGCGGATCTTCAGCAACTTCGGCTACCGGTTCAACGAAAACCTGGAAACCCGGTTCTACGTGACGTATGTCAACACCCAGTCCAACTTGCCAGGCAGTTTGACTAAAGCGCTTTCCTGCCGGATGTAAGGAACACGGTGGGCATACCGCAGTCTGAGGTGGATGGCAGCACCGTATTCACTGGATTTGCGCCAGAAGGTTGTGCAGGCGTACGAGCGTGGGGTGGGCTCG
>Ga0196971_1000249_pt1 | contig 50023 bp, 38 predicted proteins | sample S1v_1013CmetaG_FD_148660 | JGI IMG/M metagenome (GOLD analysis project Ga0196971, IMG submission 148660) | Soil microbial communities from Anza Borrego desert, Southern California, United States - S1+v_10-13C | ecosystem: Environmental > Terrestrial > Soil > Desert | place: USA: California... | reverse complement strand
GATCCATTTCACCCCGACGTACGCCAGTTGGCTCAATCAGGTCGAGCGCTTCTTCGCCCTCATCACCGACAAGGCGATCCGGCGTGGCTCGTTTGTCAGTGTTCGGGATCTGGTCAACAAGATCGACCACTTCATCTCCCATTACAACCAGTCCTGCCGACCCTTCGTCTGGACCGCCACGGCGGATTCCATCCTGGCCAAACTTCAATGATTATGTCAGCGAATTAATGGGACAGGACACTAGGACCTCTTTGCAAAACGTTGCGAGCGGCCGTCAGGCGGAGGCGGCCGGAGCGGAGGACCCGGAGTGTACATGGGGTACATGAGGAGTGATGAAACACCTCCTGTGTTTCACCGCTCCGCGGCGCTTCGCGCCCAAATCCGCTCCCGGCGGATTTGTCCGAGCACCGCCCGACTCCGGATCACGGTCGCGCAGTAGTTTTGCAAAGAGGTTCTTAGGACTTGTAGCGCGTCGGGTCCCCAACACCGGCTTCGGCGAAGCCGGTTTTCCGGAATCTACACGAGTCGCACGAGCCGCAGGCCCGCCCCTCGTCATCAGCCGAATAACATGACACCGTGAGGGCATAATCGACGCCCAAATCTGTCCCGATGCGGATGATCTCAGCCTTTTTAAGTGTGATTAACGGCGCATGTACCTTAAACTGACTACCCTCGACACCGGCCTTAGTCGCCAGGTCCGCCAGACGCTCGAAAGCCTCGATATATTCCGGCCGGCAATCGGGATAACCGGAATAGTCGACGGCGTTCACGCCTATGAAAATGTCTACGCTGCCCAACACTTCCGCCCACCCGAGGGCGAATGCGAGAAAAACCGTATTCCGTGCGGGCACATAGGTGACCGGAATGCCTTCTTGCGGGCTATCAGGCACGGCGATGCGGGTGTCGGTAAGCGCGGAGCCGCCGAACTCGCCGAGACCTATTCGAATAATCTTGTGCTCGATTGCGCCGCAGTTCTGCGCTACACGGCAAGCCGCATCGAGTTCCGCGCTATGCCGCTGACCATAATCGAAGCTTAGGGCGTAACACTCATATCCTTGCGACCTCGCGATAGCCAGCGTGGTCGCCGAATCGAGCCCGCCGGAGAGCAAAATAACTGCTTTTTTCATTGATCCTTATCTCCCGGGTGTATCGCCCCAGAGAATCTTGTGTAGCTGTACTTGAAAGCGAACGGGCAAACGGTCGCGCAAGATCTTCTCGGCAAGTTCCGTAGGATTTTGCGTGCCCATAGCCGGCGAGAAGAGCACTTCGCAGCGGTCCGACAAACCGAGCTCCTCCATCCTGGCCTTGGCCCACTGGTAATCGGCCTCATTCATGATCACGAACTTGAGCTGATCCTTTTGATCGAGAAATTCCAGGTTCTCGTAGCGATTCTTGGATTCCTCACCCGATGATGGCGTCTTGAGATCCAGGACTTTGACGACTTCCGGATTAACTTCCGACACATCCAGGGCGCCGCTGGTTTCCAGCGAAACCTCATAGCTTTCCGCCACCAGAGCATCCAACAAGCCGAGGCACCCGCGCTGCGCCAAGGGCTCGCCGCCCGTAACGGTTACATAGCGGGAATCGTACGACCGGACTTCATCCACAATCTCGCTTATGGACATTTTGTGCCCGCCGCTGAATGCGTAAGCCGTGTCGCAATACACGCAACGCAACGGGCACCCCGTCAGACGGACGAAGACTGTCGGCAACCCCACGGTGCGGGACTCGCCTTGCAGGGAATAGAAGATTTCGGTAATTCGGATTTGATCCACAGATCAGGCGTTGCAAAAAATCAGCGGTTCTCTTGCCGCATTCTGTCCAGCCGTTTCTCCGCCATCTTTGCGGCGCTGGTGTCGGGATAGCGCTTGACGACTTCGGTCAGCAATTCCTTCGCATTCGCCTTCTGGCCGGTTTCGTATTCGATGAAACCCAGTTTCAGCAGGGCGTCCGGCACTTTGCCGCTTTGCGGGAAGTCCTTGATGACTTTCCGGAACGTGTCGCGCGATGCATTGAAATCGCGGTTAACGTAATACGCTTCCGCAAGCCAGTAATGCGCGTTATCGGCGTATTCGCCGGTCGGATAGGTCGCGATGAAGCCTTTGAATTCCTTGATCGCTTCCGGATACTTTCCTTCTTTCAAAGTGCTGAATGCTTTTTGATATACCGCCTGGCGATTTCCGGAATCGGCTGCCACTGGCGCGGGAGCTTGCGCCGGCGGCGTCGACGGTACTGCGGGAGCCGTTACATTGGCATCGGATGAAGCGGACTGGTCGGCAGGCGCCTGCAGTGCTCCGGAACTGCCGGCAGATAACTGCTGTATCCGCTGATCCAAGTCCGTATACATATCCCGTTGCTGCTTTTGGGCGCCTTCGAGCCGATGGGAAAGTTCTTCCATTTCCCCGCGGAGCTTAAGCACTTCAGCCTGCAACTGCTCCATCCGATTAAACATCTCCATCAAGGTGCTCCCCGAGAGACGTTTCTCCAACTGGGAGACGCGCTCCTCAAGGGTAGCCACCCCGTAGCCGGTTTGATTTTGATCGTAAGTTCGATCGTACCTCTGATCGTATTGCTGGGCACAGGAAACCGTCCCATGTAATGATCCCAGGAACAACAATGTAAAAACCGGCTTTTTAAGATGCATATCGGTTAGCGTCCCGAATAGGAAATTTCCACCCGGCGGTTCTGCTCCCAGGACGATTCGTCATGGCCAGACACGGAGGGCTTTTCCTCGCCGAAGCTGACCACCTGTACCTGGCCGTCGGACGAGCCCTGCAATTGCATCATCTTGGCCACGGCCTTGGCCCGCTGCTCGCCCAACGCGATGTTGTACTCCGGAGAACCCCTTTCGTCGGCATGGCCTTCCAAGACGGCGCTACGCTCCGGATGGGAAGCCAAATAATTCGCATGGGCAGTGACGACTTGCTGATACTCCGGCAGCACTTCATAGCTATCGTACATGAAGTAGATCACTCGTTTTGACAGCGGGCTGGACGGATCGTCCAACATCGGATCGCCCGTACCCCCGACGCCTGCACCGTAACCGGCGCCACCGGCACCGCCGCCGTATGCGCCGCTATCCGCGCCTTCACCATATTTGCTGATCTGCGGGCCTCCGGCACTGCCTTCCATGCCGGCATCGGCACCGCCCTCGCCTTGCACACCGCCCTTGGAGCTACAGCCGCTCAGGGCAAGAGATATCATAGAGACGACTAATGCAGTCTTGAGAAGTTTCATGTGTTTTCCTTATTGACAAGAATTGATCAAACCCGTTGATTATTGTAATTCTCTGGCCTTCGCTTCGCGCCAAACCCGCTCCTCATCCAGCCCTTTACGGGGACCACGCCGGCTCGCGTACCTGCCCGCTGTCGATACGAAGGCTTTGCTGAACCTTGCCGTCGACGGAAACGGCCGCCAACTGTCCTACTCCGCCGCTCTTGGAGGCGTAAAGAATCATGCTGCCGTTAGGCGCGAAACCCGGCGACTCGTCCAGACGCCCTTTGGTCAGGACGCGCAGCGCTCTAGTCTGCATATCCATCACGGCGATCCGGTAGTCGCCGCCGTTGCCGTGGACCATCGCGATGCTGCGCCCGTCGGGCGAGAACACGCCGCGAGCGTTGTACTCGCCCTCATAGGTCAGACGCTGTGCCGATCCGCCGGAGGACGACACGATATACAGCTGCGCCTTGCCGCCGCGATCCGACGTAAACACGATACTTCCTCCGTCCCGCGACCAGTTCGGCTCGGTGTCGATGCCGATATGATCCGTTACTCGGCGCAACGAGCGAGAGGCCAAATTCATCACATAAACATCCGGGTTGCCGTCCTTGGACAAGGTCAGCGCCAGCTGAGAGCCGTCCGGAGACCAAGCCGGCGCTCCATTGATGCCGGGTGTGTCGGACACTTTCTGGCGCTCGCCGGTGGCGAGGGCTTGAATGAAAATGGCCGAGGTCTTGTTCTCGAACGATACATAAGCGATGCGCTTGCCGTCCGGCGACCAGGCCGGGGACATGATCGGTTCGACCGAACTGATGATCGTTTGCGGGTTATACCCGTCGGTATCGGCGATTTGCAGACGATACTGCCGCCCGCGGGGGCCGTCGCCCGCCACCGTCACGTACGCCACGCGGGTCGCAAAGGCGCCGGGCTCGCCGGTCAATTGCTGATAAATGATGTCGGCAATTCGGTGCGCGGTACGCCGCGTCTCCGGCGCATTGAACGGGATTTTGGCGCTGGTCAGCAGCGCGCCTTTAATCACGTCGTACAGAAAAAATTCGGCTTCGTACTGGCTGCCGGCACCCGGCTGTACCCGCCCGATGACTAAATGATCCTGTCCCAAAGCTTGCCAAGTCCGGAACCTGACTTGCTCGGGCGCCGTCGGCGTTTCCAGCATTTCGCTCTCCGGCAACGTTTTGAAGCGGCCGCTGCGCGCCAAATCGGCGGCGACGATGCTGCCGATATTGTCGCCTGGCAACATCTGCTGACCGAAAGGCACCACTGCGATCGGCATGGCGCCTTCGACGCCCTGAGTAATTTGCACGTTTAATTCGGAACGCGCCCAACCGCTGAAGAAAATGAGAAAAGCACTCAAAAAGACAACGCTGCGAAATCGTTTATTCATCAAACACCTGGACAAGGATTATTCGGGCTTGAATGTGAACTTAAATGATCGAAGCTGTTCCGCCACCTTTGGGTCAGACGGCCAAGGCAAGGGCGAAGCTTTGCGGACGGCCGCCTCGGCGGATCGATCGAAAGTGGGGTCGCCGCTACCGCTAACCACCTGCACATCCGCCACCTCGCCACCGGGCAGCAAGCGGACTTGAATTATACAGGAGAGGCCGCTTTTCGCGGAGGGTGGACGGAGCCACGACCGCGTGACTTTCGGCTTGATGTACATGTTTGCCCAGTCGCTCGCCGCTTTCTGAGCCTGCTGTGCCATGGCGGCACGATTTTCCTCCTCGATCTGTTCGCGCAACGCCAGTTCGCGCTCCTCCTGCTGACGACGGGCCTCTTCAGCTGCCTTCCGTTTCGCCTCGGCTTCGGCTTTACGTCGGGCGTCCTCCTCGGCCTTGAGCTTGGACTCTAATTCCGCCTTACGTCGAGCCTCGTCTTCGGCCTTTCGTTTCGCTTCCGCCTCGGCTTTGCGCTTAGCGTCCTCTTCCGCTTGACGCTTCGCCTCGGCTTTCCGCTTCGCTTCAGCCTCAGCTTTCTTTCTGGCGTCTTCCTCGGCTTTTTGCTTCGCCTCAAGTTCGGCCTTGCGTTTGGCTTCCGCCTCGGCTTTCTGTTTCGCCTCAGCCTCCGCTTTGCGCTTGGCCTCCAATTCGGCTTTACGCTTGGCTTCGAGTTCGGCCGCGTGGCGTTGCTCGTCTTCACGCTTCTTGGCTTCGGCTTCGAGTTTCCGGCGCGCTTCCTGTTCGGCCTGACGTTTAGCTTCAGCCTCCGCTCTTTCTTTGGCTTCCTCGGCTTTCTGTTTTGCCTCGATGTTCGCTTGACGCTTGGCCTGGGCTTCGGCCTCGGCCTTCCGCTTCGCCTCGGCTTCGGCTTTGCGGCGGGCGTCTTCCTCGGTCTTGAGCTTGGCCTCCGTTTCGGCTTTCTTCCGGGCCTCTTCCTCAGCTTTTTGCTCGGCCTCTAGTTCGGCTTTTCGCTTCGCCTGGGCTTCGGCCTCGACTTTCCGCTTTGCTTCGGCTTCAGCTTTGTGCCTGGCCTCGAGTTCCGCCTTGCGCTTGGCTTCGGTCTCGGCCTTGCGTTTCGCGTCTTCTTCGGCCTGGCGCTTGGCTTCAAGCTCGGCCTGACGGCGCTCTTCTTCCTGGCGTTTTTTCGCCTCGGTTTCAGCTTTGCGCAACGCCTGCTCTTCCGCCTTACGCCGGGCTTCCAATTCGGCTTGCTTGGATTCTTCGGCTTTGCGCTTTTGGTCGGCGAGGTGTTTGGCTTCCTCCTGGCGCTTTCTTTCCTCCGCCTCGACCTTACGCTGAGCTTCCAGTTCGGCTTGCCGCTTGGCCTCTTCGTCCTGCTTGCGGCGTTCGGCTATCTCCTGGACACGCCTTTCCTCCTCCAGCTTTTTCTGCTGGATTTCGGCCTGGCGCTGGTTGTCAAGCTCTTCCCTCCGTGTCTGCGCTTCGCGCTGCCTGGTTTGCTGAACCCGCTCGATCTGGGTTTCGTCGACCGCAGTCGCCTGAATGATTTCAGGCTGTGGCGGCTGCTCAACCGGCGTGACGGAGTCGAACTGAACCGTAAAAAGGAGAATCAGAATGGCGTGTAGCGCCAGCGACAGCCCGATCGGACCGCGATAGCGTTTAGAATCGGAATGATTCATTCGTCTTCGGCCGGACCGGTCATCAAACCGACGCTCGGGACACCCGCGTTTTTGAGTGAGGCCATGACCATGACGACCTTGCCGTAATCCACCATCTTGTCGCCTCGAATCAAGACCGCGAGCCCCGGCTTTTTCTGGAGGGCTTCCGTGACCTTGGCCGTCAGCTCGTCGGAATCGACTTCGATATCCTCCTGATTCCCGGCATCCACGAACAACCGCCCCTCCGCATTGATCGACACGATGATGGGCAAATCCTGCTGCGGATCGACAGTTCTGGCCTCGGCCTGGGGTAGATCCACGTCGACTCCGGTTTGAAGCAGCGGCGCCGTAACCATGAAAATGATCAACAGCACCAAGGACACGTCGATATAAGGAACGACGTTGATTTCGGCCATGGGCCTGCGGCGGTTGCCGCGCCCGCCTCTCCCGGATGATACGTTCATTTTGCGTGCGCCTGGCGATGCAGTAAGCTCAGAAACTCTTCAGTAAACGCCTCGTAACGATTGGCCAGCCGGCCTATTTCGGTCGAATACCGGTTGTAGGCCATTACCGCCGGAATCGCGGCAAACAGGCCCATGGCTGTCGCAACCAGCGCTTCGGAGATGCCTGGCGCCACCATGGCCAAGGTCGCTTGCTTCACGCTGCCGAGCGACCGGAACGAGTTCATGATGCCCCATACGGTGCCGAACAGTCCGACGTAGGGGCTCGTGGAACCGACCGTGGCAAGAAAAGGCAATCGTTCGTCCAGACTCTCCAACTCACGGTTCAAAGCCACGCGCATCACCCGCTGCGCGCCTTCCATGACGGCGTCGGGACCGATGTTCGGCTGTTGCCGGAGTCTTGCGAACTCTTTGAATCCGGCCATGAAGATATTTTCGAGCGCTTCGGTCGCGTGATCCTCCTTGGCCAGTTGCCGGTAAAGATCGGCAAGGTCGATGCCCGACCAGAAGCGTTCTTCGAACTCCTCCGAAGTCTCCTCGGCGCGCTTGATTTCCTTGTATTTTGAGAAAATAAAGGTCCACGAAACGATGGACGCCAGAACGAGAATGAACATCACGATCTGGACCACCAGGCTCGCTTCGGTGATTAACTTAAATATGGAGAGTTCAGAGGTCATGTTTTAACCGTTGCAATAAAAAATCAGGAATGGCCGTGGGCCGGAAGGATTCGGCGGCAAGACAAACGACGCGCACCCGCGCCTCGCACACGAGTTCATTGTCCTGCCGTGTCGCCAGCTGCTTGAAATTCAGGCTCGCCGACTTCAATTGCTCCACTTCGGCCGACACCGAGAGAGCATCGTTGAACCGGACCGCTTTCACATATTCGATCTGCATCGATCGAACCGCGAACAGAATGCCGTACTGGCAGCGGAGCTCGTCTTGCTCGAAACCCAGCGCCCGGAGAAACTCAGTCCTGGCGCGCTCGAAAAACCTTAGGTAGCTGGCGTGATAAACCACGCCGCCGGCATCGGTATCCTCGTAATACACGCGGATCGGCCAGCGAAACCTGCTTTTTTCGGAGACATCAAGCAATTAGAAAAGCTCCTCGTTCACATTGAGCGCTTTCGGCGGCTCCAAGCCGAAATGAAGATAAGCGGTGCGCGTCGCAACCCGCCCCCGCGGCGTGCGCATGATAAAGCCTTGCTGGATCAGGTAAGGCTCCAGAACGTCCTCGATGGTGCCCCGTTCTTCGCTGATCGCGGCGGCGATATTGTCGAGCCCCACCGGACCGCCTTCGAATTTCTCGATCATCGTGCGCAGCAGCTTCCGGTCTAGCTGGTCGAAGCCGTTGCGGTCGACGTTTAGCATTTCCAGCGCATTGCCGGCCACTTCGACAGTCACCCGGCCGTCCGCCATGACTTCGGCGAAGTCCCGAACCCGCCGCAAAAGCCGGTTGGCAATACGAGGCGTCCCGCGCGACCGGCGCGCGATTTCCTGAGCGCCTTCGGTGCTCATTTCGACCCCGAGGATTTTCGCCGAGCGACCGACGATTTGGGCCAATTCCTCGGGCGTGTAAAATTCGAGACGGTGGACGATCCCGAATCGATCCCGCAAGGGCGAAGTCAGGAGACCGGCGCGGGTGGTCGCGCCTACCAAGGTAAACGGCGGGATGTCCAGCTTGATCGAACGCGCGGCCGGCCCTTCGCCGATCATGATGTCGATCTGGTAGTCCTCCATCGCCGGGTAGAGAACCTCCTCCACCATGGGGCTCAAGCGATGGATTTCGTCGATGAACAGAACGTCCCGCGGCTCCAGATTGGTGAGCAATGCCGCCACATCGCCCGCCTTCTCCAAAACCGGCCCCGAAGTCTGGCGTATGCTGACACCCATCTCGTTGGCGATGATGTTGGCGAGGGTGGTCTTGCCGAGTCCCGGCGGTCCGAAAATCAAAACGTGATCCAAGGCTTCGCGCCGCGCGCGGGCCGCTTGGATGAAAATCGCCATCTGCTCGCGCATGGCCGCTTGGCCGATGTAGTCTTCCAGGCGACGCGGGCGGATGGCGCGGTCGACGGCGTCTTCTTCGTGACTCCCGCTCGCACTGATCAGGCGGTTGGTCGGCATCGTCGTAAATCTCTATTTGGCGGCCGACTGCAAAGCCGACCGTATAAGGTCTTCGCTGGTCCTTCCCTCGGACGGAAGACCTCGAACCAGATTGCTCGCATCTTGCGGCTTGAAGCCTAGCGCGATCAGTGCGCTGACCGCGTCCTCCACCGGACTCGCCGCCGGTGCCGGCAGTGTCCCGGCTCCCGGCAGATGGACGGTGGGAAGCTCGGGCAAGCGGTCCCGCATCTCGATGATCAGCCGTTCCGCGGTTTTCTTGCCGACCCCGGGCAAACGCACCAGACGCGCGGCGTCTTGAGCCTCCACGCAACGGTGAAACTCTTCGGCGCTTAGGCCGGACAGAATGGCCAGGGCCAGCTTCGCACCGACTCCGCTGACGCGAATCAAACTGCGAAACAAGGCGCGCTCCGCCTCGGACACAAAGCCGAACAGGTTGTGGGCATCCTCGCGGATTGCCAGATGGGTGTACAGCATCACCTCTTCGCCGATATCCGGCAGCTTGTAGAAAGTCGACATCGGCGCATCGACCTCGTACCCCACCCCGCGCACATCCAACAAAAGAGAAGGCGGTTTTTTGGCGACCACCAAACCGCGTAGAAATCCGATCATCGCACCACCACTCCGGCCAGTTGCAAACGCCGCAAGGTCTGCCGATGGTGAATATGACACAAGGCCACGCCTAGGGCGTCACTAGCATCCAATTGCAGCGGCGAGGAAAACTTGAGGAGGAAACGCACCATATGCTGGACTTGGAGCTTGTCCGCGCTCCCCTTGCCGACCAAGGCCTGCTTTACCTGCCGCGCGGCATACTCATAAACCGGCAAATCCGCCGCAAGACCGCCGCAGATGGCAGCGCCCCTGGCCTGTCCCAGCTTCAATGCCGAATCGGCATTCTTTTGCATGAACACTTGCTCGATGGCCAGTTCGTCGGGCCGGTATTCAAGCGCGATTTTATAGACCCCGTCATATATTTGCTTTAAGCGCTCGGGAAAACGATCTGTTTCCGTACGGATACACCCGTAGGCAATCAATGCCGGGCCCTTGTCGCCATCGCGAATGATGCCGTAACCGGTACACCGCGAGCCGGGGTCCAATCCTAGAACGACTGTCACATCGCCTCTTTAACCGATCTGGGCGAGGATGTCCTCGCTGATGTCGGCGTTGGAATAAACATTTTGCACGTCGTCCAAATCTTCCAGCCGCTCCAGCAGACGGATCATCTTTTCCGCATCGTCCTTATCCAGCGCCACGCTGATGCTGGCGCGCATGGTCACCTCGGCGCTCTCCGGCGCGAGTCCGGCTTTCACGAGGGTGTCCCGAACGGCTTCGAACTGGTCCGGACCGACCAGCACGTCGACAGAACCGTCGCCGTTGCTGATGACATCGTCCGCGCCGGCTTCGAGCGCTGCTTCCATCACCCGGTCCTCGTCAATCCCTGCGGGGTAACTAATGATTCCGGTCTTGGTGAACAAATAGGCCACAGAGCCGTCGGTACCCAGATTGCCACCCGACTTGGTGAAGGCATGACGCACCTCCGAAACCGTGCGGTTACGGTTGTCGGTAAGGCAATCCACCATCACCGCGATACCGCCGAGACCATAACCCTCATAGCGCACTTCCTCGTAATTATCGCCATCCGCAGCACCCGTGCCCTTCTTGATGGCCCGTTCGATGGTGTCCTTGGACATATTCGCGGAAAGAGCCTTGTCCATTGCCGCCCTCAAGCGCGGATTATTGGTGGGATCGCCCCCGCCGTTGCGGGCCGATACGGTGATCTCCCGAATCAACTTGGTGAAGAGCTTGCCCCGTTTGGCGTCCTGAGCGCCCTTCCGGTGCTGGATGTTGGCCCACTTACTATGACCTGCCATGCAGTAACTTACCTCCGCTTCAGCCAAAAACGTGCCGAAAAATCAGAGAATTTTATCATTTTTGCTACAGAAGAGTTTGCTCACGGGCGGACTCCGTCTGTTAAAAATACCGCAAGCGGTTGGCATTGCTCACCACGGTTACCGAAGACATGGCCATAGCCGCGCCGGCAATCATGGGGTTGAGCAGGATTCCGAACGGCGGATAAAGAAAACCGGCAGCAATCGGAATCGCGAGCGTGTTGTAGATAAAAGCTCCGAAAAGGTTCTGCTTGATGTTGCGCACCGTCGCCCGCGACAGCTCCATAGCCTCGGCTACCTTGAGCAGCGATCCGCCCATGATGACCACATCGCCGCTTTCTATGGCGATATCGGTACCGGTACCAATCGCCAAACCCACATTGGACTGGGCCAAAGCCGGCGCATCGTTGATCCCGTCACCCACCATGCCGACGATTTCCCCGGCATCCTGCAAGGCTTTCACCACAGCGGCCTTGTCCTGAGGTAGAACCTGCGCGCGCACCTCGCCAATACCAGCCTCGGCGGCAATCGCTTTGGCCGTGACCTCGTTGTCGCCCGTCACCATAAGCACCCGCACGCCCATGGAGCGCAATTTCGACACAGCCTGCCTGGAATCCGCCTTGATCGGATCGGCCACCGAAAGCAGCCCGACCACGACTCTATCGACCGCCAGCAAAATGGGTGTCTGCCCCTCACCGGCCAGTTCGATCAAGCGCTCGGCGAAATGGCCGCAATCTATCCCTTGCTCGGTCATAAGGGACAAGTTGCCCAGCAGTACGGCCCGGTTCTCAATGAGGCCCGAGACCCCGTGACCGGCAACTGCCGCAAACCCCGTAACCGAAAAGAGCTCGCTATTTTTCTCGCTGACCGCCGTCAGAATGGCTGTCGCCAGTGGATGCTCGGACCCTGCTTCGAGACTCGCCGCCCACCGCAATACTTGCTCTTCGGTCCAGCTTTGCCCTGTCTCGACCTTTACCAGCCGTGGCTTGCCCTCCGTTACCGTTCCGGTTTTGTCGAGCACGATGCAGCTCAGTTTCCCGGCCGTTTGAAGCGCGTCGCCGTTACGGATGAGTATGCCTTTTTGCGCCGCCTTCCCGACCGCCACCATGATGGATATCGGAGTAGCCAGTCCCAAGGCGCAGGGACAAGCGATAACCAGCACCGTCATGGCCGTGACGAACGCGTAACCGAGGGCCGGCGACGGGCCGGCCGCCCACCAAACCAGGAAGGTCAGCAGCGAAACCGACACCACCACCGGCACGAATACGGCCGAAACGCGATCCACGAGCCGGGCGATTTCCGGCTTGCTCGCCTGCGCCCTTCGAACGCTGGCGATGATTTGGGCCAACACCGTGTCGCGACCGATGCGGGTTGCCTTGAACAGCAGCGTTCCCGACTGGTTGAGGGTGCCGGCGACGATCTCGCCCCCTACAGCTTTCTCGACCGGCATGGGCTCGCCGGTGAGCATCGATTCGTCCACGCTGGAATGACCTTCGATGACCACGCCGTCCACCGGAATTTTTTCTCCCGGCCTCACGCGCAAGGTTTCATCCAAGCCCACCTCTGCAATCGGAACATCGATCTCCTGACCGTTTCTCAAGACGCGCGCCGTCCTCGGCTGAAGTCCGATCAACTGCCGGATTGCGGATGACGTCTTGCCGCGGGCGCGCATTTCCAGAGCGCTCCCCAGATTGATAAACGCCAGAATGATCGTCGCCGCTTCGAAATAGGCGTGTCGCGCCGGCATCGGCAGGCTGCCGGAGAAGAAGATGGCCATGGTGGAGTAGAACCAGGCCGCGCCGGTGCCAAGGGCGATCAGGGTGTCCATGTTGGCTTGACGATGCCGCAAACTCTTAATCGCCCCTTTGAAAAAATGACCGCCCGAAAAGTACAAAACCCACAGCGTGACCAAAGAGACCAGCAACCACAATCCACCGGCGGCCGGCGTTCCCAGCATGGGAAACCACCCCAGATGCTCCGCCAACATCAAAGGCACACCAACCCCTGCGGCGACGCCGGCCTTGTTGAGCAGCGCATGGTAACGGGCGACTTCCAAAGCTTCCTGCTCGGCCGGGTCTTCCAGCCCTTCCATCACCGCCGCATCGTAACCCGCATCCTGCACGGCCTTGCGCAAGGCTTCCGGGTCCGCATTCCCGCGCACCGAAGCGGAATGATCCGCAAAATTGACATCGGCCGAAAAAACATTGGGCACCGAGCGCAGCGCAGTCTCGACGGCTTCGACACACCCGGCGCAACGCATGCCGGAGACGGAAAGTCGGGTGATTTTCGGTTCGGGATAAAGCGTCGACGTCATAGCGGTCTCTCTGAGAAAAAGTCTTATGCGGGGTTAATACCCTTTCGACGGATATGCCAGCATCATTTTATCGGCCGTTGAGCGGAGGTGCGGCCCAAACATGAACGGGGCCTTGCTTCATTTCCGGTTAACGTATACCAAACCAAGCGTCCCCGCTACTGCCGGTGTTTTACGATACAATAATGGGTTTTTCCGGAACCGATATCAGACCGTGACATCATCACTTTTATCCGTCTTAGCGCCCGAATGGGCAGAGCAATCGGCCGTTTTGATCGCGTGGCCGTATTCCAAAGGCGACTTCAACCGGTGGCTAAATGCGGTTGAAGAAACGTACGACCTGATTGCGCTCGAAATCAGCCGGCGGGAAACAGTGATCATCGTTTGCCAAGATGATGTCCATCAAAAGCACATCCGTCAAAGGCTGACGGCTTGTGCCGCGAATCTCGGCCGAGTTCGGTTCGCTCAAATGCCTTACGACGACGTATGGGTCCGGGATACGGCCCCGCTCACGCTCGCAAACGAACAGAGCGCGAAGCTCATCGACTTCCGCTTCAACGGCTGGGGCGGAAAGTATCCGCACGAGGCGGACGCCCAATTGGCCCAGCGGCTTTACACGACCGGATTGCTGGGAGATACCCCGATAAATCGAGTCGACTTCATATTGGAGGGCGGCAGCGTGGAATCGGATGGCGAAGGCACGATCATGACAACCGGCCGCTGCCTGTTCAATCCTAACCGCAACTCGGAACTGACACGCGAACAAATCGAAAACCGGCTGAAGACCAGCCTGGGCGCCCGTCGCATCCTTTGGCTCGATCACGGCTACGCGGAGGGCGATGATACGGATGCCCACATCGACACCCTGGCCCGTTTCTGTTCGCCCGACACCATCGCTTACACGGCCTGCGACAATTCGAACGATTCGTTATACGGAGAGTTCAACGCGATGGAGAACCAACTGAGAACCTTTCTCACGTCTACCGGTCAACCTTATCGCTTGATTCCTTTAAATATTCCGAAACCGATTTACAGTGAGGAAGGCGACCGATTGCCGGCGACCTATGCCAATTTTCTGATCATCAACGAAGCCGTTTTGGTTCCGGTGTATGACGATCCGGCGGATTCCGAGGCTTTGGAGCGTTTGGCGGATTGCTTTCCGGACCGCGAAATCATCGGTATACCCTGTATACCGCTAATCCGGCAATACGGCAGTTTGCATTGCATGACCATGCAGTTTCCGAAAACCGTTCGAGTAACCTGATATGACACAGATGCTCAAAGTCGGCCTGGTACAGCAAGCCTGCGGCTCCGCGGACAAGAACGCCAATCTGAATGCATCGATCGAAGGCGTGAAAGAGGCCGCGGCTCGAGGGGCGGAACTGGTACTGCTCCCGGAACTCCATCTCGGCCCCTACTTCTGCCAGACGGAGGATTGCAGCCGCTTCGATTTGGCCGAGCCTATACCGGGACCCACTACGGAAACCCTCGGAGCACTCGCCAAGGAGCTTGGCGTGATCATTGTAGGCTCGCTATTTGAACGCCGCGCTCCGGGGCTTTATCACAACACCGCCGTCGTGCTGGAAAAAGATGGCACCTTTGCGGGCAAGTACCGAAAAATGCATATACCCGACGATCCGGGGTATTACGAAAAGTTTTATTTCACTCCCGGAGATATCGGTTTCAAACCTATAACAACCTCATTGGGGAAACTTGGGGTCTTGGTATGCTGGGACCAATGGTATCCGGAAGCGGCCCGGTTAATGGCCCTTGCGGGCGCCGATTTGTTGCTGTATCCCACTGCGATCGGCTGGAATCCGGACGATGACGCCGACGAGCAGCAGAGGCAACTGCAAGCCTGGATAACCATTCAGCGGGCACACGCCGTTGCCAACGGCCTACCAGTTATCTCCTGCAATCGCATCGGGCATGAGCCTGATCCCAGCGATCAGAGCAAAGGTATCCTGTTCTGGGGTAACAGTTTTGTCGCCGGTCCCCAAGGAGAGGTTCTTTGTCACGCCAATGCGGAGGAAGACCGGGTTATAGTGGTCGAAATAAACCGCCGCCGGTCGGAAGACGTGCGTCGCATATGGCCATACCTTCGCGACCGACGGATCGAAGATTATGCCGGGCTAACCAAACGTTATCTGGACTAACAAAGATCGTCGCGAAATCCAGCGCAAGCAACCGATAGACGGTTAAATTTGAGGAAACCAAAATCCTTTAAAGTCCCCTTTACTTGATAACGGAATTACAGCGGAACCCGGCGATCCGGCCGGGAACCTTATCAGCGTTCGATCAGGACTTTACTTCAAAGTCTTCCAGTCGATGACCTTGCTCAATAAGCGTTTGCAGCCATTTCGGTTTCATACCACGCCCCGTCCATTTTTGAGACAAGTTATTAGGGTTTTGATACTTAATTGGAACTTTACTGCCTTTTCTCCCGGAAGCTTTTGTGCCTTCGGTAATGTCCACATTGACACCGATCGAAGCGGCCAATTCCTTTATCTTAGTCATGACTTCCTTGCGCTTATTTTCCTTCTTTTCCTTCAAGGCCTTCTGCGCGTTTTCAATCATGTTCGCCAGTTCGGTTTCGGAGAGTTCGGCTAAATTGCTCTTCATGGATTACCTCTATTAAGAAATTGATGCGATATAGATTAACCTTGTGATGACCTAATTAGTATATTAAAAAAACATAAAAAATGAATCGCTCATAATTTCTCCTTTTCGTGGAGAGTACTAAAAACAGTTTTCGCCGAAGCTTAACAGCGGCTTACAGCCCCAGTCCCCTTAAGAGGTTTATAGAGCGAGCCTCTGCGAAGAATAAGGGTTGCCTCCATGGTGCTCTGGCCATTTGTGCCTTCTATTCATCGGCGACATAGCTCCAATAACGAGGCTGTCATTCGGGTTAAACATGAGCTATCCGAATCCGCGACCTGAGAATATGTGCCGAGAGCACGATATTCCGGAAGCCGAAAACTCCCAAGGAATCGTTTTATGTAACGTTCTCGATAACACCCGATTAGCTCGGAGCCTTATGCATCACCTCAGACCGATCAGTTTGCTAATTTGCTCCGCTACACAGAAATCATTTAACTTAGACAGTTAGATAGAGTCAAAGAGCGCTGATTCCGAAATCTCTAGTGTTAAAGCAAATGATTGGCCCCAAGAACCAAGATGTATTGACGCAGGTCTTACATCCCAACAATTTGACCTTATATATCGGCAGACATTCCGAATACCGCCAACTCGCCCGCGCGAGGGGCTAGACCAGAATTTCCTGCGACGACGAACTACCCGGTTAGTCATTTACCCGACATTCCTCACCTCAGAACCATGAATCAAGCTGAAAAACATTTGGAAGCCATCTCGCTGTTCACACCCGCCGCGCCGATCCATAACGGAACCCCCATGGTCTGGCAAAACCTAAATGGGTGTGGTGATTCTCTGGCCTTGGCTCAAGCCGTAAAGCAAGATAAACGGCTGTATTTGATCGTCACCGAAGATACGCAAACCGCACTTAGACTAGAACACGAGATCGAATTCTTTCTCGACGGGAGCGCACCGGTACTCCACTTTCCCGATTGGGAAACCTTGCCTTATGATGTTTTCTCCCCTCTGCCCGAAATCGTCTCTGAGCGGTTGAAAACGCTCGCTCAGTTGACGCGTATCGAGCATGGGATACTTATCACCCCGGTCGCGACGCTGATGCAGCGGCTGGCCCCGCGTTCCCACGTATTGGCCAACACCTTTGTATTAAAGGTGGGCAGCCGGCTTAATCTCGAAGAAACCCGGCAAAGGCTGGAAAGCGTCGGATATCAGTGTGTGTCGCAAGTTCTGCAGCACGGGGAATTTGCGGTACGGGGCTCGATCATCGATCTTTTCCCCATGGGCAGCACCATTCCCTATCGCATCGAACTTTTCGACGACGAAGTGGAATCGATCCGGACTTTCGATACCGATACTCAACGCTCCCTGGAAAAGGTAAAGGAAATTAGTTTATTTCCCGCTCGCGAATTTCCTTTCGACGACGAAGCAATTAAACGGTTTCGACGGGCTTTTCGAATGCATTTTTCCGAAGCATCGATCAACAATCCTTTATATCAGGACGTCAGCAAAGGAATTGCGTCCGGCGGCATCGAATACTACTTGCCGCTGTTCGTGGACAGCACCGAAACCTTATTCGACTATCTGCCGAAAAAAACCACGGTTGTTCTGCACCACTCGATCAACGATGCCGCCGAAACGTTTTTTCGAGAGGCCGAACAACGGCACAACCAACGATCGGGGCATATCGACAGGCCCCCGCTTTCGCCTGAATTGCTATATCTGACACCCGGCATCCTGGCCGAGCAGCTCGGCGCCCATCCCAGAATATTGATTGCATCGTCCCTCGCGCGACCCTCCGAAAGATTCGATTCGGCCGACTACAACTGCCGGCCGCTCCCACCTGTCGCGATAGATCCGAAGCTGAAACAGCCGGCTGCCGCGCTTTCGTCTTTCATAGCCGAGACACCGGGCAAGATCTTGTTCGTAGCGGAAACCGCTGGCCATCGGGAAGCGCTGCTGGACACGCTTGCGAAACACGCCATAAGGCCCCACGTCGTCGAAAGCTGGCAAGATTTTCTAGCCACGGAGACTAAAACCCTCTGCCTGGTCGTTGCACCGATGGACCACGGGCTATGGCTTTCCGAGCCCCCGCTTGCCATCATCACGGAGACGCAGCTTTCCGGGGAGAAGGTTCAACAGCGACGGCGACGCAGGACGGGAACCGAGCGCAATCTGGACCAGATCTTCCGCAACCTGGAAGAGCTGGATATCGGTTCGCCGGTCGTGCACGAGGACCACGGCGTCGGCCGCTATCTGGGCCTGACCAAGCTCACGGTGGGCGGTATCGAAACGGAGTTCCTCGCGCTCGAATATGCAAACGGTGACAAGCTCTACGTGCCGGTATCGTCCCTGCATTTGATCAGCCGGTACAGCGGCGCCAGCCCGGATACCGCGCCGATGCACAAATTGGGCGGAGAGCAATGGCAGAAGGCCAAGCGCAAAGCCCTGGAGCGGGTGAGGGATGTCGCGGCGGAACTGCTCGATGTTTACGCTAAGCGCGCGGCCAAAGAGGGGCATGCCTATAGGGCCGTAACCGAGGAATATGCCGCTTTTGCCGCCGGTTTCCCCTTCGAGGAAACACCCGATCAGGAGAACGCCATTGTCGATGCCATCAAGGACATGGCTTCAACCCGCCCCATGGATCGAGTCATTTGCGGCGATGTCGGTTTCGGCAAAACCGAGGTGGCCATGCGAGCCGCTTTCATTGCCGCCCAGAACGGCAGGCAGGTGGCGGTTCTCGTGCCCACGACCCTGTTGGCGCAGCAGCATTATCAGAACTTTCGGGATCGGTTCGCCGACTGGCCGATCCGGGTCGAAGTGGTTTCGCGCTTCGTCGGCAAGAAGCAGCAGGATCAACTCGTCGAAGACCTGGCCAAGGGCACCATCGATATTCTCATCGGCACCCATAAGATTTTGCAAAAGGACGTCCGCTTCAAGAATCTGGGGTTGGTGATCGTCGACGAGGAGCACCGGTTCGGCGTCGGCCAGAAAGAGCACTTCAAGAAACTGCGCAGCGAACTGGACTTTTTGACCTTGACGGCGACGCCTATTCCCCGGACGCTCAACATGGCGATGTCCGGGCTTCGGGATATTTCCATCATCGCCACCCCTCCGCCCAACCGCCACGCTATCAAGACCTTCGTCAACGAATGGGACGACGCGCTGATTCAGGAAGCGATTCTCCGGGAAATCAAACGCGGCGGGCAGGTTTATTTCCTGCACAACAAGATCGAAACCATGGAAAAAGCGGCGCGCGACCTGGAAAAACTGGTGCCGATCGCCCGTGTCCGCGTAGCCCATGGACAAATGGCGGAGCGGGAACTGGAGCGCATCATGCTCGATTTCTACCATCAGCGCTTCAACGTACTGCTATGCACCACCATCATCGAAAGCGGTATCGATGTTCCGACGGCAAACACCATGATCATCAACCGCGCTGATTTGCTCGGACTCGCTCAATTGCATCAGATCCGCGGGCGGGTCGGCCGCTCGCACCATCGTGCCTATGCCTATCTGGTCGTACCGCCAAAATCCTTGATGACCGCCGACGCGGTCAAGCGGCTGGAGGCCATCGAGGCTACGGCCGAACTCGGAGCCGGGTTCATGCTGTCTTCCCATGATTTGGAAATCCGTGGCGCCGGCGAACTGCTGGGGGATGAACAGAGCGGCCAGATTCAAGAGATCGGTCTCAGCCTCTATACCGAACTGCTGGAGCGGGCGGTGGCGGCGCTCAAGTCGGGCAAGCCGCTGGATCTCGATGTTCTCCCCCACGAAGCCGGCCCGGAAATCGATCTTCAGTGCCCCGCCCTCATCCCCGATACCTATCTGCCGGATGTTCATACTCGCCTAGTGCTCTACAAGCGACTCGCCAACGCCAAGGACGAAGACGATTTACGTAAGCTGCAGGTCGAAATGATCGACCGGTTCGGGCTTCTACCCCCGGCGACTAAGAACTTGTTCTCAATTACCGAACTCAAATTGAAAGCGGAAGCTCTCGGAGTTCACAAGATCGAAGCGGGTTCCGGAAGTGGCCGCCTGTTATTCAACTCGAATCCGGCTATCGATCCAACCCAAGTTATCCGTCTAATTCAAGCTCAACCGCAAACCTACAAACTTGACGGCGCGGATAAACTGAAATTTTTCGGCACCTTCGATGGCCCCGAGAGTAAAGTCGCCTTCATCGGCCAATTGCTGAAGCAGCTGGCCGCCTAATTCGGCACTAGCAGCCTTCGCCAGGAGCTCTCGGAAACGGGAAGATCGATTATCGAAAGACCATAGCCGTACTTTTTAATGCGGATTAATGCGGAGTTCCCTGTGCGGTATTTCTTGTTTTCCTTTTTAGTACTGATAGCTGGGTTGTCGACCGCTTACTACTGGGCGGGACTGAACGGTCTTTTTCTGGCGGGCATTTTGAGCGTCATGGAAGTCAGCCTTTCATTCGACAATGCCGTGGTCAACGCCTCGGTGCTGAAAAACATGACCGAGCGCTGGCAGAGGCGTTTTCTCACCTGGGGTATGGTCATCGCCGTATTCGGCGCCCGTTTTCTGCTGCCCATCCTGATCGTCGCCGTCATCACGGGGCACAGCCTGCAGGACGTGACCATCATGGCGTTTCGGGACGGTGACGAGTATGCCCGTCATATCACGTCCGCGCATATACAGATTGCTGCATTCGGCGGCATGTATCTGCTGCTCGTGTTCTTCCACTTTCTGTTCGAGTCGGAAAGGACTCTGCATTGGCTGGGCTGGATCGAACGCCGATTGTCGCGCCTCGGCAAACTGGAATCCATCGAGGTCATCACCGCACTCGCCGTTCTTTTGACCGCCCAATACTATCTGCTGCTCGAAGAGCGCCTGGATGCCCTGATAGCTGGATTGGCCGGCGTCATTTTATTCGTGCTGGTAAAAAGCCTGTCCGCTCTCTTCGAAAATCCCAAAGCTGCCGAACACACGGCGCATAAAGCCGGGTTCATGTCCTTCCTTTATCTGGAAATACTCGATTTGTCTTTCTCGTTCGACGGAGTCATCGGCGCTTTCGCGTTATCCAAGGACGTCGTGATTATCATGCTGGGCCTGACCATAGGCGCGATGTTCGTACGTAGCCTGACGGTTTTCCTGGTTCACAAGCGCACTCTGGACGAATATCTGTTCCTGGAACACGGCGCCCACTATGCCATAGGCGCCTTGGCCCTATTGATGCTGGCCAGCATGGTGGTCGAAGTATCCGAATTGATAACCGGATTGACCGGCATCGGATTCATTCTGCTGTCGTTGTTGTCGTCCATCCGTTATAAGCGAAGATCTCTGCGCCGGAAGACCGCTTAGGATAATGGAAACTTCACATGTCCTTGAAGCCTTGCCCTTAATCGACGATAATACGTTTTCTTTAGTCCAGCCCGGGGAATTCCTTGGCTGAGGTTCCGAGTTCAATGGCGAGTCGCGTCGGTCCCCTCGCAACGATACACTGTAAACCCCGTCAGGCCCGGAAGGGAGCAGCGGTAGCAGCGGATTCGTGTGCCGAGGTGTGGCTGGCGTGGCTTGCCGCCCTAAACCATTCATCCCGGTCGATCGCCTGCACAAACCCGCAATGCCGTATCAGGCCCTAGCCCGGAAGTGGCGTCCCCGCACCTTTAGCGAAATCGTCGGCCAGGAACATGTGGTCCGAGCGTTGACCCACGCCCTGGAATTCGACCGGATGCACCATGCCTATCTCTTCACCGGCACCCGCGGCGTCGGCAAGACCACCATCGCTCGCATTCTGGCCAAGGCGCTCAACTGCGAAGGTCGAAAAACCTACGACCCCTGTGGCGAATGCATTATCTGCCGGGAAGTGGACGAAGGCCGCTTTGTCGATTTGATCGAGGTGGATGCCGCCTCGCGCACCAAAGTCGAAGATACCCGCGACCTGCTCGAAAACGTGCAATACGCGCCCAACCAAGGGCGGTACAAGGTCTACCTGATCGACGAGGTGCACATGCTATCGGGGCATAGCTTCAATGCCCTGCTCAAAACCCTGGAAGAGCCGCCGCCCCATATCAAATTCCTGTTAGCCACGACCGATCCGCAAAAAATTCCGGTCACGGTGCTGTCCCGGTGCCTGCAATTCAATTTGAAGCGGCTGACTTCGGATCAGATCCGAATGCAAATGGAGGAAATCCTGAGGCGCGAGAGTATCGAATTCGAGGCTAACGCCGTGAAGTCGATTGCCCGTGCCGCGGAAGGCTCCATGCGCGACGGGCTTAGCCTTCTCGATCAATCCATCGTCCACGGCGGAGGTCGCCTCAAGGAAGCCGAAGTCAGCGCCATGCTGGGCACTGTGGCGAGACATCCCGTCTTCGAACTCTTGGCGGCGCTGGCCGAGGGCGACGCCGCATCGCTGCTGAGGCATATCGAACACATGGCGGAACACACACCGAATTTCGCCGATGTACTGCAACAAATCCTGATCATCCTGCACCACGCGTCCCTGGCCCAATGGGTTCCCGAGGCGATCAAGAGAGAGGACGACGCCGACCGGATTTTGGATCTCGCGGGCAGGATCGGCGCGGAGGATTTACAACTGTTTTATCAGATCGGTTTGATCGGTCAACGGGATTTGCCGCTCGCCCCCGACCCGCGCTCGGGCTTCGAAATGGTGATGTTGCGCATGCTGGCCTTCCGTCCGGCGATGAAATCGGCGGAATTGCCCAGCGCCACCGATACGACGCCCCCGCGGAAACCAGATCCGCCGAAAATCGCCCGTCCGGTGGTCGACGTGCCACCCGCTCCCGCAACGGTCCAAGTCGAGCCTGGCCCCGCCGTACATGCGCCTCAAGCCGAATCGAGCCACGACTGGCACGGATTGGTCCAGGCGATGGGCATCGCCGGGATGACCCGTGAACTGGCCAACAACTGCGTGCTGCAAGATCTGGACGAAAAATCCTGCGTGCTGGCGCTCGACCCACAGCATACTCACCTCCGCGTCAGCCGGGTCGAAGCCAACCTGGAAAAAGCCTTGCAGGATTATTTCCGAAGTTCTTTGAAACTGACGATCAAACTCGAAGCGCCAAACCGGGAAACGCCCGCTTCGCAGATTCAACGCGAAAAAGAGGAACGCCAGCGGACTGCGGAAATCGAAATAGAACAAGACGAGAACATCAGGGCACTGAAAGAGCGTTTCGACGCCCGTATCGTCCCCGGCTCCATTAAACCCATAGATTGAAGACTGACGGAGAATCCCATGAAAAACCCGCTCGCCAACCTCATGCAGCAGGCGCAGAAGATGCAGGAAAACCTGCAAAAGGCCCAAGACGAATTAGCCGCTTTGGAAGTTCAAGGCGAATCGGGCGGCGGATTGGTCAAGGTCGTCATGAATGGAAAAAAGGAAACGAAGAAGGTCAGCATTGACGAAAGCCTGATCAAAGACGACCGCGATATGCTGGAGGATCTAGTCGCAGCCGCGGTTAACGATGCCGTAAACCGGGTCAACCGCCTCAAACAGGATAAAATGTCCGCTTTAACGGGCGGCATCGAGTTGCCGGCCGGATTCAAACTGCCATTCTGAATCGCTCTCAACCCCAAATCTAGCCGTCGTATCGGCAATGCAAAAAACCGGCGCCTTGTCCCAGTTGATGCAAGCCCTGCGCTGTCTGCCAGGCGTGGGCCCGAAATCGGCCCAGCGTATGACGTTTTACCTGCTTCAGCGCGACCGGCAGGGCGCGCGACATCTCGCCGAATCGCTGCTGGCCGCCCTTGAGAGAATCGGACATTGCGCGTTATGCCGCACCTTAACCGAAGGCGAGCTGTGTAACATCTGCGCCAATCCCAATCGCGACAGATCGCAGTTGTGTATCGTAGAAACTCCCGCCGAGGTATATGCCATAGACCACGCAACCGGCTTCAAGGGCCTCTTCTTCGTACTCAACGGAAGGCTTTCTCCGCTGGACGGCGTCGGCCCGGACGAATTGCGTCTCGACCTTTTGGAGCAGCGGCTGGAGTCGGGCGAAGTCGCGGAAATCATCTTGGCCACTAACACTACGGTGGAAGGCGAAGCCACGGCCCATTACATCAGCGAGATGGCGAGGCAGAACGGGATTCGGACGACCCGCATCGCCTATGGCGTTCCTTTTGGCGGCGAATTGGAATACGTCGATGGCGCCACTTTGGCTCATGCGTTCAATGGCCGTAAAGATTTTTAAACCGAGCGGAGAAGACGATGACGGATTGCCTGTTTTGCAAGATGGTCGCCGGCGACATCAAGCCCGCGGTGGTATTCGAGAACGATCACGTGCTCGCGTTTCGGGACATTCGGCCGCGGGCGCCGGTTCATGTGCTGGTCATACCGAAGCGCCATGTCCCGACGCTTGACGATCTGCCCGAGACCGATTCGGCGTTAGCCTCCGAGCTATTGCAAGCGGTCAAGAAAGTCGCCCAATCCGAAGGCATAGCGGAAACAGGCTACCGCACGGTCATTAATTGCCGGGGCGATTCCGGCCAAGACGTTTATCACCTCCATCTCCATGTTCTCGGCGGACGGCCGATGAGCTGGCCGCCGGGCTAATCTCGTCTTGGGCCGAGTTTCTCAGCCTTTCAAAAGATCCGGCATTTTGGCGCCGGACATTGCTGGATCAGGCCGTATAGCGCCCGCTTTCGCGGGCGCTATACCGAATGAAAAGATGCTCTAATGCTTATTCCCCCTCGGCTTCCGGATTGAAATCTATGCCAAGGATCGACCAATTATTGAAGTCCGTCGCGTCCCCTTCGACCAAACGGATTTTGCAGGCGAACTTTTTCTCGGCCTGGCCTTTTTCGGGATCCATCACTCTTACACTCGAGCGAATGACATAGGTCCGATTGCCCAAGGCCCAAGCATCGTATTTGTCATCGAGGAAATCTGCGTTTTCAGGCAGCGTGCCCTCCTCTTTCATCGAGTTCTTGCAGTGCATCAGAGCGAAGTCGGTACGTTCGTTCTTGACTTTTCCCAACTGTTCTTCTTCCGCTTCTTTCTCAAAAAACAGGTCCGACTCGACCACCTTCATCACGAAGGGAACAATTGCTTTGTCTTGAAAAACATAAAGCAGGACGATGAACAAAAATAAGAATAAAAGTGAATACTTGCTGCGCAATAAGTTTTTCATGGCTGGCGCCTTGTTATATTCTCAGGTGATTTGGCAGTTGAATAATTTTGGCACGTTCCTAAAAGGAGGACAGATTTTGCGGCAGGAGGCAAAAAATGTATATATTAACTCGTTTAATCAAGCGGATTTTTAGGGTTCACTCGGCCGGCCGGACGACTGAACGCAAACCGGAACACAGCGACTACGACCTGCCGGGCAGCCATTAGTGCCCGTACTGAGATTATGGATCATTTTTTTGATGGACTGCTAACGGCGTGACCGGACTTCCAGACCCAACGGCAAAGCTTATGAAACAGGACAAGAAACTGGTCGTGGCCATCTCTTCCAGAGCGTTATTCGACTTGGACGAATCCCATGCCATTTTCGAACAGGAAGGTAAAGAGTCCTTTTGCCGGTATCAAGTCGAGCATGAAGACAAGGTGCTGGCGCCGGGCGTGGCTTTTTCGCTGGTTAAAAAGCTCCTGGCGCTGAACAAGGTATTGCCCGCCCCGATGGTCGAAGTGATCTTGCTGTCGCGCAATAGCGCGGATACCGGGCTGCGGGTTTTCAATTCGATCCAGCATCATGAGCTCGATGTCTGCCGCGCGGCGTTCACCAGCGGCCAATCCCCGTTCAATTACATCGCAGCCTTCAGCGCACACCTGTTCCTCTCCACGAATGCGGAGGACGTGGCCAAGGCCTTGGATGCCGGTTACGCAGCGGCCACCATCATGTCGTCCAGCAAGTCCGCGAACGAATCCGAGCAACTACGAATCGCCTTCGACGGCGATGCCGTGCTGTTTTCCGACGAATCGGAGCGCATCTACCGCTCCGATGGCTTGCAAGCGTTCACTGAAAATGAAATAACCGAGGCGCGAAATCCGCTTTCCGGCGGCCCTTTCAAGGCCTTTCTAGCCGCACTCCATCAGATTCAGACCCTGTTCGGCCCGGACCAGTCACCGATCCGGACCGCTCTCGTAACGGCCCGAGCGGCTCCAGCCCACGAACGGGTGGTCCGCACTCTGCGCGCCTGGAACATCCGTATCGATGAAGCGCTGTTTCTGGGCGGCATGGACAAAGGCCCGTTTCTCCGAGCATTCGGCGCGGACATTTTTTTCGACGACCAAAAAGGCCACTGCGAGTCCGCCTGCCTTCACGTCGCCACGGGCCACGTGCCGCACGGCATCGCCAACCGTTAGCTCCCACCACTCATCAGAGGTTGTGAAAAAACCGTCGCGAGCGGACTCGGCTGCACAGTAGTTTTTTTCACAACCTCTCACGATTGCCTGGCGCTGGTCCACTTTAGATGGCCATGGCGCTTCCGCTCGGCGTCGACCTGCTCCTCCACTTCGGCTTTGGCAAGGCCGAGCATGGTCAGGACTTCCGCCGCCATCAGCAGGCTGGCCTCGAACATCTCGGGCACGACGTGATTGGCGCCGGCCATGATCAAGCCCGTGTAGTCGCTGTGATGCTGAGTCCGCACGATGATCGGCAACACATATCCCGACGAGCGGATTTTCGAGACCACCCGCTGAGCCTCCTTTAGCGATTTGAACGTTAGAATGGCCAGGCGCGCGCGACCGATATGACAGTGTTCGAGTAGCTCGATCCGGTCGCAACTCCCGTAAATCACCAACTCTCCGTCCTTGCGTCCTCGTTTCACCTGTTCGCTGTCGATGTCCATCGCGATGAACGGAATATCGTTGGCCTGCAAAAACTTCCCGATCATCTGCCCTACCCGGCCATAACCGGCGAGAATGACGTGACCGGCCAAATCCGGCGGAATGTGCTCGCTTTCTTTGTCACGCGCCGAGAGTCGCCGTCCCGTAACCCCGGCCAGAACCTGGCTGATTTCGAAGTTGTAGCGGATTAACAGGGGACTCAGGGCCATAGTGGCCCAGGCAATCAGCAGGACCCGCGAACTGGTGTCCGTTGTCAATATGCCCACTTCGGTGGCCAGGGCAATCAGAGCGAAGCCGAACTCGCTCACTTGCGCCAATATCAGCCCGGCCTTGCAGGCGGTATTTAAGGATTCGCCAACGATCAGAGCCGACACGATCGTCATGGCCAATTTGCATAGAACCACTAGGACCGTACCGAGCAGGAGCATCGACCACTCGCCGCTCAACAGTCCGATGTCGAGTTTCATGCCGAGACTCGCGAAAAACAGCCCCATCAGAATATCCCGGAACGGTCGGATGCTCGCCTCGACCTGATGGCGGAATTCACTCTCGCCCAGCATGACTCCGATGATGAATGCGCCCAAAGCCATCGATAAGCCGAACGAATTCATCAGCCAACCCGAGAGTAATACGATCACCAAGGTCGTCAGTACAAAGATTTCTTCGGACTGAATCTTGGTGACTTCATAGAAAACGTGCGGTAACACCCATCGCGCTACACCAAGAAGAAAGCCTCCCAGAAGCAGAGTCGAGCCGATAGTCCACGCGATTTGCTCGTAAACCGGTTGATCGGGGGTAACTCCGAGCGCCGGGATTAGTATCAGAAGCATTACGGCGGCGAGATCCTGAAGAATCGAAACCCCTACCGACAACTGGGCGTGGTGCCGGTTGCCGAGCTTCAACTCATACAATTCCCGCACGATAATCGCGGTCGAAGACACCGTCAGCGCCCCGGCGATGACCAGAGAGGCTGCCGCCGAATAGCCGCCGAACCAGATCAGTGCACCGGATAGAACGGCGATCGTAAGGGTCAGTTGCAATATGCCCAAGCCGAACACCGACCGGCGCAGTGCGAGAAGCCTGGGCAGGGAAAATTCGAGCCCCAGATCGAATAGCAGGAAGGTGACGCCCAGCTCGGAGAATAAACGAATGTTCTCGTCGTCTTTTACCAAGCCCAACGCATAAGGCCCAATGAGCGCGCCGGCGAATAGATAAGCCAGGATGTCCGGAATGCGGAGGCGCCGAAAAACGACGACACTGATGAGCGAACTGGTCAGAATGACCAGCAATTCAAGAAAAAAAGCCGGTTGCTTCCACTCGATCATGATTCCCGCCCCGGCTGAAGACGTCTTAGCCACTTTGTGGAGCCGGCGACGAATAAAACTCCGACTTGATTTTTCCCGGTTCGTTCAGCCGTGCACTGACAGCCTTACCGGCCGTTCCGGTAAACGCGTCTAATCGAACAGGTAGATCTGATCCGGCGACACCGTCAGGCGAACGGCGTCGCCTTTGGAAAAAATGTGCAATCCGGGCAACCTGGCCGTCCAGACCGGTGCCTCCACCGGCTGATCGCCGCTCCGCCCGGGCCGAAAGTGAAGCAAGGTTTCGTGACCGAGATATTCCGCGTTGACGAGCGTGGCGGGAAAGCCCGCTCCGCCGTCTTCCGACAAACGCACGGCTTCCGGCCGGAAACCGGCGGTAACGGACAGGCCGCCGTCGCGAAGGTTTGCCGCGTGCTTGTCGGGCGATACCGGCAAGGCTTGCCCGTTAACCATCAATTGCAGCCGTCCGTCGAGATCTTTTCGCAGTTCCGCGGTAAACAAATTCATCGGCGGATTACCGATAAATCCCGCAACGAAGGTGTTGGCCGGGTGCTCGTATAGCTCCTTGGGGCTGGCCACCTGCTGAATGCGGCCTTGGTCGAGCACGGCGATACGCTGCCCCAAGGTCATGGCCTCCACTTGGTCATGGGTGACATAGATCATGGTCGCGCCCGTACGCCGCTGCAGGTCGCCGATTTCCGCCCGTACCTGCGTGCGCAGCTTCGCGTCCAGGTTCGACAGCGGCTCGTCGAGCAAGAACACCGTCGGCTCCCGCACCAGCGCCCGCCCCATGGCGACGCGCTGACGTTGCCCGCCGGAAAGCTGCTTGGGCAATCGATCCATGACCTCTCCCAATCCGAGCATGTCCGCGGCCCACCCTACTCGACGCCTGATTTCCTCCTTGCCGAGCTTCCGCATCTTCAAGGGAAATTCCAGATTGCCCCGCACAGTCATGGTCGGATATAAGGCGTAGTCCTGAAACACCATCGCGATATTCCGCTGCTGCGGACTGAGCTCGTTCGCCACGCGGTCGCCGATCTTGATGGTCCCGGCCGAAATCTCCTCAAGTCCCGCCAGAATTCTCAGCAGGGTGGACTTGCCGCAGCCCGAAGGACCGACAAAGACCATCAGCTCGCCGTCCTCGATTCGGAGGCTCAAATCGGAGATGGCCCGATGGCCGTTGGGATAAGTTTTATCGACCTGTTCGAATTCGACGCTGGCCATCCTTGGTATGCCTAAAGTTGATGTGCCCGGTGCATGGAGCCGCCGCTTCCAGGGCCAAAAACTCCATTACGCCTAACTAGCTGTTCCACGGTTATGGTTCCTGATCGATGAACTTTTCAAACCCGATCACGGGCAACGCCCGTTGTACTATCGGATCGGCCGCGAAGCGTTTCTGCACCGCGTGGTCGGCCAGATGGTTGGCCAGCGCCACAAGGATCATCGCCTGATTCAGGCACAGATAGTTATACGCTACTTCTCCCGTCGCGGGACTTACGGCGTCGTAAAATCCGAAATCGCCATAAACGGGATAAAGCTCGACCAGCTTCCGCAGGTTGGCGGTCGCTTCCTCAGGCTCCGTGAGCAACGCCAGGGCTGCCGCATGGGGTGTCACGACCCCTGCGCCATAACCCGCCGTGCCGAGAAACTTCACGCCGTACTCCGAATAGCGGTCCGCTCCCGGCGTCGAGCTAGGGGACATGCCCCAGACGGGATAACCCAGCGACTCCAAGGTATAGCTCCGATGTATGTCGGTATGAACTTTGTCGTTGTAGCCAAGGCTAGCCGGCGCATGGCGCTCTTCATCCAGCACCAGGGCCGGCATCAGCGCCTCGAACAAACTCCCTCCCCAGGACGGTACATAGCGGTAATCCCGCCATTGGTAAAAGCCGCCGAGCCAGCGAAACCCGTTGGCACTCTTTTCCCTGCGGCCCAGGGGCGGAAGCGACTGCCAGTCGAATTCCGCCGGCAAGGTGCGCGCCATGCGGAACCAGTGCTCCTCCGGAACATCGCCCTTGCCGATGGCGATCAAACTGCCGATGCGGGATTCGGCGTAAAACACCCCGTAATGGAAGGTCGAGCGTAGCGCCATGTTTACGTAATACCCGTGAGACATGAGCTTGTGGCCGGGATCGTAAAAAAACCGGTAATCCTCTCGGTCGATCAGCCGGGTACAGCGGGAAGCGAGCTCCGGGAAAGTCTGCCGCGCCGCGATGAGTCCGGCCGTCAGCCAGGACGAATCGACGAAGGAGATGAAATTGCTGGTACGTTCCAGCGTCGTGGTGTTGTAGTAGTTGAAATAAAAACCTCGGTAGCTTTCCAAAGCCTCCAGGGTCGTGAGCGTTGCGGCGAGCCGTTCCAGCGCCTGTTCGCGGGTAATGAACCCGAGCTCATGGGCCGCGGCCACTGCCAGAAAATGAAACCCGATGTTGGTGACGCTGGTGTAATCGCCGATCTTCGAATCGGACAGCACTACCGAGCCGTTGCCGAAATGGACCCGATCCAGCGGCAGACCGTGTTGCTTGTCGGTCAGTGCGTCGAGTCCGCGCCAGGTATCCTGCGCGATGCGGCGGAGGAATTCGCGCTTGTCGCCGGGCAGGGTTTTACCGTCGATCAAGGCCATGGCCGGCCAGCCAGCCAGTCGTGCCTGTAACTTGGAACGCGCCGCCACTTCGCCGCCCAATGCATCCTCCCAGGCTTTCTTCTTTTCGGCGACAACCAGATCGCCGGTGCTCGGCCCCGGCTTGCCCGTCTTGATCAGGGTGACATTGTCCACCCAATATGCGCCCTTGCGTATGCGCATCTCGCGGGGCGGAAAAGTCATGACGAAGGACGACAATAGTCGCCAGTCCTTTATGCCGATCATGTAGTTCAAGGGCACGACGACCTGTTTCCACTGATCGGTGATCCCGCTGACCATGAAGCTGCCGACTTCCTTCATCCCGTTTCCAGCCGAATCCGGACGGCGAAACTGCACCTCGAACTCGGGGTTGAAACCCTCGGCCGGATCGCCTTTCACCCAAAAGGCCAGGTGGTCGTAATCCGCCGCGTCCAGTGCCTTTAGATCCAAAGACACGCTGAACTCGCCGCTCATTTCCGGAAGATCCACCGAATTAGCCGACGGCGGCAACGCATAGCTCACATGGAACGACCTCCTTAAAGCAGAGTTCGCCCGATCTTCGTCCAGCCGAAACGTCACACTCGCCGGTTGTCGCTCCGCAAGGGCTGTCCAAGCGCTCAACGAGGCGGATTCATCATCCCCTTTGCCGTCGAAGTCCGCCAAATGCAGCTCTTTCAGCACCGGTTCATCGCTCAGGGCCAGATCGCTTCCACGCACCGAAAACGTCATCACACCCAAGCCAACTATCAAAAACAGTTTTTTAACAAGGTTCACGTGTACGCCTGCCCGTCGTCTTATTCAGCACGAATCGGCCTAGTTTCGTCGAAGTAGCTAAGAATAGAGGATGCCGGTAGGCATCTCAATTCGCGGGCGGCGGGATTGTTCGATTCAAAGAGATGCATCGCTCGCTGCCGCTCGCCCCGGCTCGGGGGTAGCGGAGTCGAGGCGTGTCCTGACACTTAGTTTTCAAGGGCGGTCCACTGGTCAGTTACAGCGCGTTTGGCGTCTGCCCTTCAATCATCACACCGATCGCCAACGATAGTTTTTTGATAAGGGTTCTGCACAACCTCAGATGAGTCTTGCCAAGAATCACGCTACTTCTTCGGCCTGGGTGCTTTCACGTTGCCCCAATGATGACCTCCGTACTCTGAAGCCCATCCGGAACCTTATAGTCGTCGTGTAAGCTTTTGTTTACACAAATATCAGATTTGGCCGACTTGAAGCGATCGTCCGCTCCGGTGTCTACTGCCAGCCAACCTGCGGGGCTGAATTCGCCTCGACATCGTCTTCCTTCCATGAGCCGGTAAATATGCATTCCTCCCTCACCCGACTGTCCGCCGTTGCACGATCCGCGCTGATCTTGTCGATCCTGGTCCTGGGCTCGATCGCCTGGCCGGATGCCGCCGTCGACGCGGCTGAACCGACCGCCCTTCCAATCGCAAACGTCCCGCTTCAGTCGCGGGACCTTCCAATCGCAAACGGTCGTCCTGGGAGCGCCAGGACGACCCTTCCAATCGCAAACGGTATCTCCGGAAGCGCCAGGACGACCCTTCCAATCGCAAACGGCATCTCCGGGAGCGCCGGAGATGCCCTTCCCGGCGATGTTCTCCTGAAGCGAGCGTTGCCCGAAGCCCTGATTCCCGTGGGCGACCAACCAACGGCGGCAGAGACTATAGCGCTCAAAGAGGCGCTCCGGCGCTATCAGCAAGGCGGAAATCGGGAGGATGTCTCCGCCCTCACCAAATACCTCGACCGCCATCCCGACAGCCCCTGGCGCGTCGCCCTACTCACCAATCTGGGCCTCATCTATTACGACACCGCGCAGTTTTCCAAGGCCCTGGCCGCCTTCGACCGCGCCTGGCAAGCAGGGAAACCGATCACGGCGGACGGCCCGGCCAAAGCCGTGGTCGATCTGGCCTTGGGCGAGTTGGTGCGCATGCACGCCAGGATCGGCCACAAAGAGGAACTCCGCCAGCTGCTGGATGAAATCAAGGACCGTCCTTTGACCGGTCCCGCGACCGAGCGCATCGCCGGGGCCAAGGAAGGACTGTGGATGATGGACCATAACCCGGGCGTGGCTTACCTGTGCGGCCCCAAGGCCCTGGAAAGCATTATCGATCGGTTGCAGCCCAAGGGCGTGAACCGGCGTGCTGTGGATAACGCCCGCTCCGGGCCGAAGGGCTACTCGCTCGCCCAGGTCGAAGCGCTCGCCAAGAAGGCCCGCTTGCCCTATCGGATGGCGAAGCGGCAACCCGGCGCGGACTGGGCCATGCCCGCGGTAGTGCATTGGAAGGTCAACCACTATGCGGCCCTTATCGAAGAGCGCGACGGTCTGCTGCACATCAAAGACCCCACTTTCGGCGGCGACCTGTGGGTCAGCCGCCAGTCCCTGGAGGAAGAAGCCTCCGGTTATGTGCTGGTTCCCGAGGGCAAGCTGCCCAGGGACTATCGGCCGGTGACGCTGGCCGACGCCGACCGGGTTTACGGCCGCGGTTACACCAGCAGTTCCGACCCGAACGATACCCGGCCGGACGACGACAAGGCCAAGCCCTGTCCCGACGACAAGGGCATGTGCCAATATAACTTCCACACGCTACTGGTCAGCCTCAACCTCACCGACACCCCGGTGGGCTACACACCGCCCAAAGGCCCCTCGGTAAAATTCACGGCCACTTACAACCAGCGCGAAGCCAACCAGCCGGCCAACTTCACCTATGCCAACCTGGGTGCCAAGTGGACCTTCAACTGGCTCATCTATCTGGAGGACGATCCGGCTTACGCGGCCAGGGACATCAAACGCTACGTGGCCGGCGGCGGCGCGGAGGTGCATACCGGCTACAATGCCGCCACCCAATCCTTCGCACCGCAAGCGAGCTCCCAATCGGTGCTGGTGCGAACCTCCGCCAATCCGGTGCGTTACGAACTGCGCCAGCCCGACGGCAGCGTCGATGTCTACGGCCAGCCCGACGGCCACATTGTCTATCCGCGGAAGGTGTTCCTCACGGAAAAACGCGATTCTCAGGGCAATACCGTCGCCCTCGCTTACAACCCCGACCTGCGCATCACCCAGATCACCGACGCCCTGGGCCAGGTCACCACCCTGGCCTATGAAGACGCCGACGATCCCTACAAGATCACCCGCGTCACCGACCCCTTCGGGCGTTCGGCGGTCTTCGCCTACACCGGCGGTCAGTTGACATCGATCACCGACGTCCTGGGGCTGCAATCACAATTCACCTACGGCGCCAACCAGTTCATTGATAGCCTCACCACACCCTACGGCACCACCACCTTCGCCTACGGCGAAAGCGGCACCACTCGCTGGCTGGAGGCCACCGACCCGCAAGGCGACAAGGAACGCTTGGAATATCGCCACCAAGCCCCCGGCATTCCGTTCAGTGACTCGATTGTTCCCCAAGGCATTTCGCCGGTATTCAATTCCTACATCAATGGCCGCAACAGCTTTTACTGGGACAAGCACGCCATGAAAACGGCGCCGGGCGATTACACCCAGGCCCGCATCACCCACTGGCTGCACGGGGTCAACAGTTCGGTGTCGGTCGGCGTCAAGGAAAGCGAGAAACAACCACTGGAAAACCGCGTCTGGTACAACTACCCCGGCCAAACCTGGGGCGGCGGCGTCGATGCCGGCATGCTGGAAAAGCCCAGCCGCATCGGCCGAGTACTGGACGACGGCACGACACAACTTTACCAGTACGCCTACAATCCCCTGGGTAAGACCACCCAGGCCATCGATCCTCTGGGCCGCACCACCGTCTACGAATACGCCCCCGACGGCATCGATCTCTTGCGCGTCAAGCAGAAGAACGGCGCCGGTTACGACCTGCTCGCCGAATTTACTTACGATACTCACCACCGACCGCTGAGCTACCAGGACGCCGCCGGCGCGATCACCACCTTCACCTGGAATGCCGCCGGTCAACTCCTCACTGCCCACAACGCCTTGGACGAGACCACGAGCTACGAATACGACACCCAGGGCTATCTGTTGCGCGTAGTCAATCCGCTGGGGCACACCCAAGCGCGCTTCACCTACGACAGCCTCGGCCGCATCGCCACGGCCACCGACGAGAGCGGCTATACCTTGGCCTATGCCCACGACGCCCTGGACCGGCTTACCCAAGTCACCTATCCCGATGGCACCCAGCGAACCCTAGCTTACGACAAGCTGGAATTGGCGAGCGATACGGACCGCTTGGGCAGAACCACCCAGTATGCCTATAACCCCCTGTGCCAGTTGGTGCGAGTGACCGACGCCCTGGGGAGAATCACCCGCTACACCTGGTGCGGCTGCGGCAGCCTGGAAAGCCTGACGGATGCCTTGGGCCAGGTGACCACCTTCAGTCATGACGTGCAGGGCCGCACCACAGCCAAGCGTTACGCGGACGGCCGGGGCCTCGACTATGTCTACGAAGCCACCATCAGCCGTCTGAAAACCCGTACCGACGCTCAAGGTCAGCAAACCCGCTACCGCTACGTCAAGGACAACGCCCTGTTGGAAATTGCCTACCCCAACGCGCTGAACGCCACGCCCACGCGGCACTTCCAATACGACAGCGTTTACCCGCGCCTAGCCGTCTTCGACAACGGCCAGGGCATCACCACGCTCAGTTACCATTCCGCCGGTCAGCCTGGCGCCGGGCGCCTGGCCGAGGAGACAAGCCCCGACGCCTTCGGCATCGCCTCTGGCTACGATGCTCTGGGGCGGCCGCAAACCACCACCGTGATCAAACCGGACGGTACTCACCTGCCCGACGCCCTGAGCTATGACGCTCTGGGCCGAATCATCCGCAACGATAACGACCTGGGCACCTTCCAATACGCTTACGACGCCGACTCGAGGCGCTTGGCGCACGTTCTCTACCCGAACCAAGCCGAGACCCAGTTCGGCTATTTCGATGCTCTGAGGGACTTCCGCCTCAAAACCCTAAACCACCTCGATCCGTTGAACGTCCTCCTGGCCGGCAATGGCTACACCTACGACGCCGAGGGCCAGATCACGACCTGGCAGCGCACGGGCACCGAAACCGCCCAGGAAGGCTTTACCTACGACGCGGCCGGCCAATTGCTGGAGGTGACGACGCAAAGCGGCAGCCACCACGATGAGGGCAATGACGAACATAGAAAGCGCCGCCACGCTCGCGGACACGCCGGCCACGCCAAACACGCCAAGTCCGGACACCATTCACATGGCAACGGCAAGCACGGAAAGGGCCACGACGAGGACGATGAAGACGACGACAAAGGCGGCATGGTCGCTCTCTACACGTATGCCTACGACGCCGCCGGCAATCGGATCCAGGAAACCATTGGCGGCCAGACCGCCGTGGCCGCCTATAACAACCTCAACCAACTCCTTACCGCCGGTGCGGAGAGTTACGCCCACGATCCGGACGGCAACCTTGTCGAAAGGCAAAGCGCCAATCTGGACGACCGCCAGTACCTCTGGGACGCGGAAAACCGCCTGATCGCCATCGAAGATAGTACCAACCCGGCCAGCCGCAGCGAGTTCCAGTACGATGCCCTGGGCCGGCGCATCGGCATCCAGGACCGCGACAACGGCGTGCTCACCCAAGACAGCCGACTCATCTACTGCGGTATGATCCTGTGCGCCAAAGAAGACCGCCTCTCCGGCACCGTCACGCGCTACTACGGCGACGGCCAAAGCCGAGAAGGCGCTGGCCTCTACTACCACCGCGACCACCTGGGCTCCATTCGGGCCGTGACCGACGCGGCCGGCACCCTGAAAGCCGCCTACCGTTATGATCCCTACGGCCGCCAAACCGCCTTGCTGGGCAGCGCCTTCGCGGTAGACTTCGGCTATACGGGCCACTACGTCCATCACGAATCCGGCCTGGCGGTGGCCCCCTACCGGGCCTATGATGCCGATATTGGCCGGTGGCTGTCTCGAGATCCGATTGGAGAAGCCGGTGGAGTTAATCTGTATGTCTATGTCGAGAATAACCCGGTCAATTTGGTCGACCCACTTGGATTGCTAGGTCACGCTCCGGGACACGGCCCCTACGGTCCAGATGAAGGGCCAGGCACGTTGCCAGGGCAAGCGGTCGTAGGAGCTACTGGAGATTTCTTGGGCAACTATAAAGACATGCGCGACGCCAATACAATTGGCGCAGACAAGTACTTCCACTGTAAAGCAAACTGTGAAGCTACGCATCGCGGCAAGTCTGGAGAGGCCACGGCTTGCACCATATCGGATGCCCGTGAATGGTTCGATCAGAATGTCAAAGGAGATCCCGCAAGCGCCTCCGCAGCTGACCAGATAGCTAATACCTCTGGCCGTTCAGGGGCGAATAGTTCACCAATGTCCTGCGAGCTTGTTTGTGCTCCTTTCCGCCCCAACGGATTACCAGCGAACTATTGATGGAGTTGTGATGTCTTTTAGGAAACTTATTGTCCTTGCCGCACTTTTTATCCTGTTGGTAATCGGCGGTATTTGGTTGCGGAAACAGTTGCAAATTGACAGTTGCTTAGACGGTGGTGGGCGTTGGAACTACAAAGATTGGGTGTGTGATACCCATTAGCCATCCGGCGTAATCGCACTGATAGCCCGAAGACGCCCGCTTTTGCGGGCGTCTTCATTTTCCGTCCTTATTTAATAGCGTAGGATGCGATGACGCAGGAACCACATCGTTCGAGTTCGCGATCGATTCGCCTCTAATTGCAAACGGTTGCTTTAGTCGCAATCCTTCTAATCGCAAACGGGCCTTTAATCAGCCCCTTCCTTCGTCGGCACATCCTACGCAGGCTGTGTCCTGAAATCTGACAGGCCGTGGGAGGTAAGCCCGTCTCGCCATGCTGTGTCCAGTCTTGTGGTAAATTGAGGATCGGCTGCCTTCCGAGAATAGAATCGATGATCCTCACCATGCACCGACACCTGCCGGAAAACAATACGTGCGTCTGATCGGTTTATTGCTGATCTTTACGCTGCTCGGCGCCTGTGGGCGGGACGCGGAAAAGACTGTCCTCGAATTTTGGGCCATGGGGCGGGAAGGCGAAGTGGTTCAGTCTCTGATGCCGGAATTCGAACGCCGCAATCCGGACATTCGCGTCAAAGTGCAGCAGATCCCCTGGAGCGCGGCTCACGAGAAACTACTAACCGCCTACGCGGGCGATGCGATGCCCGATGTCTTCCAGTTGGGCAATACCTGGATTCCGGAATTCGCGGTTTTGAATGCCGTCGATAGCCTAGACGATCGGCTGACTGCTCCGCAACGCGGGGATTATTTCGAGGGTATTCTCGAAACCAACAAGATCGACGGACGGCTTTACGGCCTGCCGTGGTACGTCGATACCCGCCTTCTTTTCTACCGGACGGATATTTTGGCCAAGGCCGGTTTTTCCGCGCCGCCCAAAACCTGGAAGGAATGGCTCACGGCGATGGCGGCGATCACGGCGTTACCCGGCGGAGACCACTACGCGCTGCTCTTGCCCATGAACGAATGGCAGGTGCCGGTGATCCTCGGCCTGCAACTCGGGGCGGAACTGCTCCGCGATGGAGCGCGATTCGGCAATTTTCGGAGCGACACCTTCCGCCAAGCCTTTCGCTTTTATCTCGATATTTTCCGCCGGGGTTACGCGCCCGCCGTATCCGAGGCTCAGATTGCCAATCTTTATCAGGAGTTCGCCAGCGGCTATTTCGCGATGTACATCACCGGCCCCTGGAACATCGGCGAGTTCGAACACCGGCTTCCGAAGACCGTGCAAGACAAATGGGCGACGGCACCGCTGCCGGCTCCAGATTTAAGCACGTCTTGCCCTCCTCCGTGCAGCGAAAAAGCCAAGGTGAGTACTGTCGAGTCAAGTCAATCAATCGTAGGCCGGGATAAGCCTGTCCTGAGCCCCGTCGAAGGGGCGGCAGCCGTTCCCGGCAAGGACTTTGCCGGAAACGCGAAGCCTGTCCTGAGCCCAGCCGAAGGGCTTATTCCGGCCTACACATTGCCCAGTTCCGACATTTTCTACCCCGGCCTGTCCCTCGCCGGCGGAGCCAGCCTCGCGATCTCCAGCAGTTCCGGCCGTAAAGCGCAAGCCTGGAAGCTGATCGAATTTCTCTCCGAACCGGAACAACAGCTTGCGTTTTACCGTCTGACCGGCGATCTCCCCTCCCGCCGTTCCGCCTGGCAACACCCCGATCTGGCCACGGCGACTCGCGCGCAGGCCTTCAAGACTCAGTTGGAACGAGTGGTGTCCACGCCAAAAATTCCCGAGTGGGAACGCATCGCCAGCAAGATCGCCCATTACGCCGAAAAAGCGGTGCGCGGCGAATTGACCGAGGACCAAGCGCTGACCGCCCTGAATGAGGACGTAGACCATATTCTCGAAAAGCGCCGCTGGCTATTACGGAAACGGGCGCCATGAGAATCCCTTTTCCGCAGGCGAACCCCGCTTTCTGGTTTCTTGCGCCAGCCTTGATCCTGATTGTCGCTTTCTTTTTCCTGCCGGTCGTGGCGTCGCTGTTTCTCAGCTTCACCGATTTCGACATTTACGCCCTCGGCGACAGTGAACGGCTGCGCTTCGTGGCGTTCGACAACTACCTTCGATTGCTCCGCGATCCTTTATTCTGGACCGCGTTGAAGAACACCCTGTATTTCGTGGTTGTAGGCGGCCCCTTGTCGGTGGCCGTGTCGCTGGGCGCGGCGTTATTGGTCAATCACCGCCTGGTCCGCTTCAAGGGACTGTTCCGCTCGCTCCTATTCCTGCCGGTTGTCACCACCTTGGTGGCGATAGCAGTGGTCTGGCGCTATCTCTATCATCCCCGCTACGGCTTCTTGAATTATCTTCTCGGGCTGTTCGGGCTCGATCCCGTCGATTGGCTGGGCGATCCCGATTGGGCCATGCCGGCGATCATCCTGATGGCGATCTGGAAGAATTTCGGCTTCAACATGATCATCTTCATCGCCGGGCTGCAAAGCATTCCTACCCGCCTGTACGAGGCCGCGGTCATCGACGGCGCGAATACCTGGCGTCAATTCCGCCATATTACCCTGCCCATGCTGGCGCCGACCTTCGTGTTCGTCACCGTCATCACGATGATCGGCTACTTCCAGCTTTTTGCCGAACCCTATGTCATGACCCAAGGGGGTCCCGCCAACAGCACCTTGAGCGTGGCCCTTTTGATGTTCCAGGAAGGCTTTCGCTGGTGGAATCTCGGCTACGCGGCGGCGGTGGCCTTCGCGTTGTTTCTGATCATCCTGGCGGGGACGCTTTTGCAGTTGAAGTTGAGGCGACGGGAAATCTGATGGCCTCGGCTACGCTTTCTGAAAAACGGATCAAGACGCTGCTGCTTCATTTGGCGCTCATCGCGGCGGTGATCGTGACCCTGTTTCCGCTGTTCTGGATGGTGTCCGTGTCGTTGATGCCGTCGGCCGAGGCGAACCGTTTTCCGCCGCCGATTCTGCCGGTGTCGCCCACGCTGGATCATTACCGGATACTGTTCTCTCGATTGAATCTCGCCTCTTATCTCCTGAACAGCACGCTGATCGCCACGCTGGTCACGGCGCTTTCCCTGCTGCTCAACTCCATGGCCGGCTACGCCTTCGCCAAGCTGTGTTTCAAGGGACGCGACCGCCTATTCCGCCTGCTTCTGGCGTCCATGGTGATCCCGGCGCAGGTCGCCATGCTGCCGCTGTTCCTGATGCTGAAAGAGATGGGATTGGTGAATACTTACGGCGGCGTCATCATCCCCGGCATGGCGAGCATTTTCGGCATCTTTCTGATCCGGCAGTACGCGCTGTCGATTCCCGACAGCCTCCTCGATGCCGCCCGCATCGACGGCGCCGGCGAATTCCGGATTTACCGGACGCTGGTTCTGCCGCTCTGCAAGCCGATCCTGGTCACCTTGGCCATCTTCACCTTCATGGGCACTTGGAACGACTTCATGTGGCCCCTCATCATCCTGACCGACAACGACCTCTACACGCTCCCGGTCGCCCTCGCCAACCTTCTGGGCGAACACGTTCAAGATGCCGAGCTGATGATGGCCGGTTCGGTGCTCACGGTACTGCCGGTAATCCTTCTGTTTCTCGCGCTACAAAAGTACTACATCGAAGGGCTGGTATTGGGAAGCGTCAAGGAATGACGGTGCGCCGCATGTCCTTATGTGACAGTAGTTTTTTCCAACCTCTCAGAAGTCCAGCTTGAATCCGGCCTGCACCAGCCTCGGCGATCCCGGCAAAATGCCGCGGGTACGATCCACGATGTAGTTCTGATCGAAGAGGTTTTTCACGCTGACGAACAGATCGGTGTTCAAAGGCTTGATGCGATACGTGCTGGAGAGATTGACGATGGCGTAGTCCTCGATCTTGCCGAACTGCCCGGTCAGATTGGGTGTTCCATCCGGATTGACCTGCCCTTCCGCGTTATGGAAGTCGCTGAACTGGTCGGCCACGAACACCGTTTCCAAATGAAAATCGAAGCCCATCGGATGGGCGTAACCCACCGTAGCGGTGATCATGTGTTCCGGCGCGTAGGGAAGCCGGTTGCCTTTCGCCGATCCGGGCACTAGACCGTTACTGCAGGAACTCGGAACAACTCCATCCACCGGGACGCATCGGAACGGCGACAGGGCCTCCGCATCGGCCACCCAGGTGTACGCCGCCTGGAAATAGACGTTATGATCCGTTTCGAAAATATCTCCGAGGTCGACGCGGCCGAAGAACTCAAAGCCCTGGTAGAGCGATTCGCCCTGTGCCAAGGGCGTGGAACCTCCGGCGATGCTGCCGACCACCGCCTGATTCTCGAAATGCGTCTGGAACAGCGTCGTGTCCAAGGCGACGCCCTTCCACGGCTTGCTGCGCACGCCCAGCTCGTAGTTCCAGCTTTTTTCCGCGTCCACGTCGGTCACGAGCCCGGCGTTGCTCACGGCGTCCTCGGCGCGCGGCGGCGAAAAGCCGCGATGGAATCCGAAGAACAACGTAACCTCGTCGAGCGGGTTGTAATTGATGCCGAATGCGGGCAGAGCCTCGGTCAGGCTGGTCGTGCCCTCCCTCCCGTTGAGTAGATTCCGCCTCTCGTACTCGACGCTTTCCACGCGCACGCCGGGCGTAATCGTCCACCGGTCAATGAAGAAGCGGTTTTGAACGAAGCCCGAATAGGCGTCGGCAAAGCGCTCGTTCCGCTCGGCGATGCTCCCGCTGCGGGCCCGCGGCGAGGTGGCGTTCTCCTGGCGCCGAAACTGTTCTTCATAATGGGCGCGGAACCCCATGTCCAGCTCGCTCGGCACGCCGAAGAAATCGTAGGCCGCATGTAACCGCGGCTCGACGCCCCAAGTGTAATAGTCGCGCAAACGGCCTTGAATCGAGTTGCAGGCATCCGGGTTCACGGCGACGCCGTTAAAACGGGCATTCCTGAACGCGGTGCCGCATTGCGTATCGGTAGTGGTGCTCGCCTGACGCCACCAATCGCGGGCGAAATGAGTCCAGTAAAAACTGGTGGTCAACTTGACGTCGTTATTGAACTTGTATTCGTGGGTGGCCGAGGTTCCCCAGCGATTCGTCGAGAAATTATCGTTGTCGAACGGGTTGTAGCGGAGACCGAAGTTGCGCGCTTCCGCATCGGTGATTCCCGAATAGGTCAATTGAGAGTCTTCCCTGAAGTAATTCCCGCGCAATATCAGAGAATTCTTCTCATCGATCCGATACACGCCCTTGAGGTTGACGTCGTCGATCTCGAGGAACGTATTGTCCCGCGCGCCTTCGCCTTCCTTGTGGATGTAATCGAATAGTCCGCCGAAATCCCCCACGGTTCCGCCGTAGTTGATGTGGCCGTTGCGATATTCCCGGTTTCCGCCGGTGAAGCTCACGAATCCCTTGGGCTCCAAGGGCGGTGTCGGAGTCACGTAGTTGATGGTGGCCGCCGTGGTCTGGGGTCCGAACAGGATCTGGCCCGCGCCCTTCAAGATCTCGATGCGCTCGAAGCGGTCCACCGGCGGGTGGTAATAGCTCGCATTCTCCCCATATGGGGCATAGGACAGCGGGAGACCGTCTTCGAGCAGCAGGACCCGCGTCGAGCGGGTCGGGTTAAGCCCGCGGATGCCGATATTGGGCCGCATCCCGAAGCCTTCCTCGTCCCGCACGTTCACGCCGGGCACCTTGCGCAAAGCCTCATTCGTGGTGAAGACATGGCTTTGATACAAGGTTTCCTTGTCGATAACCGAGCCGGAGCCCGAGATTTTCTCCAATGCGTCGGTAGCAGTTCCAATCACACCGACTGTAGGAAGTTCCATTACCGATGCGGCTTCAGGTTCTTCGCCCGAACCCTCGGTTTTAGGCTCCTCCGCTAAGCCCGCCCCCGTTACCGCCAGGCCGCCGGCAATCAACAGCAAGCCCACGGAAAACCCCGAAACACGCTGATTTTTCGATTTGTTTGACATACCCCTGACCCACATTATTGATAATCGTTTTCATTTATATTAGCGGTGAACATCTACACGCGCAACTTTTCAATCGACGGAAGAGGCAGCTTGCCGAATGCTCACGGATGACAGGCGGGCTTGAAGGGAGAATGTTTCATCCAATCGTCACTATTTCGTCACACCAATGTCAGACGGCGCCGACATCATTGGCGCCGCTGGAAGGACTATTCATCCCGCTTCAAGTGCAGGATGCGCCCACCAGAAACGGGAACCCCATCCGAAAGAACAACATTTGGAGTCCTAAAACATGTTCGAGATGACGAAGAAAACCCTGCTGTCCGTTTCGATCGCAGCCGCATTCGCAGGCACCGCATGCGCCGAATCCACGGTAAACGGCCCCATGGCATTCGATCCCATACCGGGCTCAGCCTATAACGCCGTCAACGATCCGGCCGAACCTTGGGTCATTCCGGAAGGCTATCGCCAGTTCATCGTCTCCGACGAAAGCAATCTGGACATTTATTCGGGCATTGCCGATTGGGGCGACATGAACACGGTCAACGAGACCAAGAAGCATGCCGGCCGTTACATGTACCGGACTCATGAAGTTCGTCCCGGAAGCGACGCCACCGCGTCCGGCGGAGCCGTGTCCGTCGTCGATCTACAAGACGGCACCGCAAAAGTCGTAGTCCAAAGGGCGGATTGGGAGGCCCTCGACGGCATCGTTTGGACGCCATGGCATACGGTTCTTTTCGCCGAGGAAACCATTAACGCCGCCTTCCCGGACCCGCAGGTACCGCAGGCTCAAAGCGGTCTTGTGTACGAGCTGAAGCTGGTCGATGGCGACCCGACCGCCGCCGAGTCGGTCACTGTCCGTCCGCTACTCGGCACCCTCTCTCACGAAGGACTCGAAATCGACGCCGAGGGCAACGTCTACGTGATCGACGAAGATCGCAGCGGCTCCATCTACAAGTTCGTACCGGAACAGTACGGCGATCTGAGCAGTGGCCAGCTCTACGCCCTGCGCGTAAAGAACGGCGGTAAAACCGGTGAGGCAGAATGGGTTGCGCTGGACATGACTCAGGCTCAGATCAGCGCACGCGTGGCCGCTCAAGCCGAAGGCGTGAAAGCGACCAAATACTGCCGTCCGGAAGACATGGAGCGCATCGCCGAAACCCTTTACGTGGCCTTGACCTGCGAAGATGTGAACAACGCCGCGAATACCGGCGGTCCGGGTGCGGTGCTCGCTGTAAACCTGGGCGATACACCTTCCGTCAAGTACCTTGTTGCGCCGGGCAAGAACGTCTCATTCGAAACCAAACCCGCTACCGGCGTACCCGGAGTCACCGGCTTCAAGGGTCCGGACAACCTGGCCAACAGCCCTGACGGCAAACTGTGGATCGTGGAAGACAACGACTGGAGCGACATCTGGGTGGTCGACCCGAACGGCGCCGACGCCAATGGCGACGGCTATCCCGACGACGTGCACCTCTTTGCGTCGCTGAAGGATAAACCGGCCGAGGGTACCGGCATCTATTTCGGCAAGGATCCGCACACGCTGTACGTCAACGTTCAGCACTCCGGCACGGGCAACGACAAGACCATGGCGATTACCAACCGCGCCGAGTAAGCGGAAACATATTCAAGGACCTCGAGCCGGCTACTGGCCGGCGTCGTTGAAGCCGCGACGCATCATGCGTCGCGGCATTAGGACTCAAAAAGGCATGGCGATCCTCATCGTCATGCCTTTTGTTTTATGTAAAACTCGGGATATGTCCTTTTCGATCATACGGGCCCGCCATGCCTTAACGGCAAATTTTTAGCCCCGTTCCAACCCCCGTAAGGTGATTGCTATTTTCTCCACCACCCAATCGATTTCCTTCCGTTCGATGACGAGAGGCGGCGCGAAGCGGATGACGGTTCGGCGGGTCTCGCGGGTCAGAATGCCGTGCTCCATCAGCTTCATGCAAAAATCGCGGCCCGAAATGTCCGGATTAAGTTCAAGACCGATGAACAAGCCTTTGCCGCGCGCCTCGCGAATCAGAGGACTCCTCAAATCCCGCAGCCTGGCGAGAAAATAGGCGCCCAGCTCGGCCGAGCGCTCGGCCAGCCCTTCCTCGACGATGACATCGAGCGCCTCCAGCCCAACCGCAGCGGCCAACGGATTGCCGCCAAAGGTGCTGCCGTGATCGCCCGGACCGAAAACGTCCATCACCTCGCGGCTCGCCAAAAACGCCGAAACCGGCATCAAGCCGCCGCCCAGCGCCTTGCCGAGAATCAAGCCGTCCGGTGTGACGTTTTCATGCTCGGAGGCCAGGAATTTTCCGGTCCGGCCCAGTCCCGTCTGAACCTCGTCGCACAGCAGCAAGACATTCTGCTCCCGGCAAACCTCGGCGCACTCGGCGAGATAGCCCGGCGACGGGATGACAATGCCACCCTCGCCCTGGATCGGCTCGACCAGAAAGGCGGCTGTGTTTTCGTTGATCGCATCGGCCAAGGCCGCGGCATCGCCGTATGGAATCAGCTTCAAACCCGGCGGAAACGGCCCGAAGCCTTCGCGGTACTTGGGCTCCGAGGAGAGGCCGATCACCGCGAGGGTCCGACCGTGGAAGTTGCCTCGACAACCGATGATCTCCGCTCGCTCGGGACTTACGCCCTTGATTTGGTACGCCCATTTCCGGGCGGCTTTCAGCGCGGTCTCCACCCCTTCCGCGCCGGTGTTCATCGGCAACACCTTGTCCTGTCCGGTGAGTTCGCAAAGCCGCTTGAAGAAAGGCGCAAGCCTATCGCTGTGAAAAGCCCGCGACGTGATCGCAAGCCGTTTCGCTTGTTCGGTGAATGTTCGGATCAGGCGCGGATGGGCATGGCCGTGGCTTGCGGCGGAATAGGCCCCCATCATGTCCAGATAGCGTTTCCCGTCGATGTCCCAAAAGTAAACGCCCTCGCCTCGGGTCAAAATGACCGGGAAGGTGTCGTAGTTGTTCGCCCCGTAGCGCTCCGTGACGCTCAGGATGTCTTCCGCCCGTGTGGCTCGCTTGGGAACTACGGCAGCGAGCAACAGTTCGCTGCCCAAGTAAGTCGTGGCACGATTCTTATCGCGGGGCGGATCGAATTCCACGATTTCGATGCCGAGAAAAGCCGGATTACCTTGAAGCCTGGCCAGCGCACCAATCATGTCCTCTCCGGAAATACCGCCCGCCACCGGGACCGTCACCCCCGGCGCGTCCTTCGGATCGATGGCGTCGAGGTCGAGCGTGACCCCGAAACCGGCCGTACCGGATTGGACGATCGAGAGCGCCTCGTCCATGACATCGTTCAGGCCACGCCGGTTGACTTCGTCCAAATAAAAGATCCGCACTCCTAGCCATTCCAGCAGGGCCCGCTCGGCCGCCTCGAAGCTGTGGACGCCGACCAGGCAAACCTGCCGAGGAGACAGCTTCGGGCTGAATCCCCCCAGGTCCACCAAAGGCTTTTCGCCGAAACCGAGCAGGCACGCGAGGGGCATGCCGTGCAATGCGCCGCTGGGGCTCGTCTCCGGCACGTGGCTGTCCATGTGGGCATCGATCCAAATCAGCCCCAAAGGGCCGCGATCGGACAAGGCCGCCACCGCGCCGGCCCAGGACCCCACGGCACAGGAATGGTCATCCCCGAACACGGCGAAGAATTCGCCGGATCTCACCGCGGCTTCCGTTTCCCGCGCGGTCCGTTCGCAAAGCTCCGCGACCATCGGCACCGTGGCCGACATTCGCTGCGGATGGAGAATCGTCTGCCAGGCGGCTGGCACGCCCCGGCTTTTCAGCCTCCGGTCCAACCCCAAACCGCGCAATAGTTCCGGCCCCGTCTCCGCATCGCGGTCGAAGGCGACGCCGATCAGTCGTATCGGTTTAACCAGAGGAATGTCGGTCATGGGAATGGTCCGGAAAGCAACAAGCCGACTGCCTGGCCTATTGCATAAATTACCTGCCACTTCCCCTTAGAGCGCATTTCCTGCACTCTGTTCCTTGCAGGAGACGCCCGCCGCGGCTTCCGCCACGGAACTATAATCGCGGATACCGACCGAATTCTTTGGACAACTCTGAGGTAAGGTCATGAATGACACGGCTTTCGAGCAAAAGGTGCGCGAAATCGGCGAAAACCTTTACCGTTTGGCCGGAGAATCGCCGCCCTCATTGTTCGACCCGCGGGGGCTGAGAGGGCGCGTGTTGATGCGGGCCATGCACGACGAAGATTTACGCGCCGCCCTCTTTCAATTCGTCGATGTGTTGCCGGTGTTGGAAACCGACCGGGAACTCGCCGGCCATTTTCGAAGCTATTTGGCGCCTCACGCCGATCAGCTCCGCGGACTCTGGGGCCGCGTGTTCAAACTGGGGGGACATTCCTTCACCGCTTACGCGCTCCGCCGCGCCGTATCGCGGCTCGCCCGTCAATTCGTCGTCGAGGAGCAAAGAGAACGCCTGGATCGAGCACTAAATACCATCGCTCGGATACCGGCGGCCGTCACGGTCGATGCCGTGGGCGAAGCGGCTTTGGGCGAAAGGGAATGCGATGTTTACCTGGGGCGCTATTTATCGCTGCTGAATCTCCTGGCTTCAAACCGCTCGCTCGTCGGAAATCCACCGATTCATATCTCCGTCAAGTTTTCGGCCCTGACCGCCCATTTCGATCCGCTCGATTACGCCGGCGTGCGCCGCCGGGTGTTCGACCGGCTGCAGCCTTTAGTGGCCCGGCTCCGGGAACTCGGGGCCGGCATGACGGTGGACATGGAGCACTACGAACTTAAATCCTTGACGCTTCGCCTGTTCCGCGACTTGGTCGAAAGCGAGAGGCATGATGGCTGGCATCCCGGCATCGCCCTGCAGGCCTATCTTCCGGAAACGAGTGACGATCTTCGAGAGCTGATCGATTGGGCGGAACAGGGAAAACATCGAATCTCGGTACGCCTGGTCAAGGGCGCCTACTGGGACACGGAAATGGCGCTCGCGGAACAGCGCAACTGGCCGGTGCCGGTGTTTCGCGAAAAGACGGCGACCGATGCCCAATTCGAATCTCTTCTCGAACTCTTGTTCCGGCATACCGAAGCGGTCTATCCCGCCGTGGGCAGTCACAACCTTCGGAGTCTCGCCTATGCGATTGCTTCGGCTTCAAGGCGAGGACTTTCGACAGCCGATTGGGAAGTCCAGATGCTCTACGGCATGGCCGAACCCCTACGCCACGCCGTTGCCGCATCCGGGCCTAAGCTTCGGATTTATCTGCCCACCGGGGAATTATTGCCGGGCATCGCCTATTTGATCCGCCGATTGATGGAGAACACCGCCAATACGTCCATCCTGCGGCAAACCTATGTCGAAGGGGCGGATTTGGATGAGCTTCTGGCTGAACCGGGGCTGTCCGAAACCCGGACCGAAACGCCTCCTCTCGCCTTTGAGGCTGTGAAAAAACCTGCTGCGCGGTCCGACTCCGCACCTGCGATGCTCAACGTACCCCCTTGTACGCCTGCGCTTCTCGGCACGGATTCGAACCGCTCGCGACGGTTTTTGCACAACCTCTTTGTCAACGCCCCGTTAAAGGACTTCAGCCGGGACCGGGTTCGCGAAGATTTCCGCAGATCGGTGGCGGCGGTACGTGCCAGGCTGGGCGCGACCTACCTGTTGGACATCGCCGGCGTCCCGCCGCAGGGAGTTGAATTGCAAGCCTCCAGGAACCCGGCGCGGCCGGCCGAGATTCTCGGCCATGTGGCCGTTGCCGATGTTGCCCAGGCTGACCGTGCCGTCCGCAATGCGTACCACGCGTTTCCCGGCTGGCGCGATACGCCCGCCTCCGCTCGGGTGGCGCTGTGTCGCAGAGCGGCGGACATCATGGACGCACGACGCAGCGAACTGGCCGCCTGGCAGATTCTGGAAACGGGAAAGAATCGGCGCGAAGCCGACGCGGATGTGGCGGAAGCCGTCGACTTCTTGCGGTATTACGCCCTGCAAATGGAGTGTGTGGCCGGTTGGCAGCCCACCCGGTGTTTTCCGGGCGAGCGGAACCATCTTCGCTACGAGCCGCGCGGCGTGGCCGTGGTAATTCCGCCCTGGAATTTCCCTCTGGCCATTCTCACCGGCATGACCGCAGCGGCGCTGGTCGCCGGCAACACGGCCATCGTGAAACCGGCGACGCCCGCCAACATCGTCGCCCATGGGTTCAAGTCCGTACTCGACGAGGCCGGCTTTCCGCCTGGCGTGTGCCAGCTCCTGCCGGGGAGCGGCAGCACGGTCGGGCAGTATCTGGTCAAGCACCGGGACGTTCATCTCATCGCGTTTACCGGCTCCAAGACGGTGGGCCTGGAGATTCTTCGGCAGGCCCATACGCTTGCGCCGGAGCAGCGGTACATCAAGCAGGTCGTCTGCGAGATGGGCGGCAAGAACGCGATCATCGTCGACGAAGACGCTGATCTGGACGAAGCGGTCGCCCAAACCCTGTACTCCGCGTTCGGCTATCAGGGACAGAAATGCTCGGCCTGTTCGCGGCTTATCGCCGTGGGCCGGGTTCACGACCGGTTGGTGAAACGGCTGGCGGAGGCCCTCGACAGCTATGACTACGGCCCGCCCGAAGATTCCGCCTATCTTTTCGGACCGCTGGTCACCCGGGATGCACAGGAAAAAGCCCTGAGCTACATCGAACTCGGCCGGACAGAAGGCCGGCTTCATTATCTCGGGCGAGTTCCCGCGGACGGTTTCTACTGTCCGCCCGCGATATTCACCGAAATCGAAACGCACCACCGCCTGGCGCGAGAGGAAATTTTCGGCCCCATACTGGCCGTGCTGCGTGCTCCCACGTTCGAAGCCGCGCTCACGCTGGCGCTGGAATCGGATTACGCACTCACCGGCGGCGTCTTCTCGCGCCTTCCGGAACATCTCGAACTCGCCCGAGAGCGGTATCGCGTCGGTGATTTGTATCTGAACCGCCGAACGACTGGCGCCCGCGTCGGCATACAGCCCTTCGGCGGCACCCGGCTTTCGGGAACCGGCGTGCAAGCCGGCGGCCCCGATTATCTCAAGCAGTTCCTATGGACACGGGTGGTGAGCGAAAACACGCTGAGGCACGGTTTCGTTCCAAGTTTGGAGTAGATACTGTTATCCGGGTCAAGCGCCATGCAGGGCTGGATCGAAGGGTTTTTCGGATTTGAGGACGCCGAAGGCGACCTGCAAAAGCTTGCGCATCATGGCGCCGATGATGAGCTTGGCGGGTTT
>Ga0196971_1000248_pt1 | contig 50042 bp, 47 predicted proteins | sample S1v_1013CmetaG_FD_148660 | JGI IMG/M metagenome (GOLD analysis project Ga0196971, IMG submission 148660) | Soil microbial communities from Anza Borrego desert, Southern California, United States - S1+v_10-13C | ecosystem: Environmental > Terrestrial > Soil > Desert | place: USA: California... | reverse complement strand
CCTCGGTCTCCATGCGGGCCACCGACTTGGCGACGCCAATGGCATCCCAGGTCTCGAAGGGGCCAAGCTCCCAGCCGAAGCCCCACTTCATGGCGTTGTCCACAGAGACCACATCGTCGGCGATCTCCCCCATCTTCTCTGCGGAGTAAAGCAGGGTCTGCTTCAGCACTTCCCAGGTGAAGCGGCCAGCCTTGTCGTCGGCGTAGGCAATGCTCTTCAGCCGGGCCTTCACGTCCTCCAGAGGCTTGGCGGCCTCCAGGGACGGGAAGTTGCCCTTCTTGCGGGGCCGGTACTCCATGTTGGCCAGGTCCAGCGTGAAGATCTCGTCGCTGTCCTTCTTGAAGAAGCCCTGGCCCGCCTTCTGGCCCAGCCAGCCACGCCGGGCCATCTCCCGCAGGGGCTCGGGAATGGTGAAGGCGTAGGCCTCTTCGGCCACCGGAATGGTCGCCTTACAGTTATCCGCCACGTGGATGAAGGTGTCGAGGCCCACCACATCCAGCGTGCGGAAGGTGGCCGACTTGGGCCGCCCGATCACGGGCCCGGTGATGGCGTCGACCTCGTCAGCGCCGAGACCCATCTCCTCCATCACCTTCAGCGTGATCATCATGCCGTAGGTGCCGATGCGGTTGCCGATGAAGTTCGGCGTGTCCCTGGCGATGACGACGCCCTTGCCCAGGACCTTTTCCGCGAACTCTGACATGAGCGTGACGATGGCCGGATCGGTCTCCGCCGTCGGTATGATCTCCAGCAGCTTCAAGTACCGGGGCGGGTTGAAGAAGTGGGTGCCCAGGAAGGCGCGCCGGAATTCCTCGGGGGTGCCCTCGGTCATCTTTGCGATGGAGATGCCCGACGTGTTGGAGGAGACCACGGTGCCGGGCTTCCAGACGGCGGCGACCCGCTTCCAGAGGTCCTGCTTGATGGCCAGGTCTTCGACGATCGCCTCCACAACCCAGTCGACCTCGCCCACTTTGGCCAGGTCATCCTCGAAGTTGCCGGGGGTGATTAGCTCCACGGCCTCCTTGCTGTAGAGCGGGGAGGGCTTCAGGGTCTGCAGCTTCGCTATGCCCCCCAGAGCAAAGCGGTTGCGTACAGCCTTCGACTCCAGGGTCAGGCCCCTCCTGGCCTCGTCTGGCGTCAGTTCTTTCGGGACGATGTCCAAAAGCAGACTGGGAATGCCCACGTTGGCCAGGTGCGCCGAAATCTGCGCTCCCATTACGCCTGCTCCCAGCACCGCGACCTTGCGAATCGCCTTAGGCATAGTCGGGTCTCGCCTCCTCACTACCGGCCCAGCAACGCTTTGAACTCCGCCGTAAACAGGGGCACCACTTCAAAGAGGTCCCCCACAATGCCGTAGTCGGCCACCTTGAAGATGGGCGCCTCGGGGTCCTTGTTGACCGCCACGATCACCTTGGAGGCGCTCATACCCGCCAGGTGCTGAATGGCCCCGCTGATGCCGCAGGCAATGTACAGGTCCGGCGTCACCGTCTTGCCGGTCTGGCCCACCTGCAGGGCGTAGTCGCAATAACCGGCGTCCGCCGCGGCCCGTGAGGCGCCCACGGCGGCCCCCAACACGTCTGCCAGCTCGTAGAGCGGCTTAAAGCCGTCGGCGCTCTTGACCCCACGGCCGCCCGAGACCACAATCTTGGCGGACGTCAGGTCCACCCCGCCCGTGCTCTTGCGCACAATCTCCTTGATCACGGTCCGTAGATCAGCAGGAGGCGCAGCCACTTCGACCACATCACCGGCCCGATCGGCGTCCGGCGCCAGTGCCGGCAGGTTGTTGGGCCGAATCGTCGCCACCGCCAGCCCCTGCCTGATCACCTGCGTGGCAAATGCCTTGCCGGCGTAGATGGGCCGGGTGAAGATGACCCGGTCGCCCTCCACCTTCAGATCGGTTACGTCCGAGACCATGCCTGCCAGGTTGCGCTGGGCAAAGCGGGGCGCGAGGTCCCGCCCGATTCCCGTGTGGCCCAGGAAGACCACATCGACCTTGCGCTCGGCATAGACACTCTGCAGGGCGGCCAGCCAGCCGTCCGGCGTGTAGTCACCGCCCGCGACCACCACCACCTCATCTGCCCCGTGCTGCACCAGCGCCGGCGCGAACGAAGCAGGGGCACCGATCAGAACGGCCGTCACCTTGCCCCCATCCGCCACGGTGCGACCGGCCGCAATACACTCAAGCGAGACAGGGCGCAGGGCGCCATTCCGCACTTCCGCCAGAACCAGAACGTTCCTGACCATATCTGTTACGCCCTCCCCCTAGATCACCTTGGCTTCGCCCCGCAGGAGCCCCACCAGCTGGTGTGCCTGCTCGGCAGCGGTACCCTTGATGATCGTGTTGCGCCGGTTCTGCTGCGCCTGGTAGACCGAAGTGACCTCTGTGCGGGCGTTCGGGTCCACGCCCAGCGAAGCCGCATCCATCCGCGCGATGGTCTTGCGTTTGGCCTTCATGATTCCCGGCACCGACGGGTAGCGGGGCTCGTTCAGGCCCTGCTGGGCCGTGATCAGGGCGGGCAGCGCCACCTCGATCACTTCGGTGTCGCCCTCCGCGTCGCGATGCACGACCGCGGAACCGCCAGTCACCTCAATCTTCACAGCCGCGGCGACATGCGGGAGTCCGGCGACCTCAGCGAAGCGAAGTGCCGTCTGCCCCGCCCCCGTATCCACGGAGACGTTGCCGGCCAGCACAAGGTCAAACCGCTTGCCAGAAGCCCACGCCGCCAGCAACTGGGCCACCAGAAACTCATCGGCCCCGGAAGGCTGCCCGATCAGCACCGCTTCGTCGGCCCCCATGGCCAGCGCCCGGCGGAGTGCCTCCTCTACCCGGTCGGTCCCCACCGAAAGGACCGTCACGGCGCCCCCGTGAGCCTCCCGCAGCTTGAGGGCCTCCTCCACCGCATACTCGTCATAAGGGTTGATCACCAGTGTTACGTCGTCGTCCAGGACCCTGCCGTCCTTGACCGCAATCTTGGCCTCGGTGTCGAACGTCTGCTTAAGCAGCACCAGAATGTCCATCCTTCTGCGCTCCCCCCTGCCCGCACTCACACACGCCGCCGCGAATCAGCTCAAACGTGGGCAACGCCAGGGCCTCCAGGTCAAAGTGGAACCCCGACATGACCCAGGCCGTCACCGTCTGGTCCAGCGTGCCAAACACCAGGTTGCGAATCTGCCGCCGGTCCAGGTGCTGTTTGAACTCCCCGGACCGCTGCCCCTCTTCGATGATCTCGTCGATTACGTGAAAGTAGCCCTTCATGATCTTGCTGATCTGCTGCTGCACGGCCCCATCGGCCTGCCGCATCTCGATCTGCGTCACCACAGCCAGTTCCCGCCGGGTGCCCAGAGCCCGCAGGTGCTGCTTAATGAAGCGGCGCAGCTTCTCCTGCGGCCCCGTGGCCTCCGCCAGGCTTCCCCGGGCCCCATCCACCAGCAGGCCGAGCCGGTCCCGGAACAGGGAGACCAGCAAGTCAGGCTTGTTCTTGAAGTACAGGTAGACCGTGCCCGCCGCCACCCCCGCTTCTGCTGCGATGCGTGAGATCTGGGCGTTGTGGTATCCCTGTCGGGCAATAACCGTCTGGGCGGCATCGAGAATGGCGGCATACTTGTCGCCGCTGCGTGAGGCCACCCCTAGCCCACCTCCAGTTCAGGCGGTGTCGCCTTCGCCTTCTCCTCCTCCAACAAAATCCGGCGGATCACCTTGCCGGCCAGCGACTTTGGCAGCTCCGTCCGGAACTCGACCCTACGCGGCACCTTGAACGCTGCCAGCTGCTGACGGCAGAACTCGATGACCTCGCCCTCATCGAGGGTGTACCCTTCCTTCGGGACGATATAGGCCTTCACCGTCTCCCCCCGATAGGGGTCGGGCACACCCGCCACCACGACTTCCTTGATGCCCCGGTGCTGGTAGAAAACCTCCTCCACTTCCCGCGGGTAGATGTTGAAGCCACCGGCGATGATGATATCCTTCTTGCGGTCGACGACGTAGAAGTAGCCATCCTCATCCATACGGGCCATGTCGCCCGTATACAACCAGCCGTCTTTCATGGCTTCCGCCGACGCATCCGGCCGGTTCCAGTAGCCCCGCATGACCTGCGGCCCGCGGACGACCAGTTCGCCGACCTCGCCCACGGGCAGCTCCTCCCCAGTCTCTGGGTGCACGATGCGCGCCTCGGTGTTGGGCCACGGCAGGCCGATGGAGCCCTCCCGCCGCCGGTCCCACACGGGATTGGCGTGGGTGACGGGGCTGGCTTCGGTGAGACCGTACCCTTCCACCAGCCGGCCCCCTGTCAGCCTCTCGAAGGTCTGCTGGACTTCCAGGGGCAGGGCCGCCGCACCGGAAATGCATGCGTCGATGGAGTCAAGTCGGTACTTCTCCACCCCGCTCAGGTTGTTGATGGCCACGTACATGGTGGGCGCTCCGGGAAAGATGGTGGGTCGGTACTTCTGGATCAACTCCAGCACCTGGCGCACCTCAAACTTGGGCGTCAGAATGAGGGTGGCGGCCATATGGACGCCAAAGTTCATAACCGTTGTCATGCCATACACGTGAAAGATCGGCAGCGCCCCCATAATGGCGAGGCCTTCCCCGCGCTTGGCCTTGTACATCCAGGCTGACGTCTGGTGGACGTTGGCCATAAGATTCGCGTGAGTCAGCATGCACCCCTTGGCAAGCCCCGTGGTGGCTCCGGTATACTGGAGCAGTGCGAGGTCTGTCGGGTCCACCTTCTCGGGCTCCCGCAGGGGCTCGTGGTTGAGTAGATCGCTCCAACGGGTGACGTTGGGGCTGTAGGCAATCTCGGGCGCCTTCAGCTTGAGCTTGGCGATCCATTTGGTCGGTGCGGGCATGTAGTCGGTCAGCGACGTAAAGATGGCGTTGTCGATGCACGCACCGAAGAGACGCGGGTAGAGCAAGTCCAGGGCGATCAGCACGCCCGCGCCGCTGTCGCTAATCTGATGGCGCAGCTCCCGCCGGACGTACATCGGGTTGATCATGGTGACGACAGCTCCCGCCATGAGGGCGCCGTAGTAGGCGATTAGCACCTGCGGGCAGTTGGGCAGCATGAGCGCCACCCGGTCGCCTTTTTGGATGCCCATGGCCTTCAGTCCGGCCGCCAGACGGCGGGCCTGCTCCCAGACCTCCCGGTAGGTCAGTCGGGCGCCGTAGAAGATGGTGGCATCTGCCTGCGGAAACTCGTCGGCTGCACGCTCAAGCAGGGCATACAGCGGCTCGTCCGGCAACGGGATCTCCGCTGGTATCTGCGGCGGATAGGCCTTCAGCCACGGCTTAGCCGCATACGCCTCCGGCAAGTCTTGTCGCCTCCCCCTTATAGCAAAAAGGAACTACATGAACTACCCCACTTACGCACTCTGACATGAATGAATGGCCATTCAGTGCTCTAATCTATTCGCACTATGCATGCTCCAGTCCTCCATTTTCAGTTAAGAGCGACAAGTTATTATCCTCACATAGTACGGATGTGGGAAGGGGGCATTTCTTTGCCACGGATTTCACAGATTACACGGACTAGGCGGGCACCCCGAGCCAAGCACGATATATAAAAGATGTTTATTAATCCGTGTCTGATCTCCGGAATCCGTGCAATCCGTGAAATCCGTGGCGATAAAAGTTTCCAATATCCTGACTATTTAACAGGAATGACACGATAGATGTTGAACGTTAAAGGACCACCGGAAGAAGGATGGGGGAATTGAGGGTGACGATGCGGTATCCGTTGACCCTGCGTGGCATGCTGGAGCGGGCGCGGCAGGTCTTTCCCCGCAAGGAGATCGTTAGCCGCATGTCCACAGGCGTGGTCAGGCATTCGTATGCCCAGTACTACGACCGAGTGTGTCAGCTGGCAGGCTCGCTGCAGGCCCTGGGGGTAGGCCGCGGCGACAAGGTGGCCACGTTTGCCTGGAACCATCACCGGCATCTCGAAGCTTACTTCGCCGTGCCCTGCATGGGCGCCGTGCTCCACACGGTCAACATTCGCCTCCCGGCTGAGCACATCGTCTACATACTCAACCACGCCGAAGACACCGTGCTCCTCATCGACGCCGACCTGCTGCCGGTAATCCAGGCCATCAAGCCCCAGCTGACCACCGTTAAGCACTTCATCGTGATGAGCGATGAGCCGGTGACGGCGGAAGGCTTCCTGGACTACGAAGCCCTCATCGCCCCGCAGCCCGCCACCTTCCCCTGGCCCGAAGACATCGACGAGTGGGAGCCGGCCGGCATGTGCTTCACCAGTGCGACCACCGGCAATCCCAAGGGCGTGGTCTACACCCATCGCGCCATTTACCTGCACAGCATGCTGCTCTGCATGGCCGACACCATCGGGCTGTCGGAGCGTGACAGCGTTCTGCCGGTTGTGCCCATGTTCCACGTGAACGCCTGGGGGCTCCCCTTCGCCTCGGTATGGATGGGCGCCAAACAGGTGCTCCCTGGCCCCCGTCCTCACCCGGCTGACATCGCGCAACTGATGCAGGACGAGAAGGTCACCCTGACAGCAGGCGTGCCCACCGTTTGGCTGGGCCTGCTCCAGGTGCTGGAGAAGGGCAACTACGACCTCTCCAGCCTCTCCCGCATTGCCTGCGGTGGCTCCGCCGTACCCAGGGCCCTGGCCCAGGCCTACCGGAAGAAGCTTGGCCTGCCCATCATCCACGCTTACGGCATGACGGAGGCCACCCCGCTCACCCACGTCTGCAACCTGAAAAGCTCCATGACGGGCCTGGGCGCCGAGCAGCAGCAGGATGTGTATGACATGCAGGGCCTGCTGGTGCCCGGCCTTGAGATGAAGGTCGTCGGCGAGAACGGCCAGGAAGTGCCGTGGGACGGCAAGACCTTCGGCGAGGTCTGCATGCGGGGCCCCTGGATCGCCGAAGAGTACTACCGCGACGACCGCTCCAAGGATACCTTCTACGATGGCTGGTACCACACCGGCGACATCGCCGTGGTCGACGCGGAAGGCTACCTCAAGCTTGTGGACCGGGCGAAGGACGTGATCAAGTCCGGCGGCGAGTGGATCTCCTCGGTCGACCTGGAGAACGCCGTCATGGCTTTCCCCGGCGTGGCGGAAGCGGCCGTCATTGCCTGCCCGCACAAGGTCTGGGACGAGCGGCCCCTGGCCTGCATCGTGCCCCGGCCCGACTCCAGGGGCAGCCTGAACAAGGAGGCCGTTCTGCAGTTCCTGCGCACCAAGTTCCCGCACTACTGGGTCCCCGACGACGCCATCTTCGTGGATGAACTGCCCAAAACAGGCACCGGCAAGTTCGACAAGAAGGTGCTGCGGGCCAAGTACCGGGATCATTTCCAGGCGAGCTGATCGGCGCCGACAACGCAAAAAGGCGACGTTCCCTTGTGGGGACGTCGCCTTTCGTTGTGCGGAGAAGTTGCCTACGCAGGACGCTCGGCAATCAGCGCGTTGGGACAGACCGACGAACACTTGCGGCAGAACAGGCAGAGCCGCAGGTCAAGCGACCATACCCGGTCGTTGTAGCGTAGAGCCCCGGTCGGGCACGCGCTCACGCAACGTAGGCAAAGGCCGCAAGGCCGGATCTCGTCGGTCGCGTCGGTGGACCCGGGAGCCAATTCAGACCTACGAAGAGGGTTCCGCATCTTGGCCCACCTCCGGTGGTCATGTATTGTAGACAGATTACCACGCGCGCCAACCGCATGTAATTAGCGAAAAGACGCGGGAAAAGCGCTAGGGTCTATACCGGGGAGTAGACCATTGGTTGCGTAACAAGAACAGCCGGAGGTTACCCTCCGGCTGTCTGCATATGCCGTTACGATACGAGTGCGGTACGCCTGGCAACCACGGGGTGCTGCCGATTGAGGCAGTATCCGTCCTTCCCGTCCGAGGTGGAGCCGTGGGCCAGGATCTGATGGCTAACAAGCAGCTGGAGCCACTCTTCGTGACTGGGGAGCGAACCCCGCAGCATTTCCGCCAGGCGCTCTTCCACCAGTTCCCGAGCAACAACGTCTCGCTCCGTGTAGGTCTGCAGGAGCGCATCGAGCACGGTGTCCCGCAGGCTCAGAGTCTCCCGCACCGCTCCGCTGTCTGGCTGCAGGTAGGCGCCCGTGGTTGGCCGGCTGCCAAACTGGTTGGGCTGCTGACGAATGATAATAAGGCCCGTCTCGTTGGCGATGCGAATGGCCCGCTCCATCTCTTTCTGCCCGTAGAGCCCCAGTTGCTGACGCAGCAGGCCCATGGACATCCAGGCATAGCCGGTGCGGGTCAGGTAGTGGTCCATGTGAATGACCAGGCGCCGCAGCATGGGCGAGAAGTCTTCGCCGGGAACCACTTGCTGCACCAGTGCGTGGTCGTCGGACAGATACAGGGCTGAGGTGGGATACTCGGGGTTCTTCGGGTTCTCCTTGCGCTCAAGCCGCATCAGCCCTTCGGCGATGCATAGGTCGATCCAGGCGCGGCGCTCGGGTTCACCGCCCGGACCCTGCGGCATGCTTGGGTCGGTGGCCATCGACTTGTCGAGCAAGCCGTAAGCGACCCAGGTCGCCCCCGGCATGGAGGTCAGAATCTGACGCATATGTGCCACCACACGGGTCACGCACTTGAGCGTGTGGGTCACCGTGGGATTCTCCTTCTTGAGCAGCACGAATGTGGTCTCCGTGCCCGGACGCTTGGGGTTGGGCTGCTTCTTGGTCTCAAGAATGCCCTCCTCGAGGCAGCGCACAATTAAGAGACGGCGCTGCTCGCTGTCTTCGCCAAAGAGGTTGGACGAAGACATCTCGTGCATGAGCGTCAGGAACGGCACCTGCACCCAGCCACGGCCCAGCATAACGCTCTCTGACCGCAGAATCAGAGCGCGGACGGCCTGATCCTTCGAGGGCGGACCCTCCGGGCGGACCGGAGCCCGCTGTCCGGCGATGTCGGCCTGAGTCGAGCCATTGGCCACAATGCCGTGGTCGGCGAGGAAGGTCTGGATATTGACCAGTTCCGCCACACGCGCTGCCAGGCGGGTGCTGATGGAGCCTTCCACGCCCCAGACGACCACCCGCTTCTGTTCCTGCTGCAGAATGCGGATCACGTGCACGAAGTCGCCGTCGCCCGTCACCAGAATGAAGGTGTCGGCATCGCGCCCGGGAATGCGCAGGAACTCCTGAATCTGCAGGCTCATAACCAGGTCAGCGTTATCTTTCCGGCCACCCTCGACGTACTCGGGCTTTATGTCGTGACGGTCGAAGACAGACATGGCCTCGGGGAAGATGTCCCACGGCGCGTAAGCGCGTGCGTAGACGACCTCTCCAAACTTGCTGGCCTCAGCCTTGAAGATTTCGGCGAGTTGTTTATGGGTTGTGTTAATGTTCTGTCCCCGCAGTGATTTGAAGACGTTTTCATAGTCAATGAAAAGTGCGCAGGTTGCCACCGATCATTACCTCCAATTACGTTTACCCACATGTACCCCAGCCAGGTTTTTCATTAGTAGTACCAGGAGGGATGCGCCATGCCTTGCGACGTCCATTCCCGGAATTATGGGAGCCGTGCCAATGCGTATTCGGTACGTCACCCGCTTTCACCTGTTGGGTAAGTCGCCAAAATGACTTGTATTTCGCGCGAAATCTGCCCAGGGATAGTCCTCCTACACCATAGGCCCTATCGGGTGAACAAGGGAGACGAGCCCACCGGGAAGGGAATTTCGAACACTACGGCGGATATATGTTGACGACCCCAACCAACGGGAGGATGCATCCGTGCAAAGCTTCATCAGGAATCTGATCAAGTTCGGCTACGGCGCGCTGGCCGGTGCCGGTGCCGCTGCCGTCGGAGCGATGTCAGGCTTCGCAGGCGGCGAAGGCTGGCAGTTCGACCGCGTCTCAAAGGCCTGGGGGATCATGTCCGTGCTTTTGCTGACTGTTCTTCTGGGTGTCCTCGCTGTGACCGGGTACCGAACAACCTTCGCCCCGCGCATGGCCGAAGAAGATTATGAGCGCCGGGCTTCGGCCCTCCCGTTCGTTGCGGGAATGGCGCTGGTTCTGCTGGCTGCCTTTCTGTTCCTCTCGCCGGGTCCCACGTTGCCGCCCGAGTAGATGCCCGCTGGACAGCCGACCCCCGACGCTCGTCGGGGGTCGGTTGCTTATCCTAGGTAAGTGCTCGGACTATGCCGATGGATGGGCTAACAGGCTCACCCCCGTTTGACACATTGAACCGATAGAGATTCTCAACGCGAACTGATATGCTGGTCTCAGTCCAAGTAAGAATCTCGTAATAAGCACGGTATCGATTCCTATTCTACATCCACCAAGACATGATGGGAGGGTCTCTCACAATGATGGATTACCTGAAGGGTGCCAAGGGCAGCTGGATTTGGGTCATCATTCGTCTGTACCTGGGCTACCAGTGGCTTCACGGCGGCTGGGGCAAGCTCACCGGCGCCACTCCGTTCGACGCTACCGGCTACCTCAAGGGCGCTGCCGCCAAGATCATCCCCGCTGCCACCCTGACTCCTGAGCAGCTGGCCAAGTTCAAGCCCATCACCGCCACCTGGTGGGGCGAGTTCCTCAACGGCTTCGCTATTCCTAACTCCAAGCTCTTCAACGTCCTCATTCCCTGGGGTGAACTGCTGGTCGGCCTCGCTCTGATCCTGGGCTTCGCCACCGTCTTCGCCGCCGTCATGGGCGCTGTCATGAACTTCGCCTTCCTCATGAGCGGCAGCACGTCCAGCAACCCGTACCTGTTCGCTCTCTCGTTCATCCTCGTCGCCGCTGGTGGTGCCTATGCCGGTTACCTGGGCGTCGACTACTGGTTCCGCCCCATGTTCCGCAAGCTGCTGCGCCTTGATGTGGCACCTGCTGCGGCTGGTCGAGCGGCCTAACTATAGAACCTATACAAGAAGTCGAAGCGCCCTGGCCGTCCGCAAGGAATGGCCAGGGCGCTTCGCGCCGCTTCACTTTAAGCGTCGTACCTGGAATCGGTAGTACTGCAGTTTCGGGTCGTTGGGCGTCAGCCCCGCTTTCCGGCAGGCCACGGTCACCTGCTCGGTCACCGTGTCGATACCGCCCAGGTCGGGCAGCAGAAGTCCTCGCTGGCGCCCCTTCGCCACAATGACGCCGTATTTGCTCGGGTCCAGTTGGTCGATGCTGCACGGCTCCGCCGGCTCCAGCACATCGACCGAGTAGTCCACATCGGCCAGCTCTTCCTCTTCAACCGGTGAGAAGCGCGGGTCCCCCGTACCGGCCTCGATGGCGTTGTGCACCACCTCAAGGGCCAGGGTAGGCTGAGTCGGCTCCGTGGTGCCGATGCAGCCCCGCAGTTCCCCGTCGACCTTTAGCGAAACAAACACGCCGGCCCGGTCGGGCATCTCCGCAGGCAGTTGCCAGGGCGTAGTCCCCTCGAGGGGAGCACCGGCTGAGAAGTCAATTTCCAGCCCGGTCCGGACATAGTGCTCCAGCGCCGCCCGTGCCAGATTGACGATGGGGTGAGAACGGATCCTCCGCTGTTCGATGCGCTCCTCACGGGCTCTGCGCAGCCCAGGCAGCAGTTCGCGGGATACATCGGACGCTCCTGGACGAATGGGCACCACAGCGTACCCCACGCCAAACGGACCCTCGTACGACAGCACCTGGGGCCGGATCTGCAGGCCGTCCAGGGTTCCCGCCAACATCATCAGCGGACGCAGGCCGCACTCGCCCGCCTGCTCGCACAGGTCGTGCTCCAGCCTGAACAGATGGGAGAGGTCCCCGCGCCCCAGGGCCTCCACCACCTCCCGGTCGAACTGGGCTCCGCAGGGGTTGTACCCGTTCGGCGACTCCGGCAGCAGACGGTGCGAAAGGTCGCCGCTGGCCAGAACGGCGACACGCCGGCCGGCGAGGCCGATGGCCGTCTGAAGGGCCGTGCCGAACTGATAGAGCTGAACGGGCGACAGCACCCCCATGGCAACGGGGAGAATCTGGCCGTTCCAGCCTGCCTGCTTCAGAAAGTACAGCGGCACCATGCTGCCGTGGTCCAGACTCTCCGCCTCCCAGGCATGCGCCCGCTCCGCGGTGACTGAGGCCATGGGCACGCCCGCCCGCTCCCCTTCTTCGACCACCAGGGTGCCCAGGGCGCGATCGATGGCCAGGCTGAAGGCCACCTGGGGCGCGCCAAAGCGTCGCAAATCCCCGGTGATCGATGACATCACGTGGACGGCGATCGCGTCGCGAAAAACGGGACCGTGGGGGGAGATGATCACAACGGTGTCCGGCTTCACGGCCACCAGCTCTTCCGCCAGCTGTTCCATGGCTTGAGAGGTAGTCCTGACCTTTGCCGTCTCTTCGTGCCCGACTTCGGGGATCACAATCGGGGGATGCGGCACCAGGGCCGTATACACTAACGCCTGCATAAAGAGCACCTCACTCAAGGGTCTGCCCCTTAGGATGCCCTCCGTCAGCCTGCTACAGTCCACACCCGGTTCTTGCCGGACCGTTTGGCGTTGTGCATGGCCTGCTCAGCCGCCCGCACAGCCGTGTGAGGACCGCCCACCAGATCGACCTCCGTCACGCCGCACGAGACGGAGACCACGGTGCGGTTCCCGTCGGGCATCTCTACGGGCGTCTCGGCTATGGTCATGCGCATGCGTTCGAGGCGGGCCGACGCCTCGGGCAGGGTCAGGCCGCGGAAGAAGACCAGGAACTCGTCGCCGCCGCATCGCACCACCACGTCCCCCGGCCGCTGCCAGGCCACCAGGCACCTTGCGATGTGGCGGATCACCATGTCTCCGGCCTCATGGCCGTATCGGTCGTTGATGTCCTTCAGGTCGTCGCCGTCAAGAAAGGCCACCGAGTAGGAGTCAGGCACGCCGCCGCGCTCCACCTGATCCAGAAACTCCTGCAGGTAGATCACGTTGCGAATGCCCGTCAGCGGGTCGGTGGACGAGGCCTCGCGGTTCTCCTGCTCGCGCACCACGCGGTCGATGGCCTGGCCCAGCAGGGCGCTGAAGATCTTCATCACCTTGACGTCTGACTGGCTGAACCGGCTTTCGCCGCACGAGACCAGCTGAATGACGCCCAGCGCAGTGCCGTTGGCCGCCACAGGGGCCACCAGCAGCGAGGCGGGGCCGGCGATGGTGTTGGAGAAGGGCCAGCGCGGATCGCGCCGTGCGTCAGCCACACAGATGCCCTGATTGGTCAGCGACGCCCAGCCGAGCAGGCCGCGGGTCATGGCCACCGCCCCTTCGGCCCGGCAGGCGGTGAGCAGCCGTTCGGCGCCCGATGAGCCGGCGCTCCAGGTCAGGCGCAGCATGCCACTAAGCCGGTCCAGCAGGTAGAACAGAACCGCATCCGCGGACCAGAAGCCGAGTGCGTGCTCACCACCCATCTGCAGGATGGGTGTAAGCTCCTTGAACTGCTGCACCTGCCGAACTTGCACCAGAAAGTCGAGTGGGTCCCGCAGCTGCCCAATGCCGTCTCCGTCGAGGGCCCCTTGCCAGGTGTCGGCTTCCGGGTCCGGCAACAACACAGGCCCCTCCTGGGCGGAGCCCAGCGAGAGCAGCCATGACTGCCGGGTGAGCCGCGCCTTGCCAACCAGCTTGAGCATAGCATCCACCACGTCAGGGTGGAACTGCTTGCCGCGGCAGCGCTGAATCTCCACCATGGCCTCATCCAGCGTCATGGGCATGCGGTAGATGCGGCGGGTGGTCATGGTGTCAAACGAGTCGGCCAGGTTGAGAATGGCCGCGCCCAAAGGCACCTCGCGCCCCTTGAGCTGATCGGGGTAACCGGTGCCGTCGTTGCGTTCGTGATGATGCCGGACCAGCGGCACCAGATGCTGCAGGTGGGATGCCTGTGAGAGAATGTTGCCCCCGATCGCTGCGTGAGTCTGAATCAGCAGCCGCTCTTCGGGCGTCAGCGGGTTGGGGTTCTGCAGAATCTGGTCGGGAATGGCGATCTTGCCAATGTCGTGGAGCAGGCCCGCCAGCTCAATGCGCCGCACTTCAGCCGGATCCAGATTCATCTCCCGGGCCAGCAGGCGGGCGTAGAACGAAACGTTGGTCGAATGGTGGCGAGTGTAGTGGTCCTTGGCGTCCACAGTGGCCGCCAGAACGCGCACGGTGGACAGCTCCACGTTGCCGGAACTGCCCGGCGTGGAATCCTGGGAGACCGAGCCAATCTGCCGGGCCAGCGACTGAACAAAGGCCGCATCATCTTCGCAGAAACCGTCCGGCATGGGGCTGCAGACGAAGAGCACGCCCCAGGGGACTCCATCCACAGCCACAGGCGCGGCGACATAGGCCTCCACGTCCGTTGAAAGACAGGCCAACTCAGGCCCGCCCCTGGTCAGATCGTTGACCACGAGAGGCTCCGTTGACCTCATCAGATCAATCATCGGTTGGGGGCGCAGGTGGGTGGCGTACCAGCGGGAGACCTCGCCGCCTGCCAGCCGCCACTCATCGGGGAATGAGTCGCTGAGCGAGTCGTAGCGGAACACGGTCACAGACCGTCCCTGCAACTGCCGGTAGCCCGCGGTGGAGATGCTGCGGAGAAACCCTTCCATGATGTCTCCTCGCTGAAAGCCGAATCGTGTAGAGTGTTGGCTAGCGGAATTGTACTAACGTCAAATTATGCCTTGCTCCCCACATAATCCTGCTGATTGTGGTCAAGTCGCATCATTTCCCGGACACCGATTATTTCGGTTCCCGACGAAGGAACCGAAAGGGGAACACATGTTCGGTGTCGAAGTGAGTGAAGAGAGGAGGTGGCGCGGCCGTGATCAGCTTTGAGAAGGCTCGTCCATGTGATGCTCGTGTTCTGGCGGACATTTCTCGCCGCGCGTTCAACACAGACGTGTTCTGTGGGGCGCCCGGCCCAGGGGGACCCCCGGGCTACGACAGCCCCGAGTGGCAGGCCCGTGTCATGCGCTTCGGGTACTACTACAAGATCGTAAAAGACGGCAGAGTCGTGGGCGGGTTCATCGTCTTCCGCAAGGGGCGCGCACGCTACGAGGTGGGCCGTATCCACGTTGACCCCGACTACCACAACCAGGGGATCGGGGCGCAGGCCATGCGGTACATAGAGGAGCTATTCTCCGACGCCCGCAAGCTCACCCTGGGCACACCGGCCTGGAACGTCCGGACCAGGCACTTCTACGAGAAGCTCGGCTACGTCGTGGCGGGCCGGGACGGGCCCAACGGCCTTCTGTACGAGAAGCGAATCGCGGGTCGGGGCTGAACCCACAGCGTGCAGAAAGCCCAACGGAGATGTACCCCATGGGGTCGGGCCGGAGTAATCTGCCTGAGCCGGGAGCTCTTGTGTTTCCCAAATGGCGCTTCGGGCTATTTGTACTGCTCCACAGCCTCTAGGAACTTGGTCGGATTCAGAACCCTAATACCATTAGCATTTCGGACCGATGTCTCATTCAGCAACCTCAGGAGCACGGTGTTGGGGACCGATGGTTCTTTCTGTATCGCCAGGGCAACCAGACCCGACAAATACGGAGCAGCCCAGCTGTTTCCACCTTCTCCGAAATAAACGTAATCATTAGGGCTGGCGGTGCCCGCACCGGTTCGGTAGTCTCCTGGAACATAAAGAGCATCTGGCCACGGATCGCCTAATGCCTGCTTTTTGAGCCAAATAGCTGGCTCGTAACTGTCGACAGTGTTACGATCATGATTGGGTGGCGACCCAGCAACGAGATACCACAGAGGGAACGTTGGGCCGCAGTGGACAACGGCGACACCCTGCTGTTCCGCCTGTCGGATCATGCTCTCCCACGATGTCACGCTAGGTCTGGTTGCGTCGAGCCCGGTGTACCCGGCGGATATGTTTACGACGCGGATTCGTGCCGCCACCGGCAAGCTCGAGTTCAGCTCAAGAAGCCTAGCAAGGGCACGCGTGTAGTCCAAGAACGGATCAGCGGAATCCGGCACGGCGAAGTAGTAGATTGTGCTATCGGGAGCGACACCGACGTTGCGCCCTGCGAGCATACTCGCAATCACCGCCCCGTGGTAGTGCAACTGGGCGTTGCGGTCATCCCCAGGAGACACCTCAATGTAGTGGATGCGGTCGGAGAACTCCCGGTGGGAGGGCAGTATCGGCTTGTCGATGACAGCTATGCTAACGCCGCGCCCAGTTATCTGCCTCTTATGCAGGGTCCTCAGCCCCAACCCCGGATCCTGTCCGACTCTCATTACTTGGATTGGGTCAAAGCCCCTTGGGAGATGGGTCTTCGAGGGCCATTTCGTTTGGCTGTCGTAAGTTACCGTGAACATGTCGGCTAAGGAAGCGCCCGAGAGGTCCATTTCCGAAATATCAGTGCCTCGGACTCCGATATTGCTTCGCATCCGGATCCAGTCTCTCTCGCTTGGGGGTACGGTCGGGCTTCTGAGGGGTCTGTCGCGAAATCCCAGTACTGCGGCTGCACAGACCATGAAGACTAAGGCTATCAGCAAAGCTCGCTTCAGCGCTGTCACCTGCTTTCAGTAGCGACCCCTGAGGAGGAACCGAGAGCGGTACCGTCAGTCACTTTGCTCTACATACCACTGGGCCTGGGCTCGGAACATCCTTGCGTACTCGCCATTGAACCGCAGCAGTTCAAAGTGTGATCCTTGTTCCACAACCCTACCCTGTTTCATGACCAATATGTGCTCGGCATCGCGAGCGAACCCGAGTCGGTGAGAAATCACGATACTTGTCCGCCCATGTGTTACTTCCATGAAACGCTCAAGCAGAGCAGCCTCTGTTCTAGGATCAAGGGCAGCTGTTGGCTCATCCAGGACCAAAACCTGAGCGTCGCGTACCATGGCTCGTGCAATGGCAATACGTTGCCACTGGCCATAGCTAAGTTCCTGGCCCCCTTCCCACATATTGGTGAGTGTGGTATCCAATCCTGCTGCCAATGAGTCCACAAGCTCCGAAATGCCGCTCTTGCTTGCTGCCCGAAGGAGAACACCATCGTCGTTCAAATGTTCGATGCTCCCAAACCCCACGTTCTCCCTTAGCGTGAGGGCGTATCGAACGAAGTCTTGCATCACAGCGGTTACGTTAGCGCGGAGACTGGTCACGTCGATGCCCGTCATATCAACATCATCGAAGCAAATACTGCCTGCACCCACGGGATACAGACCCAATAGACATTTGGCGAGTGTCGTCTTGCCTGAGCCGTTGTCACCAACTATCGCCGTTCGCTTACCCGCTGGAATTGTGGCGGAGATACCCCTCAGCGTTGCCTCTGCAGCTCCAGGGTAAGTGTAGTGGAGTGAGTCCACTGTGATTTGTTCCCGCAGTGGAGCAGGAAAACTCTTACCCCCACCTGGCCTTACCTCATTGGGAAGGTCAAGAAAAGCAAAGAGATCACCGGTGAATAAGGTACTCTCGTAGACCTGACTGATTGAACTTGCCAGATTCGGAATCTGGCCGAGTGCGGAGTTGATCGCGCCGACCATGGCCACATATGTGCCTACTGTGATCTCGCGGTGGACTACTCCGCGAAACAGCCAGAGCATGCCAGCGGTTGCTATGGCAATGGCCAACCCTTGGACCCCGAGGCGTGCTCCGGCATGCCTCCACTCTAGGCGAATGGTTTCTCTCCTGAGGCGTTCTGCCAATCTCGACCAAGTACTGGTTAGGTAGCCCCCCAAGCCAAAGAGGCGCTGCTCCTTGGCCGACTCTGCACCACAGAGGAGTTGCGCAAGGTATTCTGTTCTCCGGCGTACAGGGGTTTGCGTGTGTGAAAGGGTGAACCGCTGCTTCCCCCACTTCAGGTTAAGGTAAAGGGACAGGAAGCACATCGGCATTAGCACAAGGGCCAATCCCCAGTGGATCGTCGCCAAGACTCCAACCATCGAGACGAGCGTCGCCCCGGCTGCCAGTATCCGAAGTGTCGAGGATATGATCGCTACGCAGCGCTCCCCACTACCGTTCCGGGCACGCCGCAGCAGGTCAAAAGAACGAGGTTGGTCGTAAAATGACAATGGAAGGGTTTGTGATTTCTTTATCACCGACAAATCTACGCTTAGCCCTAATTCGGAAGTGAGTTGACGCTCGAAGCCGAGAATGCCTGCGAGAATGAACGAAGTGAGCACCGTCACACCTATTCCAGCCACAAGGACGATGGTGGCAGGCAGCACTGCGTTACTGTCGCCCCTCGCTATCTCGCTCATCAGGTCGATGCCGATTCTGCTAAGGTAGACTTCGAGTAACGGAGTGGTAGCCTGGAAGGCATATAGTACGGCCAAAGTGCATACGACTCTCGGGGAGTTTCCAAGTACTAGTCGCAACATCCTTGGAAGCGTGCTCTTCACCGTATACGCCCTTCCGTGAAGCTTGCCGGCGGAGGAGCTTTCCCGATTCGGTTGCATGCGGACACCCCCAAGCGCTTCGCGGAGTGGAAGATGGCGCCGATACTGCCCTTCCGGGCAGTATCGGCGTCTTCTCTAGGCCTTTGTTGCTCCATAGCATCCTGAACACTGGCCCTCACAGCTCCAGGGGCAGCCCCAGCAAGTGCTCTGACAACCAGTGCACCCGCCGACACAACCCGTGCAACCGCCCTCGCACCCAAAGTGGCATCCAGTGTCGTCAATCGGAATAACTGTCGGAACAATTTTCGGTGAATACAGCATAGATTTCACCTCCCTTCGTCGACGAGGACGTCTCGCCCCTGCTCTTCGTGGAGTGCGGAAACCTGGCACTTCTGGAAGTCGGCATACCATTTGGCGCCCGGTGCGACCTTCCAACCATACTTGGACTGAACAGCATCCCACCAGGACTCCATGGATTCCGCGGCCTGGGCCAGATCCGCCAACACCTTTTCGTAAAGATCGTTGTTGGTGTTCCCCAGGGAACTGACAAGCTCAACTAACGCCATTTTTCTCATGTAGATCCGCTTGATCTGGTCCCTTTCATCCTGCGTGATCGTGCCTAGAAGGTCAGTACGGAGCAAGACTGCTCACTCCTTTTGAGGATTAACTTGTCTGGAGGAGTACCCAGCGACGATTCGGTCAAGTGGATCGAGACTAGTCACGCCGAATGGTTGGCAAAGCTCCGCCCACGTTCCATCCGGTATCTCACTACGTAGAGATACGCTCCTCTTAAGCTCCAAGTGAGAGGTCACACACTGCGATCGGGCCGGTATGTTCAACTCCCCGGTATGCTCAAGATTATCGAGGACACAGCGGCGACAATGGTACGCAGCACAGCCCTTGCACACAGGAGCGCGGTCGAGCTTACAGAGTTCCACCAACTGCTGGTTAACTCCGGTCTCGAGTGAGCCCACTGCTCGGTCGGGATCGGAATAGTAGAAGCCTGGGCAAATGTATAACAGACCATTTGGCCCCAGGGCGAAGCTGGTGACTCCGGCCCCGCAGTTGTGCATCTCAGACAACCAGAGTCGATCGGTGATGATGTTGATCTCTTTTGAATGTAGACACCGTTGAGCTTGGGCAGAGACTAGGTCCAACTGTGTCTCATAAGCGGCCGTGTCGCTCTCAGTAAAACCATGAACATCCCTCAAGGCCACAACCAGCCGGTTTGTGACGGGCAGAATCTCACCCGTGAGATCGGACAGTCGAGAGACGTTGCGTCGGTCCAACAGCAGCACCGAGACAGGCGCTTCGGTGGCTTCGGGCACCCGGTTATCATAGACAACGATGTCAGGTCGGATGGTACTCTGAGTCCCAGCTAGAATGGCGTGCCATCCGAGAGCCCCAGGGGGTAGTGCATACGGCTGGCCCGCTATTGGCTGTAGCACAACGGAGTGAAGGAAATTCCGAGCCGCGTATTCGAGTCCCCTCGAAAACGTGTCGGCGGACATCATCCCTGACGCTTGGGCGCTAGTCCTATAGCTACAGATCGGAACAGCATTGCCTCCTGTAACGAGATACAGGGTCTTCTTGTGACGTGCGGGAATGCGCTGGTCTCGAACGTTAGCCAGGCGAGCGAAGTAATAGTCATTTGCCCTGACACGAGCCTTGTGCATCTTGCAGATAGCTGTTGCCCGCTGGTAGATGGTTTCCGTCTTAGCTGTGTCATAGTTGTACCCTTGGCACCATGCACAGTGACCGGAGACGTCACACTCGATACACTCCTGGCTGCTCTGTGAAGGCACATCAAGTGCCTGAAACGGCCTCAACTTATCGGTGTCGATGCCGGAGAAGATATCACCGAGCACAACTGCCTTCTTATTCACCAGGCTGTATCCCATGAACCTTACGCACGGATAGATTTTTCCGAGATGATCTATGGCGAGCATGTGAGCTCCGCCGCCACACCAGTTCCGGTTCAATTCTGTCCGACCCAACTTCTTGCCAACACCGTCAGCGAACAGAAGGCACACATGGGTTTTCCAGAGGCCTGTTTCGATGGCGTAATCCGCAAGTTCCCTCATCTGCGTCTCGAGGATATCATCGTCCCCATCGTGCCAGACATCTTCGTAAACAACGTTTGCGGCAACGTTACGTATCCCCATGTCCCAGATATGAGCGATGCTGTCCTTCAGATATGGCAAGTCCGGAGACGAGAAGGTTACCTTGGTGGCGGCATCCGGGAATTGGGATATCCATAGTCTGGCGTTCTTGGAGACGATGTCGTAGGATCCGGTACCATCTCTGAATCGCCGGTGCATGTCATGCTTTTCCTTAGTGCCGTCAATGGTCACAGTCACACCGAGATGATGGTAGTGCTTCTGGATGAACCTTTGTACGGCAGGGGTGTCGTACAACACGCCGTTTGTTGTAAAACTAAACGAGTACCGGTCGGACCACTTGTGGCTGAGCCTGTACATCTGGACCTTGATGTAATCACAGATTTGGTCCATCAACTCTACTTCTAGAAGCGGCTCTCCCCCAATGAAATCCCAAACGACATGCTCCTCCGGAATATTCAGTCCCAGGCAGTAATCAACGGCCTTCTTGGCTGTCTCGAACGTCATCCGGCCTGCTGTGTTTTTGCCGCTTATGTAGCAGTAGCCGCATGAAAGGTTGCAGTCCTGCGTGAGCACGAAGGTGATGTTGAACGTGCTGCCCTCGGTTCCCTCCAGCCACGTTCCGAGCTTGTAGCCCTGGTCGTCCAAGCAGTTACCTCCTTTCGGTACGATTCCTATCTATTCGAAAATTACCTCTGTCTGCCAGTCATCGTATACGCATGTCAGCAAGAAATGAATAGCCCTGACGGACTATAATCAAATGCTTATTTCTGGGGAGAATACATTCTGCATTCGGCTAATTAACCGCTCGCGGAAGAGGTACACCAGGATTTGGTGCGGTTCTATACGGACGATTGTCCGGCCAAAACCCGGCGTACTGGCTAGACCGCAGGCAACAGCACATTGGAGTCCAGGTAACAGTGCCCTCGAAGTTCGCGGCTATACCTGTGCCATCACCGTCATATCATGCTGGTGGTGGAGCGATGTAACCTAACCAGATATTCCGGACTATTCGCCGATCCCGCCTAATCCACCAATCTGTGCGTCCCGTTCCCTAGTCAATTCCTCTAAGCGTGACTATTCGGCGCACAAAAAGGGGCCGTCAGAGTCCATGCAGTCGTACTGCATGGATCTGGCGGCCCTTGTCATCGCTCATGTCGTACTCCGTTGCCCGGCGGTTGCAGGTCCCCCGCCCCTCGGCGTTTCACGACGGTAGCCAAGCGGCACGCCTGGCGGCTGGTAGTAGCCCCGGGGCGGCAGCGGGCGGCGCTCGAAGTGGGTGATGTTGTAGTGCTCCGGCGGCGGGCCCACGCGGGAGAAGCTTTCGCCCTGAGGGCCCGGTTCGTAGTCAAGATTCAGCGGTCGCACCATGGATGAGACTCCCCCTCTCCCGGGTAGTCTGCCCGGTTCGGGGGACCGTCACGCCTAATGCGGGCCCCAGGGGCCGCGAATGGTGCGGCTGCGGGTGTTCCGGGGATCACGGCGGGTCGGGGTAACACGCCTGGGCATGCGCTGCTGCCGCACAAACTCCAGCAGCACCAGAATCGCCGCAGCCACGCCCCAGACCACGGTACCGCCCTGGGCCGTCACGCTGCCGAAGAGGGCCACGGCACCCACCATGCCCATCCGCAGGCCGGCGGAAATCCACACCGAATCCGTCCGCAGGAACAGCAACGTCAGAAAGATCGACAGCGGAATGTACCAGGTGACGTTCGCGATGCCGGTAGGCAGCGAAAGGAATCCGAAGACGTAATCGACCAGGCTCCACACGAACGGCGCAGCCGTGCCGGCGATCAGCACCTCGCGGGGCGACAGGTCGGCATAGAAGCGTGACACCACGGCCCCGCGGAAGACGAACTCCACCGCAAACGCAATTGCCAGCACCACCGCCAGGTTCAGCAGGTCCAGCGAGAGCACGGGCGGCAGGGCAAACGAAACGGTGCCGGCGGAGAACCAGCCCGTGGCCACAGTGGACAAATAGAAAGCCACCGCACCGAGAACCAGACCCATGAGCAGGCCGATGGCCGAGGCGCCCCCGCTGCGGCCCACGCCGATGTGCTCGGTCTTCCAGCCCCATTTCCAGTCAATGTAGAGCACGGTGCCGCCAATCATGGCGACAAAGGTGGCCAGAGAGAACAAGTAAATCGCCCACGGATCGGGCACGAACCCAAAGAGCGTCATCAACCTGCCCAGAATGATGCGCAAGATCGCCAAACCCGCCAGATAGGCGAAGACGCCCCACACAGAACTCCAGAAGCGGCTCAGCTGCATCCCCCTACCCCCTGTATGCCGTCACCCGTTTGGTCGGGAGAACTCTGTACACGATGGACATTCGCCCGACCACTGGCAGAAACCTGCCAGAAGGCAACGGCAGGAGGAGGCTATTGCGGAGCTTGCGTGTCGTGCCCGCCGAGGCCCTCCTCGTGCCAGCCCCGAGCCAGTTCCTCGTCCACGGTGGGGCCGGGCCGTTCAAACATCTCCCGCAGATCGCCCAGCACCGCCCGAGGCACCGGCAGGTCGGCCATGGTCACCAGCCCGGGACCTACCTGCAGCACCATGCCGATCATATTGACGGCGATGGCTGCCGTTGCCTCGACCGCAGGAATGGCGGGCTGAATGGCCACGCGAATGTTGGGCTTCCCCTCAATATCGATGAAGTCACCCACCTGTATGGCCTCGGCGTCCGGCGCAAGCTGCTCCGTCTGCTCAAGCATAATGCGGATCACCCCGCCCACATACCCAACGGCGCTCTGGGTGTAGCCCGCAGCCTGACCGGGGTCGACCCTGACCTTGTCAACCGTGCGGCGCACGTCGGCCAGAGCAGGGCGGCAGTCCTGCTCCACGGAATCCAACTGCCAGCCGAGGGCGTCGGCGATCAGGTGGATCGACTGTTCAAAGCCGATATGGCCCTCCACCCGGCCGCGCTCCAGCCCCGCGGCGAATTCCGACGGCGACAGGCCTACCCCGGTGCGCTTGATCACATCGGCGCTGGGGTCGGTCAGGGCAGTGGCCCTTACGGCCCGAATGCGCTCAATGTCGGTGCAGCACGCGGAGAGGGCCAGCACCAGTGTGTCGAGCACAAACCCCGGGTTCAGCCCGGTGCCAAGTACGGTCACGCCATATGCATGGGCCAGTTCGTCGAGGCTCTCTGCCAGGTCGGGCCGGGCGGCCCAGGGGTAGACCATCTCTTCGGCCAGGCAGATGACGTTGGAGCCGGCCTCGATGGCCTGGAGAACCTTCGGCCCAATCTCGTCGACCCGGGAGCCGAAAGCCATGATCGTTACGTCGGGCCGGGCGGTGGACAGGACGGCTCCCGGCTCGCGGTGGACCGGTATGCCAAGGTGCTCGCCAAAGCCAATCAGGTCGCCCAGGTCCTTGCCGGCGTTGTCGCTGCAGATCGCCCCCACTGAAGTCAGCCCGGAGCGGCGGGCCACCAGCCGGGCGGCCGCCAGGCCTGCTTCACCAAGGCCCCAGTGAACAACACGAATCGGGTCACGCTCACGCACGAAAAACACCTCCGAGCGTGTAGCATGCCCGATCCCACAGGGAGGCTAACCTTCTGGAGTTTGAGCGGCCGCGGCCGCCTGAGCTACCACGTCGGCATACTGGGCAAGGGCCTGTTCGCCTTTGGCCGACAGCCGGTAGATGCCCTTCTGCACTCGTTCGAACCAGCCGTAGACGTCGTCCTGGAGCATCTGGCCCACCCTGGGGTTGCCCGTCGCCGCCCGCAAGGCCTTGGGCGATAGCGGGCCTTTTGCTGACAGCTCATGTGCGACCCAGAGGCAAGCCTCCCGGTAGGCCGTCACCAGGGGCCGTTTCGTCGTTCCGCCCGTGTTGTGATCGCCCGTGCGGTGCTGGAACTCCTTCAGCAGCTTGCCCCGGGGCTTGGACAACTGGTGGGGCTTGAACGGTCCGGGGTCGCAGACCACCTCGACCCGTGGCGCACGGCGGTTGCTGAAGCTGACGGTCATGAGCCCCAGCCCCAGGCGGCGGCAGAGGCTAGTCAACTCCGACCAGCGGGGACCGTTGCGGGTGCTCCTCGGCTGCTCCACCGCCAGATAGACGGCTTCGGTAAGACGCTGCCGCGCTATGCCCTGCAGCACCAGCGTCAGGTTGAACGCCACCTTCAGCTCCACCACCACGACCTCATCGCCCCGCACGCCCACCAGGTCGCAGCCGTTCACTTCGCCCTTCACTTCGTACCCCTGCTCCTGGAGCAAGGCTTTCACGGGTCCGTAGAGGTCCGACTCCTTGCGCTTTTCCATGGCGGATGGTGCCCCCTACGGCGAAGTAAGCAGTTTGACCAGTGCCGCAACGTCGCCCGCTGGCCCGGGGGAAAATGCGGCCCCGAGAAACGACGGCGCCTCATTCCACGGGATCACAGGGGCGAGGGGTTTCAGCCCCTGCAGGTCCACTGCGCCTCCGGTACAGATGACCACAGGCTCCACCACCCGGTCGCCCACCTGCCCACCGAAGGCCAGTCGGTCGGCGAAAACGAAGGCGCGCCGATCAGGGCGCCCCAGGTCGGTGCCCAAAGCGCCCGTCCATTCCTCATGTTGCCCGGCGGTCACCTTTCCCGTCCAGTGAACGGTGTCGATGGCCAGCACCTTCCCCGGGCCAATGAGGCAGCAGTCGATCTTCATGAAGAAGCCCAGACCGGGCCGGACCACGGCCGTTACGCTGTCGGGCAGCTGCCCGACAAGCTCCAGCAGGCGGTGCAGTCCGGCGCCTTCTGTCATCTCGGCGCGCATGCGGGCGGCGGGGCTTATGCCGGCCGCCAGAGTCCCAAGCAGCCCACGGCGGGGACTCGCAGGTGGGGTACCAACAATCTTTGCCATACCCCAAGTATAGCCCACCCTTGTCCAGCCGTCACTGGGGCAGGGTGCGCATCTGGTCCGCCAGGTCCAGCAGCACATCCACCAAGGTGGCATGGCTCCAGGTGAGGGGCGCCACCGAAAGGGGCGCGCCAGTAAACGGGTTGACCTGTTCAGGGAGCGCCCCCGTGGGGAGGGCGTGTTTCAGTGCCCACCGCACCAGGTCCAGCGCAGGCTGGAGGTCGGCTTGAGTCCGGGCCCGGGCCGCATACCAGCGAGCCAGCCAGAGCGTGCAGATAATCCACGGGTTGCCGGGCGTTACCGTAGGGTCGTTGCCCACCCGGAAGTAGTAGTCGTTGTAGTAGCGGGCGACTCCCCCTACTGTCGTCTTCGACCAGAGCTCCCGCTCCAGCTGCCGCACCGTGGCCTCCACCCGGGGGTCGGAAGCCGGCAGCACGTCCAGCAGGAAGACGGCCATCACGCTGCTCTCGAAGGTCGGGTCCGGGACCAGTTCCCCTTCCCGCCGCACGTAGACGCCGCGCAGGAAGCACTGCCGCTCGTCGGACCAGAGGTAGCGCATGAGCGCATCGGCCGTTTCGGCGGCGGCGGTGGCATACCGCTCTGACCGAATGGGGTCGCCCACCGCCAGGGCCATGGTGGCTGCCTCGCGCAAGCCCGCGATCACGGCGCACGTGGTGAAGGTGAAGATGCCGCGCCGCTCTTCCCAAAGGTCATAGCTCTCCAGGGGCAGGCCCGTCCGCTCATCCCGATAGCGCGTGAGGAAGTTGGCCGCCGGGCGGATGAGGTCCCTGTAGAGCGCCCCGATGAACTCCTGGTCGCGGCTGACGGCGTAGTGGCGGCCGAGGGCCCAGAGCACCAGCGCCGTCTCGTCTTCCTGAATGGGCAGTTGCACGCCTTTGGCTCCCAGCAGCGGGTGCCAAGACGAGCCCAGGGTGCCGTCCGGGTTGTACTTGTGCCAGAAGAAGCCGCCTTCCCAGAGCACCCGCTTGCAGAACTCGTAGAAGCGCCGGGTGACGCCGCGGTAGCCCGCCCGGTCCAGCGACGCCGCCACAAAGGCGCCGTCCCGGGGCCACATGTAGCTGTAGTGGTCCCGGTTCCCCTCCATGATATCGCTGTCGTTGGCCGCCAGAATGGCGCCCCCGGCGTCGATCTGTGTGCGCACAATGAGCAGGCTCCGGTCCAGAGCGTCCCGCAGGTCGGGGGGCAGGGCCGTAAGGTCATACCGGGTGTTCTGCGCCCAGGAGCGCCAGTAGCCATCCACCTGCGAAAGCATCTCGTCGGGACTGGTCTCCAGCACCTGCGAGTGGACCTTCCGGGCCTCCTTCAGGTCGTTGGCGCAGACGATCCAGAGGTACACATCTGCCGACTCCTGCGGCCCCAGGGGCACCGCCAGACCAATTACGCTGTCGACCGATCCCTGGCTGATGGCGTGTCCGGCCAGCACGCCGTCCTCCGCATCCCGCCAGGTGCCTTCGGCGCCCTGAAATCGCTTCTTGCCGGCCGCAAACTGGTTCACCCCGCCGCCGGGGCCGCGGGCGGACATGAGAAACCAGCGGTCCCGCTTGTAGTGGACCATGACACCCATGGTGGGATCCCAAAAAGCCGTATCCCCAATATCCGTCCCGTCCAGGTCAAAGTCATGGGCGGCGAAGATTCGTACTTCCCGGGCCCAGTCCTGGCGGTTTTGGATGCGCATATGCCGCAGAAAGACGTTCTTGCGGTGGTGAACCGCGTCGCGAAAGGTCAGTTCAATGCCGAGGCGCCGGTGCGCTGCCCACGACTGGGTGACCAGCGACCCCGGCCGGTACCCGAGGTGGCGTTCCCAGCCGTCGTCGCCCAGCCAGGTGAAATCTCCATCCACCCAAATGCCGATCTGGTTCCGATCCGCGACAATGTGGTTGACCTGCCCCACGCGGGGATAGTAAAGGTCGCGCATCACCATGCGGCTGTCGAAGCAGATAAGCACTTCGCCGTTGCCGATCACCAGCGGTCTTGCCAATGGCCCCACTCCTTACTTGCAGAGACACAGCCTCACATAGAGTGAGCCGCCGTTGAGCGCCGGATACGTTCAAGCCGGAGAATAAAACGCGCCTGTCGGGCGGACACTGCCCCTGAGATACACAGCATCGGAGGATGAGCGCGATGATGGCATGGCTGCTCCTGGCGCTGCTGGCCGGGGGATTTTCCGCGGCGTGGTACTACCTCGCCCGCAATCCCCACCCCAGAGCCAAGGTTGGGCCTGACGGCACCAACAAAGGGGCCAGGGATACGGAATCGTTCGTAGTTCATCATGTGGGCAAGGGTGAGGGACCCGATGGGGCCGGTGCGGCCCTGCAGGAGCGTACCGAAAGACAGAGTCGGGACCTTCCGGGCGATGTCCATGAGGTGAAGGGCACCACGGTCCAGGTCGCCACTCTGCCGCCCAATGGCTCCGAGCTTCGCATGGAGGTCGCAGAAGAGCCGGACCTCGCTGCTGCCACGGTCCGCAACCGTCCAAATGGCACGGCGAAGACGAGCAGGCGGGGCCGCGCCAAGGTCCGCCGCCGGCGCGATGCCGGTTCGGCAACGACCGCCAAGTTCCGACCCAACCCCGACTGGGCCTATGAACTCGCCATGGACTGGTCGGGCCTCTCTGAGCACTCGCCCCTGCCGGCTCACTACGGACGCGACACCGTGGTCGCCCTGGTGCGGAACCCACACTCGCTGTATGTGTACTGGGAACGGGGCGGCACGGCTGACCAGGAGCTGCTTCAGCAGATCGGGGAAGCCGAGTGGCACCGCAGCACACCCTGTCTGCGAGTTACGGATACTACGACCGGACGTTTCTTCGTCATTGATGTCAGCGACAACCAGGACCACTGGTTCCTTCACGATGGACTGGAGCCCGGTCATCAGTACGTCGTCAGCTACGAGCGGCGTTCCGAGGCGGGACGCTATTCCCTGCTGAGCCGCTCCAACACCGTCTTCATGCCCCCGGACCAGCCGGCTGCGGACGCACCCGACCTGCTGTATGCAATGACGGGCCTGACCCAGCAGCGCTTCGGCCGTGCCGGCGTCGGGGCCGTCGGGGCCCGTTCGGGCGAATCCACCGTCAGCTCCCCCATCAGTTCCTGGAGGTAAGCCGACAAGATGACAACAGGCTATTGTGCCTTTGTGCTCCATGCCCACCTGCCCTTCGTGCGCCACCCGGAGCGGGACGACTGCCTGGAGGAGCGGTGGCTCTTTGAAGCCAACACCGAGTGCTACCTTCCCCTGCTGGAAACGCTGGAAGGGCTGAGGAACGAAGGCATCCCCTTCCGGCTTACGGTATCCCTGAGCCCCACCCTCCTCGCCATGCTCGACGATCCCCTGCTCCGCAAGCGGTACAGGCGCCACCTTGCTGCGCTCGTTCAGCTTGCCGACCGGGAAGTCGAGTTGACCAAAGGCTGGCCCGAACATAACGTGGCCCGCTGGTACCAGCACCACCTGCACGCCATCTACAAGCTCTACACCGAGCGGTTCCACCAGGACATCGTGGCAGGGTTCCACTCACTGGCCAAAGACGGCTACTTGGAGCTGATCACCTGCGGGGCTACCCACGGCTTCCTGCCCCTCATGCAGCATCAGCCCGAGGCAGTGCGTGCCCAGATCCAAGTGGCCTGCGAGGAATTCCGGCGCCGGTGGGGCCACCCGCCCCGCGGCTTCTGGCTGCCCGAGTGCGGCTACTTCCCCGGCGTGGACAAGTTCCTGAAGGAAGCCGGCGTGCAGTACTGCATCGTTGAGCATCACGGCCTGGCCCACGCCCGACCTGCCGCTAAGCGGGGCGTCTTCAGCCACGCATGGACCCCCTCGGGCATCGCCGTCTTCGGGCGCGACGTTGGCTCTTCCAAGCAGGTCTGGAGTGCCGACGAAGGCTATCCGGGTGACCCGTCCTATCGGGAGTTCTACCGAGACGTGGGCTGGGACCGGGATCCCCAGCATCTGGGTCGGCTGGCCGCGCCCAACGGCGTACGCGCATTCACCGGCTTGAAGTACCACAAGGTCACCGGCCCTACCGACTCTAAGGATCTGTACGACCGCTGGGCGGCTGAACAGACGGCCATGCGCCACGCCCGGCACTTCGTACATGAACGTGCCCGGCAGGTGGCAGTCATTCAAGGCATTCTAACAGATGGCCCACCCCCCGTCATCGTCTCGCCGTACGACGCAGAACTCTTCGGACACTGGTGGTTCGAGGGGCCGTATTTCATCGGCCAAGTGGCCCGGGCAGCGGCGGAGCATCCGGGCCTGGAGTTCATCACCCCTGGTGACTACATTAGCCGCCACGATGAGGGCCAGGGCGTGCTTGAGCCCTCCTACTCGTCCTGGGGCTACCAGGGCTACGCCGATTTCTGGCTCGACGGCGCCAACCACTGGATGTACCGGCACATGCACGGCGTGGCGGACCGCATGGTCGACCTGGCCCGCCGGAACCCCAACCCCACGGAGACCGTGCGCCGGGCCCTTAACCAGGCCGCCCGGGAACTACTGCTGGCTCAGTCCAGCGACTGGGCCTTCATTCTTAAGACCGGCACGGCCACCGATTACGTCTGGCAGCGCTTCCACAACCACGCGGGCCGGTTTGCGGCCATCGATGATGCCTTGAACAACGGCGAGGAACTCAACCCTCGCTGGCTCGCTCAGGTGGAGGCGGCGGATAACGTCTTCCCCACGATTGACTACCGGGTGTATACACCGTCGTAGCAGTTCACTGCCGGCGAGTCTCCCGGCGCCCACTCCCGCCCCCGAACCTTTCGGGCTCCGTTGCGTACCAATGGGTGCATAGGATTTGAGAAGCACGGGGAAGGCTAGCCCCCCGCCTGCTTCTCATGAAAGAAGGGCAGCGCCTCATCGGCGCTGCCCTTCATGAATGCCCGGGTCCGTCAGTCAGCCTTCTCCGTCAGCAAGGTGCGGAGCAACTGCAGGTTGCTGTTCAGCGCCTGCGCTTTCTGCGCCGTGATCTGCAGCACCGCCGCCACGGCCGCCTGATAGCTTTCGACGTCCTTGGTGCTGGCGGCTGCCGGAATGCCGGCGTAGACCAGCGCATCCACCTTGGCTGCTTCCGCTGCGATCATGCTGGCCAGCGCTGCTTCCTGCAGGGCCAGCGCCTCAACCAGGTCGGTCAGGGCCTGCTCACGGTCTACCTTTGGAATCTGCGGCAAGCTCATACTAGGACCCTCCCCCTCTTCCGGCTGGGTCCATTGTAACGGCCACGCCCCGTGAAATACCAGCATCTCCCAGGTGAAAGGCTAGCCCCGCTTGCTCCCCACCTTGGACAGGAACCGGTCCACGGCGATAACGAACCGCTCGTGAGTGCCTTCCCCGATCTTCTCCACCTCATCAAATGCTTCGATGGTGAACAGCAGTCTGCGACCTTCCACAGCGTCCAGCCGGGCTGTGGCACGCACCTTCATGCCGATGGGCGTGGCCGCATCGTGCCTGATATTCACCACCGTGCCGACGGTGCTCTCTCCATCGGCGAGGTGAGGCTGAACAGCCTGCAGGGCTGCATTCTCCATGAGGGCCACCATCATGGGGGTCGCAAAGACGGCGATTCCGCCGCTGCCAACTGCCGCAGCCGTGTTCTCGTTCGTAACCGTGGTGTGCGCTTCGCCGGTAATACCCGGAGTCAAAGCCATAAGGGCAGACGCCTCCCATACCAGAGTAGCCTAGTTCTTCGTCCCAACGATATACAATCCTTCCCCAAGCCTGGCAGAATGAACGCAAGGAGGGGCAACCATTCCATGGCTCACAAGTTTAACCCCGCCCACGCGGAGCGGCTGCTGGAAGCCGAACGCAAGGGGTGGAACGACCCCGACAAGGTCCTGCAGTACCTGAACCTCGGCCAGTGCACCGTCATGGCGGAGATCGGGTGCGGCAACGGCTGGTTCACGCTGGAGGCAGCCAAGCAACTGCAGCCGCACGGTCAGGTCTACGGCATCGACATCAGCGAAGAGATGCTGGCCCGGCTCCAGGAGCGGGCGACTGCGGAGAACCTGAACAACGTACATACCGTGCTGGCCGAAGAAGAAGATGAATACCCCGTTCCGTCTGAATCGGCGGATGCGGTCCTGCTGGCCAACGTCTATCACGAGGTGGATGCCGCCAGCAACTTCTTCGGGGAGCTAAAGCGCATTCTCAAGCCCGGCGCCACCTGCCTGGTGGTGGACTGGCGCACGGAACAGACGCCCAAGGGGCCGCCGCTGGAGCATCGCGTAGACCAGCAGGATGTGGTCGAGGAGTTCTCCGTCAGCGGCTTCATTCTGGCTGGCACCTGCGATGTGGGGCCGTATCACTATGGGCTCAAGTTCTACAAGACATAGGCTACAAGAACGACCGCCCCTGCTGTCTAGCGGGGCGGTCGTCTTTCGTTTTAGCCCGGGCCTAGGTCACCTGGCCAGCAGCTCCCGCACTCTCCGGGTGTACTGGTCGGCAAGCGCTTCCGCCCGCACCCGGTCGTCGGCCTCCGTGTAGATGCGGTAGATGGGCTCGTCGGGGTCGGGCAGCAGCAGCGTCCAGCCGTCCCCCTGCTGAATGCGCAGACCATCCACCAGATCCACGGCGGCCTCGGCATGCTCTTCCAGCAGGTGGCGCATAATCCGCCCCTTCGCTTCCCACGGGCAGTCGACCGTGCGCATCGCCGTAGCCGATGCGGGCAGGTGGCCGAGCACATCACGCTCCGTCAGGTGCTCCGAAGCCATCCACTCCAGCAGGCGGCCAATGGAGAGCAGCGGGTCACCGGGCCGCCAGTCGGCCTGCCGTACCCGGACAGGCCGGCGTCCGGTGCCTCTCAGCAGTTCCTCCACGGCCCGCGGCGCCGTCACCGGCACTGGCACCGTCTCCTCGTGCCAGTCCTTGCGGCGAATGTTGAGCCATACCTCCAGCGCCAGCATGCTCTCGGGACTGGCGTCGCCCAGGCGCCAGTCCCCTTCCAGCGGGTCCAGGCTTAGCCGGGCCTGCCCGCCGGTCTCCACCAAGGTGCAGCGGAGGCGCTCCAGCCAGCGTGTGAGCAAGGGCCAGGTGGGACCGTCCAGTGCGATGCACATGCCCGCCTGCTGCACCGCCCGGGCGTTGATCTGCTCGGTCAGGTGCTCCAGGTAGTGCCACTCGGCCTGGGCCAGCCGGTCCATGGTGCCGGCTGCCTCCGGCGCAGCCCGCCGGTAGTCCTGGCGAGTGCAGGCTTGCTCCAGCTTGCGCTGCAGGTCTCGCGACACGGGTCTGCCGCCGGCGTCGTAGAACAGAACCCGGGCCTGGTCGCCAGCATAGCGCACGTGAATGCCCCCGACCGCCCTCTGCTGGGCCACCGCATGCTCCGTCACGGGCGAAGCGGTCACGCCCACATCCATGACGCTTCGCCCCGCCGCCAGGGCGCCGCAGACCAGCGCCTGCTTCAGCAGTGCCGGCGCAGCCCCTTCGTCACAGCCGACGATCAGCTGCCCCTTCCCCGAGACTACCGAAGCGAAGGCCGTACCCACCCGCACCGCATTCTCGGGGAACAGGTCTGAGCCCAGCCGGCCCTCCATGCCGCCCCGCTGGAGCAGCCGCCCCGACCAGACCGGCGATTGCACCAGCGTGCAGTCCACCCGTGCCCCCGCCGCCACCTCCGTGCGAGGCCAGAGCTTCACGCCGGGTGCCAGATTGGCCCGCTCGCCCACAGCGCAGTTGCTGCCGACCACCACGCCCTCAAAGGCTCCCGCACCCGCTCCCACGGCCACCCCCTCGCACAGTACGACGCCCACTAGCGTCGCCTCTGTGCCCACATGCACGCCTGACCACGTTACCGTCCGCCGCAGCACGGCCCCCGACTCCGTCACCGTGGCCGGCCCCAGCACCGCCCCGGCCTCCAGCCGGGTCCCGGGCGCCAGCCGGCTCCCTTCGCCAATCAGAGCAGGCCCATCGACCAGCAAACCGTGAGGCACGTCGCCCGACACCCAGACCCCCGGCACCACCTGGCGCCCCGACGGGCTGAAGCGCAGCCGTCCGCAGAGGAGGTCCAGGTTCGCCTGCAGGTAGGCTGTCGGGTCCCCAATATCGCACCAGTAGCCATCCGCCACGGCGGCATAGAGCGGCGCGTCCATAGCCAGCAGCGCCGGGAACAGATTCTTGCTGAAGTCATACATCTGGTGTGCCGGCACACCCTCCAGCACCGACGGCTCCAGGACGTAAATGCCGGTGTTGACGGTGTCGCTGAAGACTTCACCCCAGCCTGGCTTCTCCAGGAACCGACGAATCCGCCCGCTGCGGTCCGTCATGACCACGCCGTACTCCAGGGGGCTCTCCACCCGGGTCATCCCAAGGGTGGCAACGGCTCCGGACCGGCGGTGGAACTCCACCAGACCTGTCAGGTCCACGTCGGTGAGGGCATCGCCTGAAACCACCAGGAAAGTTGACTCCAGATGCTCACGCAGGGCCGCCACGCCGCCCGCCGTGCCCAGCGGGCTCTCTTCCACCACATAGTTGAGACGGAGGCCCTTATAGGTGTCGCCAAAGTAGCCCGAAATGGCGCCCGGCATGTACCCCAGCGTAAGAAAGACCTCCTGGACACCATGCTGTACCAGGAGGTCAAGAATATACGCCAGCACCGGACGGTTGCAGACAGGAACCAGAGGCTTGGGACGATCGCACGTCAGGGGCCGGAGACGGGACCCTTCACCACCGGCCATAATTACCGCTTTCAACGTCGTGCACGCCCTCCAACTGAAATACGTTCAGATGGTGTACCGACCCGGCGCCTCCCCAGATGCGGATGCGGGTGGAGCCATGTGATGCAGGCGAATGGCGCTCCAGTCAGTCTGGGCGCTCTCCAGGATCACGTTCTCATACAGTTCGGCCGTGCGCTCGGCGATGCCGTCCCAGGTGTAGAACTGCTCCACATCGCGCCGGGCCTGGGCAGACAGCCGCTGGGCCAGCCCCGGCTCGGTCAGCATGCGCAGAATCTGGTCGGCCAGGGAGTGGGCGTTGCCAGGATAGGCCTTCAGCCCGTTGCCGTCGTGCCAGACAATCTCGCCCAGTCCGCCCGTATCTGAAACGATCAGCGGGGTGCCGGCTGCCATGGCCTCCAGGGCGACAATACCGAAGGGCTCATAAGTCGACGGGACCACCGCCACATCGGCGCTCCGGTACAGAGCGTCCGCCGTGCGGTCGCTCACCCGCCCGAGGAAGTAGACCCGGTCGCCCAGTCCGAGGGCCCGAACTCTCCGCTTGGCTTCATCCAGATATGGGCCCGTGCCGGCCACCACGGTTTTCACGTTCTGGTGGGCGAGAACCTTGGGCAGGGCCTCCAGCAGAACCCCCAGCCCCTTCTCCGGCACAATGCGCCCCATATGGAACAGCAGTCGCTCATCCCGAGCGACCCACTGCTCCCGCGTCGGCAGGTTCTCGTACGCCCCCGGCTCCTTCATCTCCACCCCGTTGGGCAGCACCACCACCTTGTCGTCGCCCAGGCCGAACAGGCCCCGCACTTCCGCCCGCATCGCCTGCGAACAGACAATCACCCGCCAGGATTCGTAGGTCAGCCACCATTCGACATCGTTAATGTATTGCTGGCCCCCATCCCATATGCCCTGGTGGCGGCCGTGCTCCGTAGCGTGAATGGTGGAGACCAGCGGAATGCGGAAGAGGTTCTTCAGCCCCTTGGCAGCGTACGCCACCAGCCAGTCGTGGGCGTGCAGCACCGCTGGCTGCTCCAGCTCCGACAGCAGGTTGGTGCCCGCCTCCATGAGGGCGAAGTTCAAGTGGGTCACCCAAAGGCGGAAATCCTGAGGTTCCTGGAAATAGAGGGGCACCCGGACCACATGCACTCCGTCTTCCATAGCGTCGGGCGGCAACCCCCCGCCGGCCCGGGTCATCACATGGACCTTGTGGCCCTGCTTCGCCAGTGCTTTCGCCAGCGCGTGGACGGCGCGGGCCAGCCCCCCCACCAGGTGTGGCGGATACTCCCACGTGAGCATAATGACGTTCATCTTTCCCTGATTCACTCTCCCGTGCCCCCGATGCGGTTCGGCGCCCCGTGGGCAGACTACCAATGCATGACTTAGGGTTCGCCCAGCACAGGGAGGCTATACCGGAGATGGAAATGGAGCTGCTGCGCCTGGGGCGTAGCGCGTGGCCCACATACGAGCTAGGTTCAGCCAAAGAGTGGCTCGAGACCAATGGCCTTGGCGGATGGGCCTATGGTACGGTCCCCAACGTCAATACGCGCTTCTACCACGCCGTGCTGGCCGCGGCCATTCGCCCCCCCACGGAGCGCCTGGTGCTGCTGGCCAAGGTGGAGGAGACCCTGGTAATCGACGGCGTCCGCCATCCCCTGTCCTGCGCCCACTGGGCCAGTGGGGTGGTCGAAGACCGAGGCCTGGCGTACCTGCACAGCTTTGCCCTCGCGCCCTTCCCCACGTGGGTCTACGTGGTCGGCGAGGTCACTGTGCGCAAACGCGTCTTCATGCGCTACGGCCACAACACCACAGTCATACGGTACGAGGTCGTCCGGGGAGCCGGACGGGGCACTGTTCGCCTGGAACTGGTTCCCCTGGTCACTTGCCGCACCATCCACGGTGTGGGTCACCGCAACGACTGGCCGTTCGTCCAGGAACAAGACGGTACCGCTGCCGTGTCCGTGAAGGCCTATATCGGTGCTCCTCGCCTCTTCATGGCGGCGGATGGGGGCACCTATGCCCCCGACGGTGCCTGGGTAGAAGACGCTTTCTTCGCCTATGAACTGGTGCGGGGAGAACATACCCGGGAGGATCTGTACCGCCCCGGCCTCTTCGCGTGGGACTGCCAGGGCAGCGGCGAGATCACGTTCGCTGCCTCCACCGACCCCCTCAACCCGCTTGATGGCGCCGACTGGGAACAGGCCGAACTTGAGCGCCGCATGAACCTGGTGGAGCGGGCGGGCGCCAGAGAGCCCGTGGGCCAGACGCTCGCCCTGGCTGCCGACCAGTTCGTCGTGCAGCGAGGGTCCACCGGAACCCGCACCGTAATCGCCGGCTACCCCTGGTTCACCGACTGGGGACGCGACACCATGATCGCCCTGCCCGGCCTCACGCTCACCTCCCGCCGCTACCGCCTTGCGCGGGAACTGCTGCAGACCTTTGCCGCCTACGAGCGCGACGGGCTCATTCCCAACTGCTTTCCCGAGGAAGGCGGCGAACCGCTGTACAACACCGCCGATGCCAGCCTCTGGTTCTACGAAGCTGCCTGGCAGTACTTACAGCACACCAGCGACGACGCCTTTCTAAGGGAACAGATCTTCCCCGTGCTGCTGCGAATCGCTCGCGCCCACATCGAAGGAACGCATTTCGGCATACGGGTGACCGAAAACGGTCTGCTCCGGTGCGGCGACCCGCATGTCCAGGTAACGTGGATGGACGCCAAGGTGGGCGACTGGGTGGTTACACCCCGAGACGGCAGGCCGGTGGAGATACAGGCCCTCTGGTACAACGCCCTCCGCATTCTCGCCAGCATGGCCTCCCGCTTCGGACTCGCCATCGAGGCAGAGCGCTGGAACACGGCCGCGGACAGGGTTCGGACCGCGTTCGATATCTTCTGGAACGAGGCTGCAGACTGCTGTTACGACCTTATTCGTGACGATGGCACCCCCGACCCGGCCATTCGACCGAATCAACTCTTCACCATGACCCTTAGCCACCCGCTCCTGTTCGAGGAGAACGCCCGGCGGGTGGTGGACGTGGTCTTCCGTGACCTGTGGACGCCGTACGGCCTGCGCAGCCTGAGCCCCAGGGACCCGGACTATCGCGGCCTCTACGCGGGCACCCGAACGGAGCGAGACGGGGCCTACCACCAGGGCACGGTGTGGGGCTGGCTCATGGGCCCCTTTCTGCGCGCCTACCTGCACGCTTACGGTCGTACGCCGCGCACGCTCAGCCGGGTACGCACCCTGCTCACCCCCATGGTGGGCCATCTACAGGAGTACGGACTGGGCTCCATCGCCGAGAACTTCGACGGCGACCCACCCCACCATCCCCGTGCCTGCGTGGCCCAGGCGTGGTCGGTCGCGGAGGTGTTTCGCATCTGGATGGAGGAATAAGCACTCGCTTCACAATTCACAAACATAAAAGAAGGAATTGACAACCAATCCCGCGAATGCGAAAGCAGACAGACTGGGGAGGAAGGAGGTCGACACCAGCGCTTGGCCCTTGCAACACCGTCCAACCAGACACTCCCACGCAGACGGCTCACGTTTCTATCCTTGTCGCTGCTGTGTTCCAGCGTCTTTCTGGTCACCCAAGTGCTGCAGTATCCGGTCAACGTTCGGTGGACCGGCCTCTTGTTCCTGGCCCTGGCGGGGTGGTGCGGCGTGCGCTCACACCACCTGGCGGCCCGTGCGAAGGCCTGCCGCTCCATTGGGAGCCGGCTGGCACGACTGCCCCGAGACTTCGTCGTCGTTAACGATCTGACCATTCGGGCGCCCTGGGGATCAACCCATGTCGACCACATCATCGTCTCCCGCTACGGCGCGGTGGTCGTCAGCGACGGTGACCCCCACGACTGGATGGGTGAGAAGGTGGAGGCTGTCCGGTCTCTCCTGTTCGCCCGGGGGCTCCTGCGCCCGCCTTTCCCCGTGCGCTCCCTGGTCCTGCTCCCTCCGGGGCTTGACGAGTCCCGTGTGATTCAGCTCGATGCACCGGTGGTGCGGGTCGACCGCATCTCGCTGGAGCACCTGGCTCCCGGCACACAGCCGGTGCTGACTCCGGCCCAGATTGCGGCCGTGTGGCAGTGCCTGCTCACCACGCGGGTCGCGGCATAATCAAAGGCGGTTGCCACTGGGCAACCGCCTTTTCCGTCTTACGCTTCGCCCCTGGACCGGCGCCCCTCCAGCCAGCACTTGCGGCAGCGGGCCTCGTACTTGTCACCTGCGCCCACCGACACGTCCTGCGTCTTGGCCCGCAAGGCGAAGGGCTTGGTCGCCGGCTCACCGCAAATCACGCAGACACCGTAAACCGAGGTAATGTTGTCGGCAATGGCCAGCAGGTGGGGCATGCAGCCGAAGGCTTTGCCTTCCGACGTCTGCGAGAGGCCCGCGGCAATCACGTAATGCCCCCGGTTGGCCAGTTCCTGCACCACATCAACCAGGGACGGGTCATAGAACTGCACTTCGTCGACGGCGACCACCGCCGGGCGGTGCATTTCCGCATACCAGAGGATCTCGAGCGGGTTCTCTGTGTGAATGGCCTCAAACCGAACGCCGTCGTGCGACACGATCTCTTCGTGTTCCGTGTAGCGTCTGGCCATCTGAGGTTGAAAGACCGCTGCCGTGCGCTTGGCAAGAACGAAGTTGCGCACCCGCCGGATCAGCTCGGTGGTCTTGCCGGCGTACATGCTTCCCGACGTGATCACGTCGATCCAGCCGTAGTTCAGGTTGCGATGCAAAACAGGGACCCCCTCTGGCCTTTTTCGGTAGAGAGGGTTCGAGAAAGCGCCCTGCGAATCCTCCGCGTCCCGGCCAAAACGTACCGGAACCTGTTTCCGGAGTTATCGCCCAACCTGTCCCTGGGAACGGGTCTGGGGCACCTGGGTCTTCATGTAGTCGACGATGCCCAGCATGACGGCAGTGGCCAGGATCTTCTGGTAGGTGGCTTCCTTCAGCCGCTGGTGCTCGGCCCCGTTGGTCAGAAAGCCCACCTCCACCATGGCAGAGGGCACCGGCGAGGTGCGCAGCACCAGGTAATCTGCCGCCAGGGCCTCCCTGGTGGTCGGCGTCAGGCGGCGCAGCTGCTTCTGAATGGACTGGGCCAGTTCCTTGCCCCCGGGGCGCCCGCTGCGCTGGAAGAAAGTCTGGGCGCCCCAGCAGTTGCAGCGGTCCTTGTTCGCGTGAATGCTCACAAACAGCTGCGCCTTGTTCTCCTCCACCAGGGCGACCCGCCGCCGCAGCTCCTGGGAAATGGGCCCGCCCAGGTCCTCGTCCTCGTCCCGGGTGAGCACCACCTTGGCGCCGTGCTGCTCCAGCATGTCCCGCAAGGTCAGACTGATCTGCAGCACCACCGCTTTTTCCAGCGTCTGACCCACCACGGCGCCCGGGTCACGGCCCCCGTGGCCCGGGTCAACTGCAATCACGGCTCCCCGCAGCCAGCGGCTGGCGTCTTCCACCTCGGCCCGTACCACAACGGCCTGTCCCGCCTTCACACTCAGGCGGGCAACCACCGCCAGCAACAACAAAGCCAGGCCGGCAACTGCGACCTGGCGATACGACCATCGCCCCACAGGCCTCCCCCCTTGCGGGATATGCCTATGCAGGCTGTCCACCGAACTAGAACGGCTGCCAGCCGAGACCAAGCACCGCACGGCTGATCAGGTCCAGCACAAAGACCACCGCCACGGCGGGCGACACAAGGTAGAGCGCACGCATTACCGCCCGGGTCCGCCGGCCCTTGAACTCCTCGGGAGTGAAAATGCCAAGCGCCGCCATCACGAACATGGGCAGCGTCACCAGGGCGGCGACCCACTCGTCCCACGTGACGATCACCGGCCAAACCGGCAGCCCCTTCATGGTGGCAAACAGAGCGGCGCCTGCCGCCAGCAGCCCCCACAGAACCACTCCACCAACGAGGATCAACCAGCGCCCGGCCCAGTACTGCTTCAGGTGCTCCTTCATGCATCAGCCCCCGCTTTCATCCATTAGACGGTGCAGCCCCCGTGGACCGTTCGAACCCAATTAGAACCAAAAGGCCCGTGGCAGAATCGCCACGGGCCGTGGGAGCGAATTAACGCTTGGAGAACTGCGGACGCTTACGGGCCTTCTTCAGGCCGTACTTGCGGCGTTCCTTCATCCGCGGGTCGCGGGTCAGGAAGCCAGCCTGCTTCAACGAAGGCCGGAAGGTGCCATCCACCTTCAGCAGGGCCCGAGAGATGCCATGGCGGCTTGCGCCAGCCTGACCGGAGACGCCGCCGCCGATGACGTTGATGAACACGTCATACTTGCCGGCGACACCAGCGAGCACCAGGGGGCTCTCCACGAGCATCTGCAGGGTCTTGAGGCCAAAGTAGTCATCAAGGGCACGGCCGTTCACGGTGACAACACCGGTGCCGGGGACCAGGCGGGCCCGGGCGACGGCGTTCTTACGGCGGCCAGTACCCCAATACATCGCAGTAGCAGTCGTCATAGGTTACATGCCTCCTTTCCTAGATGTCCAGCTTCTGGGGCTGCTGAGCCGCATGCGGGTGCTCGGGGCCGGCGTACACCTTCAGCTTGCGGTACATGTCAGCGCCCAGCCGATTGTGCGGAAGCATGCCCTTAATGGCGAGTTCGAGAAGGCGAGTCGGCCGCTTCTGCATCAGCTTCTCGGCCGGAGTCTCCTTGTAGCCGCCGGGATAGCCAGTGAACCGAGCGTAAATCTTATCGCTCCACTTCTTGCCCGACAGATGGATCTTCTCGGCGTTGACAATGATCACGAAGTCGCCGCAGTCGCAATGGGGCGTGAACGTAGGCTTATTCTTGCCGCGGAGAATGGCGGCGATCTGAGAGGCCAGACGACCCAGGGTCTTACCCTCGGCGTCTACCACGTACCAGGTCCGCTCGACATTCTGCGGATTGGCCATGAATGTAGTGCTCACAAGATTCCCTCCTACCGAAGATGAAGACAGACAGGAACCGATCTATGCTATCGGTAACGCCCGGCGTACACAGGGGCTAGCTGCGGGGTCCGGGTCGCACCTGTTTTGCCTGAGACACGCGCGGACACGAGGTCAACGTGTAATAGTGTACATTGCCAAGGAATCGGTGTCAAGCCACGCGTCTGTAGCGCTCGCGGCTACTGGTCGCCCCGCTCGTGGGGCAGCCCGGCCGGGCCGCTTCCATATGTGACCGATTCGAGGCACAGGCCATGGGGTGGCAGCGTTTTCCCGGCACAATTCCGGTCACCCGTCTCCAGTGCCCGCCGGATATCTGCGAGGTCCCGTCGCCCCGCAGCCACTTCCAGGAGCGTGCCTGCGATAATGCGGACCATGTTGTACAGGAAGCCATCTGCCTCTACATCCACATGGATGAAGGGACCGTCCGGCACCACATCCAGGTGCGTCACCGTCCGGACCGAGGTCTTCGCTGCGCCGCCGGTGCTGCGGAATGCGGCAAAGTCGTGCCGCCCCTGAATCAGGTGAGCGGCTTCTGCCACGCTGGATAGGTCCAACGCCCGCCCCCAGTGATAGGCATAGAGCCGGTGTAGTGGCGACGGGAACGGGGCGCATTCGATCGTATAGCGATATCGCTTGGCCACGGCCCAGTAGCGGGCGTGGAAGCCCTCCGGAACCTCCTCCGCCCCAACGGCCACAATATCGCCCGGCAGGCGCTGGTTGAGGGCGTGGGGCCACTTTTCCGTAGGAACGCGGCTCTCCGTGCTGAAGTGAACCACCTGCCCCCGGGCATGGACGCCGGCATCGGTCCGGCCTGCTGCCGCCCCGATCTTCAGGGCCGGGTCGCCAGTCACCCTACGCAACGCCTCTTCGAGCCGCTCCTGCACGGTCACGCCATTGGGCTGTCGCTGGAAGCCTGCGTAGGCCGTGCCGTCGTACTGGAGTGTCAGCTTGATGGTACGCATGCACTACCCCCGCCCTGTGACCCTCATGAAGACCACAACGCCCGTAAAGAGCACCACAACCACCGCCGCGACCAGGTCGTGCCCGCCGAGGGCCAGTTCCTTCATCTTTGTGCGACCTTTGCCGCCGCGGTAGCCCCGGGCCTCCATGGCCGTCGCCAGCTCGTCTGCCCGGCGGAAGGCCGCCACAAACAGAGGCACCATCACCGGAATCAGGCCCTTCACCCGGTTGACGATGTTGCCCGTCTGGAAGTCGGCGCCGCGGGCCGTCTGCGCCCGCATGATCCGGTCGGCCTCTTCCATGAGGGTGGGAATGAACCGCAAGGCAATGGTCATCATCAGCGCCAGTTCATGAGCGGGCACGCCGATGGGGCTCAGCGGCCGAAGCAGGCGCTCTATGCCGTCCGTCAGCAGAATGGGCGATGTAGTCAACGTCAGCAGCGACGCCACAATCACCACCATCACCAGGCGGATGGCCGCTACGCCGGAGAGAATCAGCCCTTCCCTGGTCACCGTCAGCGTGCCGATGGCGAAGAGCTTCTCCCCGGGCGTCAGGAAGGCGTTAAAGATCATGGCAAAGAGCATGAAGATCAGAATGGGACGCAGCCCGCGGATAATGAACTTCAGCGGCACCTGCGCCAGGGCCACCGCCACAAGGGAGAAGGCCACCGTCAGAGCGTGGCCCGCCCACGTCTGGGGCAGGAAGATGGCCACGCTCAGGAAAATGACCGCCAGAATCTTGGTGCGCGGGTCTAGCCGGTGCAGGTACGAGTTGCCCGGGAAGTATTGCCCAATGGTGACGGACGACAGATTCATCACCGGCGCCCACCTCCCTTGCCGAGAGCCCGGGCGATGGCAGCAGTGGCTTCGTCCAGCGTAACGGCGCCGGCGGGAAGGTCCCAGCCACGTTCCTGGAGCATGCTCACCATGCGAGCGGCGGCGGGCACCCCAAGACCGATCTCTTCCAGCTCCCTCCGGCGCGAGAACAGCTCGGCAGGCGTCCCGAGCATGAACAGCTTGCCCTGGTGCATCACCAGCACCTTGTCGGCCATCTCCGCCACGTCGTCCATGCTGTGCGAGACTAGCACCACGGTCATCCCCATGTCCGGAAAACCGTGAATCAGGGAGAGAAGCTCCTCGCGGCCGCGGGGGTCCAGCCCGGCCGTCGGCTCGTCGAGAATGAGCACCCGTGGCTCCATGGCCATAACGCCGGCGAGGGCAACCCGCCGTGCCTGGCCGCCCGAAAGGGTAAAGGGCGAACGCTGGCGGAAGGAAGGGTCCAGCCCGACGCGCTCCATGGCCCGGGTCACGCGACGCTCAACGTCGTCGACCGAAAGCTTCATGTTGCGTGGGCCAAAGGCGATGTCCTCGAAGATGGTCTCCCCGAACAGCTGGTGCTCGGGGTACTGGAAGACGAGCCCGACCTTCTGGCGAACTTCTCTGAGACCGGCCTTGCGGGCCGACAGGTCCAGGCCGTCGACCAGCACCTGTCCGCTGGTGGGCTTCAGGAGACCGTTCATGTGTTGAATCAGCGTCGACTTGCCCGACCCCGTCGGCCCAATGATTCCCCAGAACTCCCCGTCAGGTATGGTCAGGGAGATGTCGTCAAGGGCTTTCCACTGGTACGGTGTGCCGGGCTGGTAGGTGTAGCTTACTTGGTTTAGCGTAATAGGCATAGCGCATCCACCAACTCTTCGAGGGTGAGCAGACCTTCGGGCAGTTTCACGCCCCGCGCCCGCAGCCGTTCGGCTGCGGCCACGGCAGGGGGCACATCGAGACGCAGTTCCCGCAGCCGTTTCGCCTGGGTGAAGACCTGGCGGGGAGGCCCATCCAGCTGCACCTTGCCCGCAGCCATGACCACAACCCGGTCGGCCAGGACGGCCTCTTCCATAAAGTGCGTGATCCAGACCACTGCCATGCCCAGGTCGCGGTTGAGGCGCCGCACGACCTGAATCACTTCAGCCCGGCCCGACGGGTCCAGCATGGCGGTGGGCTCGTCTAGCACCAGGCAGGCGGGGCGCAGGGCCAGTGCACCGGCGATGGCGACCCGCTGCTTCTGCCCGCCGCTGAGCAGGTGGGGCGCCCGGGACCGCATCTCGGACATGCCGACGGAAGCGAGCGCCTCGGTGACCCGACGGCGGATCTCCTCAGGGGGACGGCCCTGGTTCTCGGGCCCGAAGGCCACGTCTTCCTCCACCACGGCGGCCACAATCTGATTGTCAGGGTTCTGAAAAACCATGCCCACCCGGTCCCGGATCTCCCACAGATGCTTCTCGTCTCGGGTGTCCATGCCGTCCACGAGGACGGTGCCCTCCCGGGGAAGCAAGAGCGCGTTCAAATGCCGGGCAAGGGTGGACTTGCCCGACCCGTTCATGCCCAGCACGACGACGAACTCGCCCCGCTGCACGGAGAAGTCCGCGTGGTCGAGGGCCAGCGCCGTGGCAGGTTCATATGCAAAGGTTACGTCCTTGACTTCTAGCACGAAGTGCCGCCTCGCTTTCGTCCTCATCCTAGGCTAGCAGGTCGGGGGAGTTGGCGCAAGGTGGCATGTGCCGCCGTGGTGCTACGCGTGGGTCCCGCCGAGCAGGACCTCCACAAGTTCGTCCAACGACCGGACGGTCAGGTCAGCCTCTTCGTCTGCGGAACGGGGCGCGTAGTCCTCGTGCAGGCCGCGCCGCACCCAGACGGTGGCCATGCCCAGCCGCTTCGCCGGGGCGATGTCGTTGTCCAACCGGTCACCCACCATGGCCGCATCAGCGGCTGTGCAGCCCGCCATCTGCAAGGCCAGCTGGAAGATGGCCGGGTCGGGCTTCTTCAGCCCCACGTCGCCGGAGAGCAGGCTTACTTCCATGTGGTCCAGCAGCCCGGACCACTCCAGCCGTGCCTGGGCCTCAGCCTTCCGCTGGTTGGCGATCACCCCTAGGCGGTACCCGGCAGAGGACAGACGCTCGAGCCCCCTGTGGGCGTCTGTGAAGGGTTCGTCGAGTAACGGGTAGCTCCGGGCCATAACCTGGTCGAAGAGGGCGTCGTCGTCTCTCCCCAGCATCGTCAGGGCGCCCCGCCGCGGGTTGGCCACGCCGCCGGTGGCTGCCGCCCGCTGAGCCTGCATCACATGGTCTACGCTCACCGTAAGCCCCTCGCCGCCCAACACGTCAGCTGCCACTTCCGCGAAGGCTCGGTTGGTGAGCCGCTCATCCATCAGCACTTCCCCCACATCGAAGAAGAGCCACTTGATTCTCCGCATGGGCTCCCTCCTCAGGCCTGTAGTACCGTAAGCCCCTGGCTGCGGTAAGGTTCTAGATCCCCCGGGGCCACGTCCCGCCCCGTGATCAGGTGCGTCACTTGACTGAGGGGCCCCACCGCGAACGGGTAGGCCACCCCTAGTTTGCCTGATGTGGCCAGTGCCACCACCTGGCGGGCGCCGGAAATCATGGCCCGCTTCACAGGGACCTCTTCCATCTGTTCGGAGGTCATCCCCGCATCCGGATGGATCCCGCAGACAGCTAACATGCTAATGTCGGCGCGAATGGTCCGAAATGCGTCCACGGCTTCGGGACCCACCGCTGTTTGGGATCCCTTAAGCAGGCGCCCGCCGACTAGCACGACCGTCACGTGGGGATGATCGGCCAGGGCCACCGCAATGTGGGGGCAGTTGGTCACCACCGTTGCGGCCAGGTCCGGGGACAGGTTCCTGGCCACCCGCAAGTTGGTCGTCCCGCCGTCCAGAATTGCCACCTGCCCGTGCTGAATCATGGCTGCCGCGGCCCGGGCGATGGCGTCCTTTGCCTGAATGTCCGTGTCCTGGCGCACCCGGAATGGCAGATTCACCGGGGCTACAGGCAAGGCCCCGCCGTGCACCCGCACAACCATGCCGGCGTCGGCCAACTCCCGCAGGTCCCGTCGAATTGTATCTTCAGAAACCCCCAGGACAGCACCGATTTCCGATGCCAGCACTTTTCCGTCTCGCTGTACGGCGTCCAGAATGTAGCGCCGCCGTTCCGCCGTTAGCATAGGTTGACACCCTCCGCGCCATACTGCACGTTCCTGCACGATACCACTTGACTACGCACGTTGCTGCGTCTAACATCCGAAGTGTGCGGGTTTGTGCGTGTTTTCTCTCATTGTACGATTCACCCGGAGGGACTGCAAGATGAATCGAATGTCACCCCGAGCCACCATGTCCGTTGCGTGTGCCGGTATCTTTGCCCTGGGGCTGATCACGGCGGCGCTGGGCCCCGCCCTGCCCAACCTGGCCAGCCTGACCGGAAGCACTCTCAGTGCCATGGGCGGCATCTTCACAGCCCTGTTTCTCGGCGCCCTGCTGGCTCAGGTGGCCACCGGGCCCATCAATGATCGTTTCGGCCCACGGCCTGTTCTGATGGGTGGCCTTCTCCTGCTAGCGGCCGGCACTGTGGGCCTCACCTTGAGCCGCTCGCTGGCTGCCACCCTTGCCCTCACCGTCGTTGCCGGCCTCGGCCACGGTGCGGCCGATGTGGGATTCATTCTGCTGGTGCCGCGCCTCTTCCTCGCCCGCAGTGTCTCCGCCATGAACCTGCTGGCATTCTTCTTTGGGGCCGGTGCGGTGGCTGGACCTGCGGTGGCGAGCGTGAGCCTGCGCCTCATGGACTCCGCCCTGCCTGCTCTCTGGCTGGGCGCCGCCGTTGTTGCACTGGGAGTTCCGCTGGTTCCCGCCCTCTCGACCGGCACCACCGCTAGCCAGCCCATCAGCGCCGGCCCGGGCGCCGCACCCGGATCACCCCTGGCCTCGCCGCTCCTCTGGGCCCTCGGCGGCCTTCTGCTGGTCTACGTGGGCGTGGAGAATGCCATCGGCGGCTGGACAACCACTTACCTTGAGTTGACTACCGGCATGGCGGTGGCCAGTGCCGCTCTTGCCACCTCGGGCTTCTGGGGCGCGCTTACTGCCGGCCGTATGCTGGGCGCAGCTCTCGGCGAGCGGCTGGCGCCGAGCCGGCTGCTGCTCACCAGTCTGGCCGGGGCACTGGCAGGTGGCGCCCTCCTGGTGTTCTCGGGCGGCAACGCCGTGCTCAGCATCGGTGCCATACTTCTGCTCGGCCTCTCCTTCGGCCCCATCTACCCCACGGCCGTGGCGATTACCAGCGACCAGTTCACACCGAACGCCGGCACCGCCACCTCCGCCGTGGTCGCCCTGGGCAGCCTGGGCGGCATGCTGATCCCCGCAGTTCAGGGCGTCCTCATCGACCGCCAGGGAGCACCGGCGGGCGCCTGGCTTGTGCTGGCCTGTACGGCGGCCATGCTGCTGCTCAAGGCGGGGCAGAAACGGCCAATCTCGCCGAACGTGGGTTGAGCACGGGGCTCCGTCACACCGTGGACTGTTGGCTCTTGTCGGGCGTACCATGGCTATGCACCGAATCCCGGCGGCGCAGCTCCGCTCCACCATTAGGGGGTCTGGCCGTGGTTAGAGCCTGTGCCAAATGGTTCGTGACCGCCTACCTGGTCACGATTATCGCCTTCAGCCTCCTCGGGCTGGGCTCACCCCCCGGAGATCCCATGCCCATCACCAATCTGGTCTTCGGCGCAATCGTCGCCGCCGTCTACTCCCCGGTGTTCATCCTGCCCACTGCCCTCGTTGCCGTGCTTCTGGACCGTTATTGGCCCAAACGCCCACCAGCCGTGCTGCTCGGCTTGACCCTCGGCTCCCTGGCCATGGCCTGGAGCCTTTGGCCGACGTACGTGCTCATCGCTGCCATCGCCGGCGGCTCGGCCGGGTGGGTGGCACACCACAACGTATCCCTCTGCTCCTGCCGGTGGCTCATCGCCACCGGACTGGCGGGACTAATGGCAGGTGCGGCAGGGCTGGCCGCCCTTCCCTTATCATCCACGCTCGGGTAGAACAAAAGGTCGGTCCATCACAGACACGTGGACACCCACGTCGTGGGCCGGCCGGTGGGCCTGGTTGGTCCCGCTGAGAGCCGGGTGCTCCGCGCACCTCACACCGCGGTCACCTGATGTACCCGCTTTTCGGGTCGCCGCACCCCAACATCCTTGTGACCGCTTCCGGCGCTTCACGTGCCAGGCCCCAGACCCTGGGCGGCGAGAATAATGTCCAGACAAACAAAAAGCGAGCCCTCGTGAGAGGGCTCGCCTTCTTGCATGTAAACCTAGACCAGCTCAAGAATCGCCATCGGGGCGGAGTCACCCTTGCGGACGCCGGTCTTAATGACCCGGGTGTAGCCGCCGTGACGCTCCGTGTACCGGGGGGCGATGTTCTCGAAGAGCTTCTTGACGACCGACTCATCGTAAATGAACGCCAGAGCCTGCCGGCGAGCGTGCAGGTCGCCCCGCTTAGCGAGGGTGATCAGCTCTTCAGCGATGCCCTTGACCTCCTGGGCCTTACCCTCGGTGGTCTCGATGCGCTCCTTATCGAACAGAGCCGTGACAACGGTCCGGAACAGCGCCTTGCGCGCCGAACTGTCACGACCGAGCTTCTGATAAGCACTCATTTCTTATTCACCCCTGTCTCGATCCTGCCGCGTGGCGGCAGGGTGGTGGTGCTAGTCGTCAGATTCCCGCAGGCTCAGACCGATGGCGCTCAGCTTCTGCTTGACTTCCTCGAGGGACTTCTTGCCAAGGTTGCGGACTTTGATCATCTCTTCGTCCGACTTGGCGCAGAGCTCAGCGACGGTGTTGATGCCGGCACGCTTGAGGCAGTTGTAGGAGCGAACGGAGAGGTCAAGCTCTTCAATGGTCATCTCCATCAGCTTGTTCCGGTCGTTCTCGTCCTTCTCCTGCATCACTTCGATGGTATCAGCATCGTCAGTCAGGGAGAGGAACAGCTCCAGATGCTCCTTGAGGATCTTGGCGCCCCAGGAGCAAGCCTCATCGGGCTTGATCGTACCGTTGGTCCACACCTCAAGGGTGAGCTTATCGTAGTTCGTACGGTTGCCCACGCGGGTGTGTTCGATGGTGTAGTTGACGCGACGGATGGGGCTGAAGATGGAGTCGATGGGGATCACGCCAATCGGCATATCCGGCGTCTTGTTCTGATCAGCCGGGACATAGCCGCGACCCTTCCCCACGCTGATCTCAGCAATCAGCCGCCCGCCCTTGTCCAGGGTAGCGATGTGCAGGTCCGGATTGAGGATCTCCACATCGGCGTCCGAATGAATGTCCCCAGCCTTGACTACACCCTCACCCTCCGCTTCAATCCGGAGAATCTTGGGCTCGTCGCTGTGCACCTTCAGCGAAAGCTGCTTGAGGTTGAGGATAATGTCCGTAACGTCCTCCACAACCCCAGGGATGGTGGAGAACTCATGCAGCACGCCGTCGATCTTCACAGAGGTTACTGCGGCCCCCGGCAGGGACGAAAGCAGGATACGCCGCAGCGAATTGCCAAGGGTGATGCCGTAGCCGCGCTCGAGCGGTTCAACTACGAATTTGCCGTAGCTGTTGTCCTCGGCCAGCTCCACGCACTCAATCTTGGGCTTTTCCATTCCGATCATGTTGTAGATACCCCCAATTCCCTGTCTCGCTCACACACGAGCGCCCTACGCCGCCGCTATGGAAAGTTGTTCGATCCCGCGGCTGCAGGCTAAGCCGCTACTGGACTGCGTGCGATTAACGAGAGTACAGCTCGACGATGAGGTGCTCCTGCACGGGGGCGTCGATCTCGTCGCGGTTCGGCAGACGAACGACGGTGCCACGCATGGCTTCAGCCTCAACGGTGAGCCAGGCGGGGATGGTGCGGATGCCCGCGGCCACCAGCTCCTTGAGCCGCTTGTGATCCCGGTGGCCTTCGCGAACGGCAATCACATCGCCCGGACGAACCAGGTAAGAGGGGATATTGACCTTGCGGCCATTGACTTCGATGTGGCTGTGCTTCACGATCTGGCGAGCTTCGGCCCGGCTGGCGGCAAAGCCCAACCGGTAAACGACGTTGTCCAGGCGGCGCTCCAGGGTCTGGAGCAGGATCTCGCCGGTAACGCCCTTCTTGCTGGCGGCCAGGTCGAAGTAACGGGAGAACTGGTTCTCGAGCACGCCGTAGAACCGGCGGGCCTTCTGCTTCTCGCGGAGCTGGATGCCGTACTCAGACGGCTTCCGGCGAGAGACACCATGCTGGCCGGGCGGGGTAGCCCGCTTCACGACCGGGCACTTGTCGCTGTAGCACTTCTCGCCCTTCAGGTATAGCTTAACGCCCTCCCGGCGGCAGAGCCGGCAGACCGCGTCAGTATAACGCGCCATTTGCTAACAGTCCCCTCCTCTTTCTACACGCGGCGCCGCTTCGGCGGACGGCAGCCATTATGGGGGATCGG
>Ga0196971_1000246_pt1 | contig 50469 bp, 49 predicted proteins | sample S1v_1013CmetaG_FD_148660 | JGI IMG/M metagenome (GOLD analysis project Ga0196971, IMG submission 148660) | Soil microbial communities from Anza Borrego desert, Southern California, United States - S1+v_10-13C | ecosystem: Environmental > Terrestrial > Soil > Desert | place: USA: California... | reverse complement strand
GGCGGAAGCAAGGGACGGACGATTTCCCATAATTCATCATCAACCAGTTCGCGTGCCATGTTGCCTCTCCACAGAACTTGCTGGAACGACGATTGGACCGCAATTATTCGATTTTGTTAGACGCTCTTAGATGACGAATAGCTTATGCGGATCAACAACTTAGGATGAGAATCTAAAATTGCCCACGTGCAATCACTTAGAATTTCACGTGCAATCGCTTAGATTGAAACGTGCAATCGCTCAGAAAAAAATGATGCGTATTAGCGCGGAGACGAGGAACGGCGCGGCCTTTTGTGCAACTGGCCTTCTGGCAAGTAGTTCTTTTCAAATAGATTTTCCAAGTATTTATTTAAACAAGTAGGTAGTGGACTTTTTGCGGTGTGGTAAATGTAAATCACACGGTGTTAGTTTGAGCATATCCCCGGTGTCCTCTATGTGGTCCCTGGCTTCTGGATAGAAAATCAGCACATCTCGGAGACGCTTTATGAAATTGCTCTTGAAGCTATAAAGCGCTTGGCGTTCATCGATCGCCTTGTGCTCGCCGCTTATCGTCAAACCTTTTCCATAATTCGAGCCCATCTGTCTCATGAGTCCTGACCATGGGATGAGTACGAACGGTCTGCCCGACCGGCGCAGGACAAACATGCGATACGTGACCCATGTGTATATGTCCATCGCCAGCGGGGATTTACTGAGTGAATGATAGACGCGCATATCAAACGGCACAGCCGCTTCGAGCACCTCTTTGCAAAAATTCTCCGACAGGAGCAGGGTGCTTTCCCATAGACTGCCCTGACTGCCCTTATTGGAATGCCAGAAGACATTTGATTGGTCGGTAATCAGCAAGCGTTTTGAACGGTCGCCTTGGCTGTCGTCGGTGTATTCGGTAGATATAATGGACTTGAATAACCTCAGGCTGTGGTCCTTAAATCGCCGTATGTCGTGACCGTTGTTGTGCATTTGCAGTTTCTCTAGGAACTCTGCTTGAGAATCGCCGAGCGAAATAGTTCGATCAAGTTGGATGCGATCCTTGTTCAAAACGACCTCAGTGCAAAGCCATGCCATGATGATCCGGGGAATGGAACCATAAGGTATTCCGTGCTTTGGGCTGGTAGGGGCTATGGTAAGCGTCAAACATCCCGTATTTCGGCTGTAGAGCATTCCCATGGGTAGTTTTGGGTCGAGATGCGGCAACGTTGCCTGGGCGAGCGTACGTATCATGAAACCGGTTGCGCCGGCAGCTCTTGCATCTTCCTGCTCGATAGCCAGAGCATCCTCGATCATGCGCCGCTGTCTGGTCGTCAGGTCGCCCTTTAAGGGGGCGAAGAATTGAAGAGTATTTTTGACCGGTTTGGTTTCGCCGACTTCACCGTGACGCGTCGTCTTTGCTGCCTCATCAGGTAGCCACAGCTGAAGGGACATTATCACGCCCCTGCGGATGGCTTTCCTACTTTTCGTGCAACGGCCGATTTCCTCGGCCGTCCACGGGCTGGTTTTTCGGATACTTGTGATGATGAATCAATGAATGCTGCAATGTCGGCCACCCGAAAATAATTGAGTCGGCCAATCTTTACAGGAGAAAGCTCAAACCTTTTTTCGCACAGCCTATTTCGAATCGTTTGAGTTTCCAATCCTAGGATTGTGGCCGTCTTTTTCAGCGGCACAAGAAGCGCGCCCTGCGAAATCTGTAGTACAAGGTCCAGCGTTGAGAGTTGATTCACGTGTATCCCCTTGCGGACCCCAAGGAGGTCCGCAAAAAACAGTCAAAGCACCGTGCGGTGCACTTGGTTAGTTTTTAGGGACTTGAACGAGGAGGGCGTTCGGGCGTTGGCAAGGAAACGCTATTGAAAACAGAATCAGGTTGGCGTACGGGAGAGGGAACGATCGAACCTTCTATTGAAAGTTCATTAGCAAGCTTCTTCGCACGTTTAAGCCAGAAGTAGGAAAGGCTGTGGGCAGCGAGGCAAATCGTGAAGACGCTGGAGAGAGCAAATACGTCGGCATCAGCGAACCGCAGGTAGATGAGGGCGCAACCAACGCATACACCCACACACCAAAAAAAGATGCGGAGCATGTGGGCGTCTTGGATTTGCTTTCTCTTGACCATGATGCACTGTAGCAAGTGTTCGGTCGGGAAACAAGCACCAGAAAATACCGCAATATACCAAATTGCTTGCGGGCTTCTATCTCAGGTACAGGGAAAAGGGAGGCTGGTCAAATCTGGTCAAATGACAGGGGTGAAATCGGTATAATCGGGCATCCCCGTCTATACCGAAATCCTTGAATCTACTGGTGCCGAGAGCCGGAATCGAACCGGCACGCTGTCTCCAGCGCGGGATTTTGAGTCCCGTGCGTCTACCTATTCCGCCATCTCGGCGACACAAGCGCGAATTATCGCCGATTTAGGGCGTTCGAGCAACAGACTCTTCCCAAAGCAAATTGTCACAGGGGAATCGAAAGGCGTATCATCGCCTACTTTGATTTAAAAGCTGCGCACACAATGAAGTACGCCAAAATCCGCGAGATCGTCATCGGCAAGGCGCTTGATCCGCTGAAAACCGAGACGCGCCACTCTTTGGCGCTGATCACCTTTTTCGCGTGGGTGGGATTGGGTGCCGATGGCTTGTCGTCTTCCGCCTACGGTCCTGAAGAAACCTTCCGCGCGCTGGGCGGGCACACGCAGCTTGGTTTGTATCTCGCACTCGCCACGGCAGTGACCGTTTTCATTATCGCAATGGCCTATAACCAGGTCATTGAGCTTTTTCCGACGGGCGGCGGCGGGTATCGCGTGGCATCACGCCTGGTGGGTCCGTATATGGGCCTGATCGCCGGCTGTGCGCTGGTGCTCGATTATGTGCTGACGATTGCCATCTCGGTTGCAGCCGGTGTCGAAGCGCTTGCCTCACTCTTGCCACTTGGATTCCACCCGTACAAGCTGGCTGCGGAAGCGGTGTTCATTGGCTTGCTCATCATCCTGAACTTGCGCGGAATGAAAGAGGCGATCCGCGTGCTGCTGCCGATTTTCCTCGGCTTTGTGATCACTCACTTCCTGCTGATCGTCTACGGTATTTTTGCGCACGCTTCATATCTCCCTGATTTGGTGCCGCATACGCTGGATGCGACCAGTACACTGGCCAATGACATCGGCTGGATCGGCGTTGCCGGCATGCTGTTGCTCGCCTACTCGCAAGGCGGTGGTACATACACCGGTCTGGAGGCTGTCTCCAACAATGTCAACATCCTTGCCGAGCCGCGCGTGCGCACCGGCAAACTGACCATGGCGTTGATGGCGCTGTCGCTGGCTTTCACCGCCAGCGGCATCATCCTGCTGTACCTGCTGTGGGATGCACGTCCAGTTGAAGGGCAGACGCTCAATGCGTCGACATTCAAGGCCATCATTGACAACTTCGATTTCGGTAGCGCCCTGGGCAACAAGATTGTGCTGACCTTCGTGCTGTCGTTCGAAGCGGGCCTCCTCTTCGTTGCTGCGAACACGGGTTTCCTTGGCGGTCCGGCCGTGCTTTCAAATATGGCTGCGGATTCGTGGGTTCCGCACAAGTTCCGTTACCTGTCGACCCGGCTGGTCACGCAGAACGGCATTCTCGTGATGGGCATTGCGGCGCTCGGTATCCTGTACTGGACTCAGGGCAGCGTCACCTTGCTGGTCGTGTTGTATTCCGTTTCGGTATTCCTGACATTTGCCATTTCGCTGTTTGGCCTTTGCCTGTATTGGTGGCGTAATCGCCATAAGCAAGGGCGCTGGTTGCGTCGCTTCACGTTGTCGCTGCTGGGGTTTATTACCTGCGCGGGTATTCTTGCGGTCCTGCTGGTAAAGAAGTTTGCGCATGGCGGTTGGGCTGCAGCGATGATCATTGGAGCGATTGCATGCCTGTGCATCTACATCCGCAACCACTACCGTGATGCCAAGGATGCCATCCATGCGGTAGACCAGGTCTTCGCGAACCAGCCATTCGGCCCGCATGTCGGTCCGGTAGAGCCGGACCCGAACAACCAGACGGCGGTATTCATTGTCGGCTCGTCCCGAGGTGGCGGCTTGCACGCTTTGCTGTGGGTGCAAAGAATGTTCCCAGGTCACTTCAAGAACTTCATTTTCATCAACGCGCGCACCGTCGATTCGCACGCCTACGGTGGTGAGGGCGCTGTCGAGCAAATGCGCGCCGAGGCGAACGCGACACTCAAGTTTTTTGTCGACTTCTGCCATAGCCATGGCATGGCGTCCGCTGCATACCTCGGTTTCGGCACCGATGTGGTAGTGGAGGTAACCAAGTTGTGCGAAACCGTCAGCAAGGAATATCCGAATTCGATCTTCTTTACCAGTAAGCTGATTTTTGAACACGACAATTGGTTTACCCGACTGCTGCACAACCAGGCGGCATTGGCCATTCAGCGGCGTCTGCATTTCGAAAGCCTGCAGATGGTCATCCTGCCGATGAAGGTTTGAGTTGGTTTTAGGAAGTTTCAGATAGTCCCGTAGACCGTTTCTATCCCTTTTGAATCAATGGCTTAGTGTTTCGAACGGTCCCGTGGAGTTCCACGCCTTCCCGAAAAAATAGAGCCATGAATGGAGCCATGGAGTAAAATTGGCTATATTCATGGCTCTATGGTGGCAATCCATGGCTCTCAATCACACACAACTAAAGGCACTCAAGCCGAAGGACAAGCCCTACAAGGTGACAGACCGCGATGGGCTTTACGTCGAAGTCCTGCCGAGCGGCGTCATGACGTGGCGCTTTCAGTACTACCTGCACGGCAAGCGCGAGAAGGTGACCTTTGGGCGATATCCCGATATCGGACTGGCTGACGCGCGAAAGATGCGCGACGATGCCGCTGCCCAGGTGGCGATCGGCCAAAGCCCCGCGAAGGACAAGCAAGCGAAGAAGGCGGAACGACTGGCTGAGGCAGCGCGAGCCGAGACCTTCAGGATGTTAGCTGATAGATGGATTGCCGCCGAGATCGCTGGCCGCTCGGAGAGCTGGCAATACACAGTCAAGAACTGGCTTGACCTGGACATCTATCCGGCCATCGGCGACAAGGACACTCGGACGATCACGACGAAGGACATCGATGCGATCCTGACCAAGGTAGTGGCACGAGGGGCGATGAATAGTGCGGCGAAGATCCGCACCATTTGCGTCAAGGTGTTCCAGTTCGGTATGGATAATGACGCCCTTACCGATAATCCGGCCGCGAAAACGAAGCCGGTTAAGACGCCGGAGGCGGAGAGTCATCGAGCACTGAGCGTGAAAGAGATCCGTCCATTCTTGGAAGCGCTCGACGCGGTCGGTGCGCTCACGATCAACAAGCTCGCGATCCGGCTCCTGATGCTGACGCTGACGCGTAAGGATGAGCTGCGCCTGGCGAAGTGGAGCGAGTTCGATCTGGACGGCGGTGTATGGGGAATACCTGCACACCGCATGAAGATGCGTAACCCGCACCGCGTGTATTTGTCTCGGCAAGCGCTGGAAATACTGGAGCAGCTCAAGCCGCTTTCTCGCGGATCGGAGTTCGTCTTTCCGAACAATTCCACCATCTCCAAGCCCATCGGGCATACCACGCTCAATAACGTGATCGACCGGCTCGATATCGATGGAGCACGATTTGTTCCACACGGATTTCGTGCTACCGCGAGCAGTATCCTCAATGAGGCTAATTTTCGACATGATGTAATTGAGCGGCAGCTGGCTCACAAAGAGCCAAACAGGGTTAGGGCTGTCTATAACCAGGCTGAGTATGCGCACGAGAGGCGCGAGATGTTGCAGTGGTGGGCTGACTATATCGATACCTTGAAGAGCGGCTCCAACATCAGTCCTATAGAAGCCAGAATACGAGGCTAGGCTTGAGTCATGTCGGACTGACCGAAATGGGTCATTGGTGGATTCGCTGAAGGATATCCCATGTCATTGAAGCTTCCGTCTTGGGTGCAAGAAGATGTGCGAGATCTGTACACGGAGCTGTACCCGGCGCAGTATTCAGGTGATGAGGATAGGCGAGCCAGCGCGGTAAGATTAGTTACCGATGATCGAATGCGAGAAGTGTATGGGAGTGCCTATCTGAATCGGCGTTTTACGAAGCAGGGCTGGCGCATCTGGTTTGATGTGGCCCATAACATCAGGCCGGATGAGCTGCGTGCGGAGCGCGATCGCCTGAAGGAGTATGTTGAACTTGTAGGTCGGCTCGCACAAGCGCTGGAGGAAGCCGCGTCGATAATGGCTCAGATGGACGAACTAGGGGTCGCCGAAGCGCGTACCCCTTTGGAACTTTACGATCCATTAATTTTGCTTGAGGCTGCAGCCATTGATCCATCAGGTCAATTGTCAACCCTATTTGGCAATCGAATTAAGCCCAAACTTGATGCATTTCGGAATCTCGAAGTCGATCGCTACTTGCCCTCTGTTCCTCGTATGGTTGCCGTCCTGGCAGATAGGCTATCCGAGTACGAAAACGGTTTGAAGTGCCTAGGACCAAGTAGTGCCTACAAGGGCATAGAAGCTGCTCTCGCTAGCCGTCAACATTCACCCCTTGCCGAGTACGTTCGATGCTTTGACAAAACTATCGGCCTGTATGCATGGGAAATTGGAGGCAATGACTTTCAGTTTCCTCCCGATATTCTAGCTATCCAAGCGGCAGTCGCGTTAAATCTAAATATCGTCGACAAGAAGCAAATTGTTTCCGCACGAAAGCTTATCGTGCTTGGAATTAACTAGAGTGCGGAAAACTCGCCAAAAAAAGCAGCATGTGTTTTCCCTCCTGCTCCGAGCTGCATAACTAGATACTCCATTCATCCCGCGCCGTATCAGGCGGATTCATGGAGTTCATAAATGTCCGAATCGATTCACGCGCCTGGCCCCCTCTGGCGCCTTCCTGCAGTTGCCGCCCAAACCGGGTTATCAAAATCCGAAATTTATAGACGCATCAAAGCCGGATCATTTCCCAAGCCATTGAAACTTGGAGCTCGTGCAGTTGCTTGGCCTGCTGCAGAAATCGAAGCGTGGGTACGGGCTCTGATTCAGGGTGCTGCCAACTAAAGTCAACGAGTGCCTAGATCGTCAATAGTCAAGCCTGCAAATTCGAGCACTGAGCTAATTTAAGCTACCGGCCCCGCGTGGTTTTTCTCGATACATGTGCAATAACTTCCAGTATCGCTTTCAGTTCGGCGCGGTTATTGGGCTGTGCAAGCTTTTCTGCTAGCGCATCAATTTCCGCCCCACCCAACGTTGATTCCTGGGGCGGCTGTGTTCCATTGCTCGATAACGATTGCGCAAGACGATGGACCAGCTCTGCATTGAGGCTCCGCCCTGATCGTTCCGACGCTGCTTTCAGCTGCTCGTACAGTGAATGTGGCAATCTGAACTGGCTTCTATACATATCTTCCATGTCACTATGTTGACACTACGCAAGGTCAGTGTATAGTGTCTAAGTAGTGACAACATAGTGACATTAAGGAGGGGGTATGTCGAAAGACTGTGTCCGAATAACCGTGCGGATTCCAAAGAAATTGCACGAGGCGGCAGTTGAAATGGCGCAGAAGCAGGATCGAAGCCTGAACTGGCAAATCGTCAATTTAATGCAACAAGGAGCGCTTTCCCTGAAAGGGGAGTCTTCCGGTAGGCAGTCGCCAGCGGAGAAATCTTAAAGGCGTACTGGAAATGAAATCGGGGAGTGGCTGGCAGGCCGACTCCCCGATGGAATGCTTTTGCTTCACCGACCCGGCGGAACCGGGAGGCTGCGCCACAGGATGTGCAAGATCCGAGGCGCAATGGTATGTGCACGCTCATGAAAGGGAAAACATGCACAAGGCGAATGTTAACACTGAATCACCAAAAAACAAGAAAGACACTAGAGTAGACCCTCAAACCGTGGGGGAATCGACACCACCTGCTCCGTCTGTACCTCCAATTCCTTCTATCCCCCAGCGGCAAGCGCAGCACGTGCCGTTCTCATGGCTTTCCGATAAAGCGCAGGCGAACCCGATGGCGAAATTCGTGGCGCTTACGATGGATGTCTGCAATGGTGTCCGTACATGTCTGGACATCGTCAATTCCTGTGATCTTGAGCGTGATGCGGCGGAATGCGGCGAGACGAATGATGACGGGAGCCCGATTGTTCCTCTCCTCACCAGGGCGGACGCATCTTTCCTTCTTCGGCTCTCAATGGCATCAACGGAAATGCTGGGGGAGCTTGCGGAAAAAAAAATTGGGTGGTTCGAGTCACACGGAATCAAAATGAATGGAGGGCAATGACATGACCTCCAAGACGCAGAAAACCGCCTCCGATCTGGCGGCCGAGATCACCAGCCCGGCGACATACTTGGCATCGATTTTTGATCTGATGGCAAGTGCTGTTGAGGGCGCTGGCTCTCTTGACAGCAATCGACGCCAGAAAGAGCTAGGCAACCTTTTTACATTGATCGACTGCGCAGACCGCTACGTTGAGCGGATTGCCGACCTCTGCAAAGAGGCAAGGAAGGAGGGGGGGCAATGAGTGCCTCCAAGAGCAATTTCCCGAACGAGGTGGAAAACGCCGGCCTAGGCCATGGCGACATCGTGCGGATGGATGCTGAGCGGGCAAGGAGGTTCGCTCGGGAACTGAGCAAGTTATCCGATGAGGTTCACTCGCTGGGTAGTGCAGCAAGCCATTTTCCAACCATTTGCCTATCGCCTGGCGAAATGCAGCCGGCACTTACAGTCAGCGCCTTTGTCTCTGCGGTGGGAAAAAGGATTGATTTGCTCTCTGAGATGGTGGCTTGTGAAGAGGACCTTGATGAAACAGGTGGTGCGCAATGAAGCCTATCTATCTTGACTTGCCTGATCTGGCAAATGCGATCGCACTTGGCGAATCAACCATCAAACGCATGGTGCGCGAAGGAGAATTACCAAAGCCTCGGCAGCTTTCCGGACGGCGCGTAGCTTGGTTGGTGCGAGAGATCGAGGAATGGGCAGAGGGGCGACCGGTTTCTAACCTGCTCCCTCCGCCGAACACTGGCTCGCGGGCGCGTGCGGGTGATACTTAAGGAAGTATTGAAAGGTTAAATGTCTCGATACGGGGCATTATGCGGTTTGCCAAGCCTAGAGCGGCCACTCGAAAGCCGGACACCTTCGCCGGTTGGCTTGGCAATTTTTGAAGGGCGTGTTCGAAGGGACGTGCGATGACGATAAACACAGAGTTGCCGGATATTGACTTGCCGGAAGGCTATGTGATTTCAAAAAAAGGAGGCCGACCCAAAAAGATTACCCGCGATATTGCGGTGTATTTGGCAAGGGCTTGGAGGACTGAAATCGACCATAAGAAATTCCTTGCGGATCAGTGGATTATCGAAAAATTCAATTTAACAGATGATGCGGCCGTTCGGAATCGGGTGAAACTGGCCACGAAGTACCTTCGAGGAAAAGGAATCATGGTCTGCTTTCCCGATGGCGGCCTGGTTATTTTTGTGCCGGCCGAACAGCGGACGGAGGAGGCAAGTCTCGTCCTTGACTGCAAAGAGAATTCGCGGGGCTGGGCTTGGGCTCCAGGATTGGAGCAGGCAGTGGAAATCGAGGCCAATAAGAGTTTTGGAATTGAAGCTCCCTTGAATGTAGAGGAGGGAAATGCTCGGCCAAAATGGCAGTTTTTTACCCGGTAAAAAACCTTTTTTTACCGGGTAAATAATGGTTTTTTACCTTACGAAATAAGCGATAAAAAGCGAAATTTAGTGCACCAGCATTAGGAGGTGCACTGCATGAACGATCATCAAAAAAAGCCCGGCGTCAAATCAAAGACGCCACGCGAATTTCTCCCGATCGACCAGGAAACGCGCAGCCATGTCAGCACGGCATGCGCCGCTTTCCATCTCAACCGAAAGCAGGAAACCCTGCGCCTGTGGGCCTGCTTCCCGTCCACAGCTCCGAACAAGCTTACCCCTGTCCGCATCAATGGCCGCCTGGCATGGCCAGTGGAGGAAATTCGCCGGCTGCTGTCTGTTGGGGGTGGCAAGTGAAAAAGATGTCCCACAACATGATGCTAATGCCGCATAACAAGACTGCGGCAGACGTGATCCCGCAGTATTCAGACGTCAAGCAAACGCTTGGCCCTATTGGGAGCCCGTGCCCGGTGTGCGCGAGCTGCCAACAGGAGTTCACAGAAACGCGGCCTCCAAAGCTTGCTCTTCGAATCTATCCCCTCCAGCTCTCTGTCCCGGTCTCGTTCCTTTACCGCATCTGCGGATCGTGCACCAAGCTTTACCGCAAGGGCGGAAAGACGCGGGATGGCGTGCTTGCGGCTATCGAAAAATTTTTCATGGGTGAGCAATGATGTCACCCGGCCTGAGCGAAGCGGCAATCCGTGATGCGCTGACGTACATTCCGGCGGATGACCGGGATTTGTGGGTGCGGATCGGCATGGCCTTGAAGTCGGAATGTGGGGACGATGGATTTTCCATGTTCGAGGAATGGAGTGGGACGGCTGAAAACTTCGATCCCAAGGCGGCAAAGGCAAGTTGGAAAAGCTTCAAGACAACCGGTGGTGTCAGGCTTGGAACTCTGGTCGCAGAGGCGAAGAAGCGAGGGTTCGACCCGAAAAAGCATGCGCCGGCAGCACCATTGAGCGCAAAGGAAAAGGCTCGCTTGAATCGTGAGCGAATCGAGCGAGAGCGTGCCGAGGAAGCCGAGGCGGAGCGCAAGCGCGTTGAAGCAGCGGAAGACGCTCGGCGGCTTTGGTCGTCCGGTACTGAGTCGGGTGTCTCGGAATACCTAGTACGCAAGTCTGTCCAGGCGCACGGCGTGCGCTTTGCTGGTGGGGATCTGCTTATTCCCATGATCGATGCGGACGGCGAGGTATGGAACCTGCAGCGAATCCTAGCGGACGGGGCAAAGCGATTTTTGGCCGGCGGGCGTGTTTCCGGGTGCTTCCATGTCATCGGCAGCCCTGAGCATTCAGAATGGATTTTGATTGCTGAGGGCTACGCGACGGCGGCGGCCCTTCACCAGGCGTCAGGGCTGGCAGTTGTCGTTGCCTTCAATGCTGCAAACCTCAAGCATGTAGCCAAGGCGGTGCGCATGCTTTACCCGGCTGCGAAGTTGCTGCTTTGTGCCGACGATGACAGCGAAACGGAGAAGCGGACCGGAAAGAACCCTGGTGTAGTTGCGGCGCGTGACGCGGCCAAGGCGGTGCGGTCCGTCTGGTGCAAACCGGAAGGATTGCCCGCCGGCGGGACGGATTTTAATGATCTGGCCTGCGCTTCCGGAATTGACGCAGTCCGGGAGCAGATTTCCGCAGTAATTAGCGGCGCGGAGGCTGCAGGATCGAGCGCTGACGCAGAGAGGCAGAAAACCAAAGCCGCCGACAAGGGTGATTCAAAAAAACCGCCCAAAAAGGCTGGAAATGGCTCGGGCGGAAACGACAATTCAGGCAATCGTCCATTTTTTCACGTCGATGAGCGCGGCGTCTGGTATCACGGCTTCAGCCAGCATGGCGATCCGCTCTCGCCCCTCTGGATTTGCTCTCCACTTCGCGTTACCGCTGACACCAGTGACATCAACGACACGGGCTGCGGCTATCTGCTCGAATTCGAGGGGATGCGCGGAAGTGAGAAGCGGTGGGCGATGCCGGCAAACATGCTGGCCGGAGACGGAACGGCATATCGCTCAGCATTGCTCGATATGGGGTTGAAAATCGGGCCAAGTGCGCAAGCGCGAACGCTGCTGGGTGTTTATATCCAGACCCAGAAGCCGGATAAGTTCGTGCGTTGCACGGATCGAATCGGCTGGCATGACGATGTGTATGTGCTTCCTGATCGCACGATTGGTGAGGGTGAGGAACTGGTGATGTTCCAGTCTGCGGCCGGAAGTGCATCGCACTTCAAGCAGCGCGGCAGCCTGGACGAGTGGAAAAGCGAAGTGGCGGATCTCTGCCGGGGAAACTCTCGCCTGTTGTTTTGCGTAAGTGCGGCATTTGCTGCCCCGTTGCTGTATCACTCTGGCGTTGCATCTGGCGGCTTTCACATCTGGGGCGACAGCTCCAGCGGAAAATCTACTGCGTTCAAGGTGGCGGGCTCGGTGTACGGCGGCAAGGACTACGCCCGCAATTGGCGCATGACAGATAACGCGCTTGAGATTGTGGCTGCTCAGCATTCGGACGCTCTGCTTCTGCTCGATGAGATCGCCCAGGTTGACCCGAAGGTGGTAGGCGACACGGTCTATATGCTGGCCAACGAGAGCGGCAAGGGGCGTGCCACACAAGGTGCAGCTGCCCGGCGGACGTACACCTGGCGTGTGCTCTTTCTCTCTGACGGCGAAGTAAGTCTTGCCAATCACATGTCAGAGGCAGGCAAAGGCACTCGCGGTGGACACGATGTGCGCCTGGCGCATATCGCGGCAGATGCCGGCAAGGGGTTCGGCGTATATGAGGATTTGCATGATTTTGCTGATGGTGCAGCCTTGTCGAATCACCTGGTCAGGATGTCGCAACAGTATTACGGCGCCGCTGGCGTGGCATTTATCGAATGGGCAGTCTCCAAGGCGATGGACGGGACGCTGTCGCAGGGGCTGCGTAGCCGTGTGGAGCGATTGACCCGTGAGATGTGCCCGGAAGGTGCTCACGGCCAAGTGTCGCGTGTGGCATCCCGCTTTGCCCTGGTGGGCGTAGCTGGCGAGCTGGCCACCGGGGCTGGAATTACCGGGTGGGCGCAGGGAGAGGCGGTCGCCGCTGCGTGCGCGTGCTTTGAAGCATGGCTTGAAGGGCGTGGCGGTGCTGGCAACACTGAGCATACTGCCATCCTGCGGCAGGTAAGTGGCTTCTTCCAGGCCCATGGTGATTCGCGTTTTGTGTGGTGGCACAGGGCCTTAGATGACCGGAAGCCCAATGCCGTGAACAGGGCGGGATTCAAGCGGTTGCTCAAGGGCGGGGAGGAGGTGAATTCGGACGCAGATCACCACAAAGAATTTGGCGAGGCGGTGCATCCCGACGATTTCGGTGATGCGGAGGTTGAATACTTCGTGTTGCCTGAAGTATTTCGCAATGAGATCTGCAAAGGATTTAATCCGAAGACTGTTGCGCGACTGCTAATTGACTGCGGGTTTCTTGTTCCAGGGGGAACTCAGGAAAAACCAAGATCTGACCGCAGAGAGCGTCTCCCGGGTATCGGCATGGCTACATGTTATCGATTCAAGCCAGCAGTTGTCGCTGCCGAGACAGGGGCAAGGTGATCTCATGAGATCGGCGCTTCCAGAATATCGCGCACTGAAGAGTGGGGGCAGCATAGCGGCCCATGAAGACTCGGATCGGCTGCGCGCATGCCTTCGTTTCGTAGAGGGTAATCCAACTAAGGAAGATATTGCATGGGTTTCCAATGCGATGTCCACCTATCTCACCGGCTGTGGGCAGTTGCCACTGGAGCGGTGTCTTCATTTGCCGTCCACGCATGGAGGGTGGCTCCATTTTCAGCGGGATCTATGGCTATGCAAGGCTGCGGCGCTGATCTCGGCATCCGGAAGCTGGACAGGTGCACAGAAGCTCGCCCAGGAGTGGAACACATTCCTTTCCCGCGGTCCGTGGCAGGCCTGGCGGGATGAGGATTCACCGCCAGATTATGCGACTCCATTGAGCGAGGCCCTGTTTTATGCAAGCCGGTTCAATCGGTCGAGGAGTTTGGGCGCAAAGCAATTGCGGCGGATCGTGGGCCATGTGTTCAGCAAGGAAGGCGGTGAGTGCCATGACTGAGAAAAAGCATGAGCCGCGAATCAATGTCGAGGAATCGATGGTCTGGGTACGCATGCCTCGCGTGGTTCTCGAGGCGCTGGAGCGGATTGCGGCGCAGGAAGGCGGCTCGATAAGTCCGCATTCAATGCAGGTGCTTGAGCGCGTGGTGCGGGAGCAGCGTGAGCGCTGGATGCGAAGGTATGAGGTGCCGGAATTCACTCTGCGCACGGACAAATTTTCAAAGAGAAAAGTCCATAAAGGGCTGTGAAGATTAAGGCTAAGGAATGGCATTCCGCCACGCCGAATTTTTACAGGAGTCCATCACTATGGGCATTTTTGATTTTTCATCGATCAAACGGTCGGTGCGCAACTTCGAACAGAAGCTGGACGAGATCTCCAAGGAGATCCTAGAGCTGAAGAGCAAGCGTGAACGCATTCTGTCTGCTCCGGCAAACAAGGACGATGTGAAGGTCATGCTGAAAAACTGGGTTCATGCGTCTGGTGAGGGTTACCGCCAGTCCCTGCGCACCACACTTTCTGAATTTGTGCGCAATCCGCGCAACATGAGCCCGAGACGCTTATCTGACTTGGTATGCGTTTCTGGGGCTGCTCAACCTGGTGCTGATTCGCTACGTCCTCAGGATGTCGATCAGGCGCTGTGTGCCATCTTCGGGCCGCAGCTCATTAACGCGCTGTGTGAGCAGGTGGAGGCCATGGAGTGGCCTGAGCAGGGGCTGCCGCTCACTCTTAGAACGGCAGAGGCGGACAAGATCTTCGAGCGCATTGCACAGCTCGAGCAAGAGTATGAAGTTCTGACAAATGAAGCGGCAGAGGCCGGCATTAAATGGAGGCGTCAATGAGCACTATTTCTACGATTCGTGACGAGCAGGACACGACATTGCGCGGCATGACTGAGGCGCTGATTCACCGGATGTCTCCGGCATCGACGCTTACTGACAATGGCCGTCGCTTTCGCAGCATGACACTGATGGAAATGGCGCGTGAAGTCCTGTGGTTGAACGGCGTGGCAACGCGTGGCATGGACCGCATGCAATTGGCGTCGACCGCTCTCAATTACCGCTCTGGCGCCGGGATGTCCACGGTCAGTGATTTCCCCTCCCTGATGAGCAATGTGGCGAATAAGCGTTTGCGCCTTGCATACACGGAGAACCCGGGAACATACAGACTGTGGGCCCGCCGTGCTGAAGATGCGAAGAACTTCAAGCCGATCAGCGCAGTGAAGGTAGGTGCAATGCCTGATTTGCTCCAGGTGAAAGAGCACGGCGAATTCCAGTACGGATCGGTGAGCGATGGCGCGGAAACCTATTCCCTGTTGACGTATGGACGCATGATTGCGCTCACGCGTCAGGCGATGGTGAACGATGACCTGCGCGCCTTCGATGTAGCTGTATCGGCCTTTGGTGCTGCTGCTGCGCGCCTGGAGAACCGCACGGTATACGCACAACTTACTGGAAATGCGGCGCTGAGCGACGGTGTCTCCCTGTTTCACGCCGACCATTCCAACCTGGCTACTGGTGCTGGGTCCGCACTGCAACTCAGTGCTTTGTCTGCCGGCCGCACTGCGATGCGTCTGCAGAAAGGTGCCCAGGCTGAGGAGCTGAACATCACTCCTAGCTTCCTGATCGTGCCGGCTGCACTGGAGCAGACAGCCTATCAATTCACCAGTGCCAACTATGTCCCGGCATTGCCTGGCAGTGTGAATGAATTCCGTTCTGGTGGTCGTGCGGCGCTCACGCCCGTTGTGGAGCCTGTTCTCGACGGAAGCAGCTCTACAGCGTGGTACCTGGCAAGCAACAGCAGCCAGATCGATACGGTTGAGTATTGCTACCTCGAGGGCGCTGATGGTCCTGTGATCGAATCCCATATGGGAATCAGTGTCGATGGTATGACCCTGAAGTGCCGACTCGACTTCGCGGCCAAGTCAATTGACTATCGCGGCTTGTATAAGGCAGAAGGCGTCTAGTAAACGTCAAGTGTGCGGTACGGGCGAGAAGGAAGCCATAGCCCGTTCTGCGATTTCCTGTCCCATGGCTTCCACCTGTGTGGGCACAGCGGGCGCCGTCCTACACTGCGCATCAAGGGGGCCACAGATGCCTGGAGATGCGCGCCCTCCATATGCGGCGCATCGCTGTATCTGCCTAGTTATAGTTCCCCTTATCCCTCAACTATCCGTCCGAACCACGCCCTATCCGTCCGATGCCGCCCGGGTGGCGGCGCGTGAGGAAACTCATCCGCGCGCAAAAAGACGTATCCCTCTTTTGCAATAGGTGGTTCCAGAAAGGGGTGGATGCTGCTCGTGGCCGGCTGCCGTCCGCACTATGTTGTCCTTTGCGGACACGCTCAACGAAACTGCGGACAGTTTTTGCGGACAGTAAAACCCAGCATCCATGCGGGTTTGCGCCGAGTCATTGAGTTTGTCCGCACTGTACGCACAAAAAAACAAGGCATCCGGAGCTGACTATCTATCCATCTATCACCCGGGGTATTAGGTTCTTCCATGGGGTGGCCAGTACGGGTCGAAACGAGCGCGGGATTTCGCTAGTAGTTGGATGGGCAATTTGTTAATGATTCAGCTAATTGGCACTGTGAAGTTAAGTTGGCGGATGGTTGTGATCGGTGTGCGGATCGTTGTCCGGCTCGGGCCGGAAGGAAACTGCGGTGCGACAGTGCGGACGGATGGAAAAACCGCTGGAAACCAGTATGAACACTTGGTTTTGTTGTCCGCAATATATATATAAATTTATGTAGACAAAGTGCGTACAGAGTGAGGACGCATGAAGATGCGCTTCATTCTATGCTGGTTGACCACGGCAAGCCGCGCTGGCTGTGAATCTTGCCCTCGGATGTGGTGAAAGCTGCGCGGGTGGTTTCTCCGCGCCGCTCCTTCGCGCCGCCGGCGTGCTTTGCCGGACACCTTTCCATGATGAAAAGTCCGTCTTCTCTTGCGAGTATGGTTGTGAGGAGTGGCAGCCCTGCTGCTCCATAGTTATAGGAGAAAGACATGCTTCCAGTTTTATTGAGACTTGGCACCTCGGTCGGGTCGGCATTGGGTCGAGGTGTGGGGCGTAGCCTATTACGCGGGGCTCTCAGAAGTGGCGGCGGTGGAGGTGGAGGTGGGGCCGTCAGAATTACAGCAACCAGCAATTTTGATGAGGTGGCCAAGATGATTGGTGATCTCTCTGAGGATGTTGCTAGAAAGGCTGCAGCGCGCGCTGCAACGAGGACTGTTGAACAGGGACGCACGAAGATGAGCCGCGATATTCGCGCTGACTTTAATCTGCCTGCCTCAACGGTAAAGGACTCCCTCCAAGTCAATAAGGCGTCAGCCAGTAAGGGCTTGTCTGGTATCGAAGCGAGTCTTGAAGCATTGACCAGGCGCGGACGAAGTATGAATGTCATCCGCTTTGGTGCTAGGCAAACAAAGAAGGGGGTAACTGTTCAGATTCGCAAGGGCGGTGGGAGAAAGGTAGTTCGCAACGCGTTCATTGCGAATGATGGGAGGACAGTATTCCAGCGTGTTGGTAAGAAACGATTCCCAATTCGAGCGGTTCAAACTGTCGGCGTCTCACAGATGTTCAATACCCGTCGCATCAATGATGGTGTCGTGAGGATGATTGAAGAAAAGTACCCAGAGATTTTCGAGCGGGAGGCTAAGTTTTACCTGTCGAAATTTAACAAACATAGGGCCTAGTTATGACGGATGCGACAAGTGGAGTCGACGCAGTGGACGGCCCGCTGGATTTTAGCGGCACACCGGTAGAAGTCGGCTATCAGATATGGGATCTCATGTGTGAAGCTGCCGTGAGAATCGCAAGTAATGACTCGACTCCAAACGAGATTGCCCAACTCTACAGCGCGTTTTTGTGGGCGGCCATGTGTTCCTTGGCGGCTGAGTTTGGAAAGGAGCTGGCGGTGCGTATGGTCAACTCGTTGGCTGACGAGCTGGAAACCACAGACATTGGGTCATTGGAACGGGTGATGTAACGCTTCACTACGGCATTCCGCCGGGACCGGTCAAAGGGGGCGATTTCAAGTCGACCCCTTTTGCGCTCTCATTGCGCTCAAACGTCTGCGCGCCCACTCGGAGAAAGGCGACGTGGACGGTTTTCCTCGCCCCACTCGGCAAGTTCCACAGTCATGTTGCTTGTTTTGCAGCTTGCATCGGTGGCTCAAAATGCTCGACGGCATCACATTCCCCAGCACAATGCTTTCACGTGTACAATTCAAAACTATTAACAGACCTTCTTTACACATGGTGTAAAGAAGTACTTGATGATAGATGTAATCTGTCTTAAACTCTCAGTCAGAACACATGGATGTTGAATTCGACGATGAGGATCTGAGCCGCCTCGAAACCGATGCGCATTTCACTGCGGGATATGCGCAGGAAGTGGTGCGTGGATTCCGGAAACGCATGCAGCAGATCCGTGCTTTTTCAGATGAGCGCGACTTTTATGCGCTTAAATCGCTGTATTTCGAAAGGCTCAAAGGCGACCGCGATGGCCAGTCGTCTATCCGCCTCAATGCAAAGTGGCGGCTAGTTTTGGAAATTCGCGGAAACCATCCGTGCAAAGTTGTCGGCATCATCGAGATTGTTGATTACCACTAAGAAAATTGGAGAAATCATGACTGCGCGCGTGCCTGCTGAGGTATTTCCACCAGGCGAGTTCCTGCGTGAAGAGCTGGAAGCACGGGAGTGGAGCCAGCAAGAATTGGCTGATATTTTGGGACGTCCGCCGCGGTTAGTGAGTGAATTGATCTCTGGGAAGCGGGCAATTACGCCGGAGACCGCACTCGGTCTAGCAGAGGCTTTCGGAACGTCGCCCGAATACTGGATGAACTTGGAAAGTCAGTATCAACTGTCTAAGGTGAAGGCGTCTGACAATCAGGTAGCTCGTAAGGCGCGGCTATATAGTAAGTTTCCAATTCGCGAAATGCTTCGCCGTGGATGGATTCGTGCTAGCGAAAATGTAGAAGTGCTAGAAAAGCGCTGCTTAGACTTTTTCAACATTCCGGACATCGATGCACCGCCAGCGCTAACCCATTACGCTAAGAAAACGGACGTCGCAATGGATGCCACGCCATTACAGTTGGCGTGGCTCTTTCGCGTCCGGGCGATGGCCGCGCAGCAAGTACTACCACTTTACTCACGCGACAAGTTACTTGGAGCTGTAGATAAGCTCAAGGCGCTCTTGCTAGCGCCGGAAGAAACTCGCCACGTTCCACGGATATTGGCAGAGGCCGGTGTGCGCTTGGTGTTTGTTGAGCCGGTGGCCGGCTCGAAATTAGATGGTGCCTGCTTTTGGCTTGCCGACGACAAGCCAGTCATCGGAATGACGCTACGGTATGACCGCATTGATAATTTCTGGTTTGTGCTCCGTCATGAGATTGAACACGTGCTACGTGAAGACGGTAGACGGGAGGGCGAGCCAATCATTGACTCAGACTTGGGTGACGATAGCCAAACACTCACGGAGTGTGAGATGCGTGCCAATGCTGCCGGGGCTGATTTTTGCGTTCCCACTGACCAGCTAGAAAATTTTATTGCGCGCATCCAACCTTACTTCTCGGAGCAAAAGATCTTGGCGTTCGCACAGCGCATTAATGTCCATCCTGGCCTAGTGGTCGGACAGTTGCAGCGAAAGCTAAATCGTCATGATTTCCTGCGCAAGTACCAAGTGAAGGTGCGCGCATGTGTGATTCCATCTGGCGATGTGGACGGATGGGGTTCGTTTTCTGAATAACTCTTAGGAGGTTAAATGTCAGCGTATGCACATCAAGTAAAGGCTTATTTGGAGCGTTATCAGACCGAAATGGGGGGTGACGGCTTGATTGACCCGCACGAAGTCGCGGCGTGGGCTTACCGAAATGGACTGCACAAGCCTAATCTTAAAACGGTTATAGATGCAATCGCAGCTGACATCTCTCAAGTGTTTCGTGAGGAGTACCGCACCGACGAACTCGGGCAGCGATATCGGGCAAAACATGCAGTACGTTCCAAACAAGGAACTAAGACAATGTCCTTGTGGGCGGATATGGATGACGAACGCGCGCCGCGGGAGCACTTCGTGCGCTCATTTGCTCAGCGTCGCCAGCAAATTGTTGGTGACTGTTTTCAGCTGAAGACAGATGTGGACGTTTATAACGCCAAGGACCCTTCGCAGCAGCCTATTCAGATTCCTCTTGATTTCACTTATGACGTCGAGGAGCTCCAGTTGCCCTATAAAGGGAAAAAAGCCGCGTAAGGCGGGCCTGAGAAATCTGGGTCGAAGATTGGTGACGCATTAAGCAATGCGGCTATAAAGAGTGCGTATTTATCCCACCTTTTGTTCAGTGTTGGAGCAGATAAAAGATCGAGCATTACTTGAATACGGGTTTCGGCATTGTACTGTTTGCCTCGTGAACTGGAGCCATGGATGGAGCCATGCTGAATGAAAATTAACCTGAAGGCTAGGCACCATGCGCCATTCCGACGACTTTAGTCATCCTGCCGATGAAGGTCTGAGCTCTTCCGTCCCCGTCCAACGGCGTCACTGGGCGTATGAGCGCCGTTGGACCAAACACGCTTCAAGGTTGCGACCACGCCTGCTGCAGGCTTTCCAGTGTCGGAATGCATTGAATTACCGAGCTGGATTCGTGGGCGACTGATTTGATCGCACTCGCGAAGTCCTTCAATCCCGTACCGGTAGAAATAATCGCAACGCGCTCTCCTCGATGGATCAATCCCTCGTCCAGGGCGCGCAGCAAACCGGCGTACGCAGCGGCTGCCGCAGGTTCGGCAAAGACGCCGCTGCCTCGCGCAAGGCCGGGAATGGCGGCAAGGATTTCCTCGTCGCTCACCCTGATGAATGCACCCTCGGTTGACCGAACTGCCGACATGGCCTTGATACGGTCCCTTGGCAGCCCGGCCATCAAGCTGTCCGCGATGCCGCTGGTGCGTATCGGTGGCGCTGTGACCACATCGCCATCGTCCTTCCACACACGATACAAGTAATCGCTCCCTTCGGCCTGTACGCCGATCAGTCTCGGAATGCGATGAATCCATCCCAGTGCCTGCATATCTCGAAAACCCTTGTGCACGGCGCCCAGGATGCAGCCATCGCCTGCAGAAACAATGACTGCGTCGATCGCCTCGTTTTCATTGGCGAGTTGTTCGACGATTTCGTACACAACGGTCTTTTTCCCTTCCGTCATGAAGGGGTTGTAGCCGGTGCTTCGGTTGTACCAACCGAAATGTGCGCTTGCCGAAAGACAGAGTTCGAAAGCTTCGTCATAGCTGCCTTCTACCAGCACCACCTTTGCGCCATAGACGAGCAACTGCGCGACCTTTGCCGGTAGCACTGTTGCCGGTACAAAGATGACCGGCTTTGCATCGGATGCGGCACACATGCCGGCTAGCGCGGCCGCGGCGTTGCCGGTGCTGGCTGTTGCGATGGTTTGGATGCCAGCCGTACGCGCCATGGCCACTGCAAGGGCACTGGCCCGGTCTTTCAGTGACCCTGTCGGCTGCCGGCCTTCATCCTTTATCCATAACTCGCCAAGCTGCAGGTCGCGCGCGAGACGCTGCGCACGGTACAGCGGGGTGCTGCCCACCTGCAGCGCCGGCAAGCTTGCGGTTGCCGGTAACGGCAACAAGGATTTGAACCGCCACATGCCAGACTCCGCCGTGCTGGCGAGGTCATGCCGGATGCGCTCTCGCATGTAGTCATAGTCATAGACGACGTCCAGCACGCCTTCATTGCCATGCTTTGGGCAGACATATGCCAGGTCATCGGGGGCATGTAGTTCACCGCAAACGAGGCAGCGCAGGCCGAGAACATGCTTGGGAAGCGAGGGGAGAGGCATGCGTTGCCGCGTGGAGGAAGGAATCGGCATGGCTGCTAGCCCGGAAGTACCATGATCGCTTCAACGGCCACATTCGTGGAGCGCGGTAACGCAGTAGCACCCACTGCAGCGCGCGCGGGGTAGGGGGCATTGAAGCGGCGCTCCATGATCCGATTAACAAGGGGGAAATGCGTCAGGTCCGTCAGGTAGACGGTCAGTTTGACGATATTGTCAAGGTTGCCGCCTGCTGCAGTGGCGACTGCACTCAGATTGTCGAAAACTTGCTCGATTTCCGCTTCGATGCCTCCAGGAGCAACATCCATTGTTTCCGGCACGAGCGGCGCTTGCGCAGACAGGTAGACGGTTTGTCCGGCACGAATTGCCTGGGAGTAGGTACCAATCGCCTTGGGGGCTTTGTCGGTGTGGATCTGGGTTTTTTGCATGATGACTCCTTTCATAACTGCTTAGCAGGTTGGCGTAAGAACGTTGCCGTCGCCATAGGCTTCGCCCGGCGCAGCGGCATTTGACGTGAAGCGTGCAGGCGACAGCGCGTCCGAAGTGACGCCGAGATCGGCGAGCACCTGCGGTACTCTTTTTTCGGTGATAAGCGAATGGCAGCAGCGGGCCATCGCGGGAGCGGTCTGAATACCGTAGCCGCCTTGTCCGGCGAGCCAGAAAAAGCCTTTTGCGCCGGGGGCCCAACCGGCGACGGGTGTCCGGTCCGGCGCAAAGGTGCGGATCCCAGCCCATTTGCTGAGGACGCGCTTTACCGGGAGAGTAGTCATCGTCTCGATGCGATTCGCGATGACGGCTACGTCGTACTCTTCCGGAGCGACATCAGACGGAGGCACTGTCACTTCATCGCATGGCGATGCGAGCAAGCGCCCTGCGTCCGGCTTTACGTAAAACGACTCGGCGATATCGCCGAAATACGGCCATGATTGCGCTTCCGTGGGCGCGTCGAGCATGACGGCCGTGCGGCGTTGCGGAAGCAGTCCGACCGGCGTTACGCCAGCGAGTTTGGCCACTTCGTCGGCCCAGGCACCAGCCGCGTTGATGAGATAAGGCGCTACGAATATGCCGTTGGTCGTCTCTACGCGCCATGCACCTGCATGGTAAGTTGCGGAGATCATGTCGGCATTGACGATCAAATCTCCGGAGCGCTGCCGAAAGCCGCGAAGATATCCCTGATGAATGGCATGAACGTCGAGATCCTGTGCCTGCGGCTCAAGAACGCCGGCAACCCAGATATCCCTCGGCAGGCAAGGCAGCAATTTATGCAGGTCCTCACCATCAAACCAGCTGACCGTGTCGACCAGTTGGGACACAGCGACAAAGTGGGCGGCGAGCTTGGGCAATGTTGCCTGCGTTGATACAAACAGAGCACCACGCGGACTGACTAATGCATGCTCGGAAAAACCTTCAGGAGGGTTCTCGAAAAAGGTACGGCTGCCACGCGTCAGTGCGCGTACGGTGGCGTTTCCGTAGGTCTCCAGAAAAATCGCGGCGGAACGCCCGGTCGCGTGATAGCCAGGGTGCATCTCGCGTTCCAGCAGGACGACGTCTCCCTCTGCAGCGAGTTCATAAGCCGCCGATGCGCCCGCAATGCCGGCGCCGACGACGAGAAAATCACATTTCTTTACCATGTTGTAATGCTCTGCGTTGTGATGTTGAGCGGATCAGGTTGCTGTCGGAGAGAGTCGACGCTTGGTCATCACTCCGAACAGCAGCCAGTCGGCCAGCACGCCTGCTCCGAGGCCCCAGAAGGCAGCGCCGATCCCGAGAAAGGAGATGCCGGATGCCGTTACGAGGAACGCAATCAGCGCAGGTTCTCGCTTGGTGTCATTCGACATTGCCGTCCCCAGTCCTGTAGCGAGCGAGCCGAATAAGGCCAGGCCGGCAAGGGACGCAATCAGTGCCGCCGGCAAGGCAGAAAACAGGCTTGCAATCGTTGCGCCAAAGGAGCCGATCAGCAGATAAAACATCGCGCATGATGCGCCGGCGATATAGCGGCGTGCCGGTTCGGGATGCGCCTCGGGTCCCGTGCAAATAGCGGCAGTAATCGCGGCGAGATTGATTCCATGCGCACCGAATGGCGCCAGCAACAAGGAGGTGAGTCCGGTTGTGGTAATCAACGGATTGACCGGCGTCGAATAGCCCGCGGTGCGGAGCACGGCTATGCCTGGTGCATTCTGCGAGGCCATGGTGACGAAACAAAGTGGAATGCCCAATCCGATCAATGCCGACAGGGAGAAGTGTGGCGTTGTAAACAAGGGTGTCGCGAGGGTGGCAGAGAAGCCGCGAAAATCGAATTGATGCAGGCCGAGCGTTGCACTGAATCCCACCAGAAGCGTGATGACGATTGCATAGCGAGGCAACCACCGGCGACCGATCAGGTAAGCAAGGCACATCGGCAGAACCAATGCCGGAACCTGTTCGAGTGATGCAAATACACCTACGCCGAAGCGAAATAGAATGCCAGCCAGCATGGCGGCAATTACGCCAGTCGGCAGCCGTTCCATTATTTTCGAGAACAGGCCGCTGATGCCGAGCAGGGTGATCAGCATTGCGGAGAAAAGGTAAGCGCCGATGGCTTCCGCGTAGGTGTATTGTGTCAATCCGCTCACCAAGAGCGCGGCGCCAGGCGTCGACCACGCGGTGATCACCGGCGTCCGGAAGCGAAGACTGAGGATCAAGCCGGTCAGTCCGCTCCCGATCGAGATTGCCCATATCCAGGACGAGATCTGGCCTGGCGAGAGAAGACCAGTCTTTGCGGCCTGAAAAACGATCACCAGCGGCCCGGCATATGACACGGTAACAGCGATCAAGCCCGCAATAAGGGCCGATGTTGAGAAATCGTCTCTGAATGATTTTATGTTTATCATGGGCGATCAAGTTAAGTTGGCTCGGTGCATCATGCATGTGGCAAACACCGACGAATCGCGGATTTCACGCGGCATAGGGAACCGGAAAGAAATCGGGAATGGCATTGGCTGCCGCTTCATTAATGTCCTTCAGGATGGCGCGCGCGACAGCTAGGTCGAGTATGCCCATGCCAAACGGAGAGAAGATCCGTACGCGTGTCCGGTCTGGAAGCACGCGACCCTCGATCAGGTCGGCGGCATTTCCCGACACAAAGTTTCTCGATCCGACCTGCTGCTCCGTCAGATGCAGGGACGTTTGCGCTTTGAGGCAATGATCGATGTCATCAACAACGTTCTGTGCTGAGAGGACTACTTCTGGCGACAAGTCGCGCAAGGACATGTGCAGCACCGTCGGCGCGTGCCGGAACATGACGGGGTCTTTTACGTGCGGAGTTCCCGCTGATGTGGCGAACAGCACCATGTCCGACTGGGGAACGGCCCCGGCCAGGAAATCCACATCGGCATCGATCTTGAATGCCTCCCGGCATTTCTTGGCAAACGTCGCGCCACGTTGTTCGGAGGTGTCGACGACGCTCAGGCAACCGATCTTCCACCCGAGGCGTACAAGCAGTTCGATGCTTTGATAGGCGATCAGTCCACATCCGACAACGCACAGGCGGTTAATGCGGCCGGGAGTCGGATGCAGGTACTGCGCCCCCACTGCGGCCGACGCGGCGGTCCTGCCCGCGCTGATGACAGAGCCCTCCAGACAAGCGCGCGGATATCCGGTTTTCCGGTCGTTGATGATTAATACTGCCGATGCGCGATCGAGCCCATCCTCAATATTGTCCGGGAAGCTGGCAATCCATTTGATACCGGCAATAGGAGCCTGGTCTTCAAGCGAAGCAGGCAGCGCGATGATGCGATTCTTCTGTTCACTCGGAAAGCGCAGGAAATAACTGTCAGGGTTGAGCGCTAGTGCTTTCGAGTGGAGCACATAAGCCTCTTTCACCAGTTCGAAAATTTCCTGCGAATGGTTGTCCATCCATTCCTTGATTGCTGATGCGCCGATTATTTTGAAGCTGGGGGTTTTCATGATGTGTATTCGAAATCAATAGACATGACGGGCGTACTGCCGTACGCGGTTAACAATAAAAATCGGGAATGTCGGGGCTTTACGCAAGCGCGACTGCCAGCGGGGCATCGTTGAGTGGTGAAGGTCTTTCTGTGGCGACATCAGGGAAGCGTTGCTCAACCCACGTGTCGTCATAGACCGTATCGATGTAGCGATCCCCCATATCCGGCGATACGGCCACGACACATGCATCGTCCGGAATGATGTTTGCCATATGGGCGACTCCGGCGAGGACCGTGCCGGAAGAACCGCCGAGCAGGATGCCGCGCCGGGCAAGCCAGTGGCACATGGCCACCGCTTTGTGTTCTTCCACCATCACGATGTCGTCGAAGTCCGAATGCTTTCGGATCGCGGGAGGCTGGCTGGTTCCGAGTCCCGGAATATGTCGCTTCCCGGACGGGAAACCGAAGGTTACGGAGCCGACGCTATCGACAGCAATGATTCTTGTAGCGGGAGAATGTTCGCGCAGGTAGCGGCTTACTCCACCGAGGGTGCCGGTCGTTCCGGCGCCGACAAATACGTAGTCGGGTTGTGCGAACTGGCGCAGGATTTCCGCGCCGGTGGTGAAGTAGTGCGCTTCGACGTTGTTGATGTTCTCGTACTGGTTGGTCCACACGAGCTGGCAATCGGCTTCCAGCATCGACTTGATCAGCGCGATGCGCGTACCGAGAAATCCGCCATTGGCGTCGCGTTCACGCACGGTAATGAGCCGTGTGCCGTAGGCCTCGATGAGCCGCGCGGTTTGCGGCGAAATGTTGGGATCGGTGACGCAGATGAACGGATAACCTTTCACCGCGCACGCCATGCTCAGGGCCAGCCCGAGATTTCCGGAAGAGCTTTCAATGACGGTCATGCCCGGCTTGAGCGTTCCCTCCAGCTCCATCCGGCGCAACATGCGCAAGGCCGGCTTGATCTTGATGGAGCCCGTAATCGACAAGCCTTCGAGTTTGACGAATACCTTGTTCTTTGGGAGCAGGTCAGCGACTTCAAGAAAGACGTCGCCAAAGGTTAGTTCGAGTGGAGTTTTATAGATCATGTCACGCATACCCCATATAAAGATGAGCGCCTTGAAAGCGTTGTCAAGATAGCATTACAATGTCCGACGGCAAATGCACAGATCGTGTCGATTTTTGCGATACAGTTTTTTGCCGCTCACACTGGACTACATACATGAGTGTTTCTGAGGGACGCCGCACCAACCGATACAAGGAAATCGCAGCCAGACTGACGTCCCAGATTGATGCCGGTGTGTTCCTTCCTGATGAGCGCCTGCCTTCCGTGCGCAATCTCATGCAGCGGGAAAACGTCAGCGTAACCACGGCGCTGCGCGTGTTCCGTGCATTGGAAGAGAATGGCAGAGCGTATGCGCGTCACCGCTCCGGTTATTTCGTCCGGCCGCGCAATTCCGAAGCCGCCTGGACACCGCCGCGAGAGACGGCCGAGCGCCGGTTCGACGGTGTGCCGGTCGCCATCAACCATCTTGTGGTGGACATGCTGGAGACGTCCGCCGCGGCGAACATCCTGCCGCTCGGATCTGCCGTCCTTGACCGCCTGCTCATTCCCCAGAGCCAGTTGAGCCGCATCCTGATATCGATTGCCAAACGAGAAGCGGACAAGAGTGCGTGCTATACGCCCCCTCCCGGTTTGTTTGAGCTGCGATGCGGTATTGCGCGCCTCATGGGGGATCGTGGCGTGCTCTGCGGCCCTGACGACATCATCATCACTGCCGGCGATGGCGCGGCCATCGAATGTGCCCTACGTATCATTGCCCGTCCGGGCGACAGCATCGCCATCGAGACACCGACTTATTTCGGCATTCTGCAGGCGATCGAAGCGGCAGGGATGAAGGCGGTGGAGATTCCAACGGATCCCGCGACTGGAATCGACGTCGAGCAGCTCGAGCTTGCAGTGCAGTCGCAGAAGATTGCTGCCGTGCTCCTCAATCCGACCTTGCAGAATCCGCTTGGCTTCACCATGCCAGCCGCTCACCGCGAGCGCGTGGTGGAAATGCTTGCCAAAGCCCGCGTGCCGCTGATTGAGGACGATGTGTTCCATGACCTGCATACGGGACAACGCCAGCTCAGTGCGATGAAGAGTTTCGACAAGGACGGGATGGTGCTCTACTGTTCGTCCTTTTCCAAGGTGCTGACCCCCGGATATCGGGTGGGCTGGTGTTTGCCAGGCCGTTATCGCCGGCAGATGATGACCGATTTCCTCGGACGCAATCTTTCGATCAGCAGCCTGCCGCAACTTGTGCTGGCGGAATTCCTGCGCAAGGATTATTACGAACACCACACCGCAAAATTGCGGGACATGTTCTCTCTGTATCCATCGAAAGTGGATGCATTGATCAAGAAGCACTTCCCGAAAGACACGCGCGTCAGCCAGCCGGAGGGCGGCTTCGTATACTGGATTGAACTTGCGTCGCCGATCAGCATTGCTGCGCTGTACTCTGCAGCACTCGCGGATGGGATCTCGATCGCGCCCGGCCCCATCTTTTTTGCTTCAGGCAGTGCGAATACGACTTTCCGTATCTGTATCGGCCGTCAGTGGACGGCGAAGATCGAACAGGCGATTGCCAATATCGGCAGGCTTTGCGGGATGTTGATCGCTTCAGATTAAAAGGCGGAATCCTTCCGGTCCGCGCTGATGCGCATCAGCTATTACGGGTTGTATCGTGTTGTACGATGCGCAGGTACCAGAGCAGACCGGCGGCAACGAGGCCCAGGCTTGCGCTGTTCCCCATCCAGAATCCTGCCGCACCCTGCAATATCGGCGGGCTGATCCCGAAAGGATCAAGGCCCAGGATATAACCGCCACCCAGGCCGATTCCCCATAGCGCCACGGCATACATGAGGGTCGGCACGACGGCAACCTTATACGCACGCAACACAAATGCCGTTGTTACCTGGATTGAATCGAACAGCTGGTAAAACGCAATAAACACGAACAACGGCAATGCCGCAGCAATGATTTCGCCATTTGGCGTATAGGCGCGCACGATAAACTCCCGCATGAGCCATACGACGCAGCCGATCGTGACGGACAGGATGGCAGCCAGTCGGATGCCGGCAAAACCAATCTGCTTTGCAGCCTCCAATTGCTGTGCACCAATGGACTGCGCGACGAGCGTGCCGGTCGCGCTGGCAATCGCCAATGGCAGCATGTAGAGCACTGTGCCGAAGTTGGCCGTGATCTGGTGCCCCGCAACGACCGTATCGCCAAGCCGTGCAATGAAGAGCGCCATGAACGCAAACGCCGTGACTTCGATCAGGTAGCTCATTCCCATTGGAATGCCTAACTTGAGCAGATCGCGTAGCGAAGCCCATTTTGGAGCAACGAAACCGCTGCCAAACAACCGGAATATCCGGTATGACGAATCCTTGCGAAGAATAGTGGCGCTGGTCAGCAACATGACCCAGGCGATGATCGCCGTTGCGACTGCGCAGCCGGGCCCGCCCATTGCAGGGATGCCCAATCCGCCAAAAATAAAGAGGGCATTCAACGGCAACTTCATGAGCAGCGCTGTGATTTGCAACATCATCACCATCTTAGGCCGACCGATGGCCGTATTCAGCGACGCGTAGATGCGGAATCCAAGCGTGGCGGGAAGCGCCAGGCCCAAAGTGCGCAGATAAAGTGTCGCCTTCTCGTTCAATTCGGGCGACGCATGCGCAAGCGACAGCAGCGGTTGGGGAAACAGGAGGACAAGGCAGCCGGCAACCGTCAGGAACAGCGCCAGCCATGCACCCTGCTTGAGCTCTGCCCCAATGTCGCTATAGCGCTCTGCGCCATACATCTGGCCGATGATGGGGCCGAGTGCTGCCAGCACGCCGTTCAGCCCAACGAAAATGCTGATGTAGATCGAGGAACCCAGTGCGAGCGCGGCAAGGTCTGTCGCGGAAAAACGCGAGGTCATGGCGGTATCGATTACGCCATTGGCGATGACCGCCAGTTGGCCGATCAGGATCGGCCATGCCAGTGCAGCAATCTGTAATGTGGGCTTGGGGGAGTCGTTCAATTCAGCCGCTGGTAAAGGCGATATCGTTCATGGCGATCCGATGGGCGGCGTCCTTCCCACAGCAGGCGCCATTTTTCTTTGGATTGCCGAAGCACTTCTGAATCATCCTTTCCGCGCCGGCTGTCTTGCAACAACAGGAAATCACACTTGCCGCCGTCGAAGCGCGAAAACGGTACACCACCGAAGTACGCGAACGATGCCCTCTGTGCGGGAGCAACATTGGTATCGACGCAATATTGGCCGTCCGGTAGCTTCTCAGCAAGTTGACGTGCGACGCCGGCGTAACTCTTTCCGTAATTAATCCATGGCAGCCAGAGCGTCATCAGCAGTACCCAGCACAGGATGACACCGCCGGATGACAGTACTACGGCGCGCCACAGGACGGACGGTCGACGCGAGACGCGCCAATGCACGAGCACCACCCAGCCGACGGAAGCAAGTACTGCCGTCATAAATGCAATCGGACTGAATTCCGGCTTGAACCCGGGCGCAAGCTTGAACGCATTTTTCGCAAGTTGTGCCGGCCAGCCTGTCTGTTTCGCAATCCATCCGAGCCAGATGAAGGCGGCAGTGGAGCTGAGCGTCATCACCGAGAACCAATCAACGCCATTGATTGCGCCACGTTTCATGGTAGGCAACCCGAAAGCCGCCAGGATCGCCAGCGCTGGAAGCAGCGGCAACAGCACCGCTTCATCTGTCCTTGCATGAAAGAGTGCAAGCAAGGTGCTCACAATGACAAAGGTGAGGGGCAGGATGACATGCGGCTCCTGAAACTGGCGGCGCCATGCGTAAACCGCCCAGCCGGCAAACGGCCATGCCGGCCACGTAAACCAGATGCCATTCTTTAACAGGTGTTTCAGTGACGACCAGGATGGAATACCGATTTCGCGATAGTTCCAAAGCATCCACGCATCAAAGGGCGAACTGTTGAACGGGCGAACCATGCGGCTTGCCAACAGCCATGAACTGGCGATGAGTAGTGCAATCGGCAAGGAGATCAACATCAGCCGCAGCGCAAGAGGACGCGCGAGCAACAGTGACAGCACAAGCAAGCCAAGAAGCAGTGCGAGCGGGACAACCCAGCCACGCGTCAGGATCAGCAGACCGAGAGCCAGCCCCAGAAGGGTGGCAGAACGCCAGGAGTGCGACTCGAACAGGCGTGTCGCTGTATAGAGCGACAGTGCAACAAGTGATACTTGCAGTGCCTCCGCGCTCGTGCTGTGGCTGTGCAGAAGCAGGCCGAGGCAACCGAGGTAGATCAGCAGGGCACCATCGGCCAGCGTGCGCCCATAGTCGCTGACTTCCGGTTGGCCGCCAAAAGCTAGTCGCAGAGGCTGTGCTTCGGGCTTGCGGCCAAGCAGGTAAGTGGTATACCAAACCGCCATCGAGCCGAGCAGAAAGAACACGACAGTCGCAATGCGGGCAGCCAGTGGTTCGCCCAGCAGCCATCCGAACAGCTTGATGCAGAGCGCGCCGATCCAGAACACGAGCGGCCCTTCCTCGGCAGCCGGCAATCCGACGATATGCGGCCACAGCCAGTCCTCCATGGTGCCATTCGCCATGGTCCACATGATGCCGAAGCCGGCAGCATCGTCCGGTTTCCATGGGTCGCGACCGAACAGGCCGGGAAGGATGTACAACAGGCAGAGGGCAAATAACACCCAGCGTGGAAGCGCATGCGTTGCGGAGGCAGGAAGTCGGACGGGCTTCATGTCGGGGGTGGGACAGGATTTGTTCTTATTGAGTTCGGCGATATTGTGCCGGAAAAGCATCTGGCACGCCGCTGGCGGAAATAAAAAAGGCAGCCGAAGCTGCCTTTTTGAAACGGTGCAACAGAATCAGCCCGCTGCAGCAGTCTTGGAGCCACGGGTGCCGAACTTCTGGCGGAATTTCTCCACACGGCCGGCGGTGTCGACAATCTTGTGCTTGCCGGTGTAGAACGGGTGCGATTCAGCGGTAACTTCCAGCTTCACCAGCGGATAGTCCTTGCCTTCGAAATTGATGGTTTCGCGGGTCTGGATCGTGGAACGGCTGATGAATTTGAAGTCGTTGGACATGTCTTGGAAAACGACTTCGCGATAATCGGGGTGAATGCCTTCTTTCATATTTTCCTCTTGATAGTTTGGTAGCCAATCGGCACTTCGTCGGTCCAACAGCTTCTTGACCCGATTGCCGGTCACTTGCCCGGTGAAAACCGGAAATTATACAAGAAAATCAGTCGCCTCCGCTAATGTTGCTTTGAATGCAAAAGGCGCACCTTGGTGCGCCTTTTGCAGTTATCGCTTATTGCCGGACAAAATTAGCTGCCGCCACGACGCATCAGCTCAAAGAACTCGGCATTGTTCTTCGTGGACTTCATCTTGTCGAGGATAAACTCCATCGCCTCGATCTCGTCCATGCCGTACAACAGTTTGCGCAGGATCCAGATCTTCTGGAGCTGGTCTGGCTTGATCAGCAACTCCTCGCGACGGGTGCCGGACTTGTTGAGATTGATTGCCGGGTACACACGTTTTTCTGCCAGGCGACGCTCCAGGTGCACTTCCATATTGCCCGTGCCCTTGAATTCTTCGTAAATCACGTCGTCCATGCGGCTGCCGGTTTCAATCAGCGCGGTCGCAATGATGGTCAGCGATCCGCCTTCCTCCACATTGCGCGCGGCACCGAAGAAGCGCTTCGGACGTTGCAGTGCGTTCGCATCCACACCACCGGTCAGTACCTTGCCCGACGCGGGGATCACGGTGTTGTAAGCGCGTGCCAGGCGCGTAATCGAGTCCAGCAGGATCACGACATCACGCTTCATTTCGACCAGCCGCTTGGCCTTTTCCAGCACCATTTCCGCCACTTGAACGTGGCGGGTTGCCGGTTCGTCGAAGGTCGAGGCGACGACTTCGCCGCGCACCGAGCGCTGCATTTCCGTCACTTCCTCGGGGCGTTCGTCGATCAGCAGCACGATCAGGGTCGTGTCCGGATGATTGGTCGTGATCGAATGCGCGATATGCTGCAGCATCACGGTTTTACCGGACTTCGGCGACGCCACGAGCAAGCCGCGCTGGCCCTTGCCGATCGGCGCGATCATGTCAATGATCCGGCCGGTGATGTTCTCTTCGCCGCGCATTTCGCGTTCGAGATGCAACAGCTTGTTCGGGTGCAGCGGCGTCAGGTTTTCGAACAGGATGCGATGCTTGGAGGCCTCCGGCGGTTCTCCGTTGACCTTGTCCACCTTCACTAATGCAAAGTAGCGCTCCCCGTCTTTCGGCGTACGCACTTCACCTTCGATCGAATCGCCGGTATGCAGATTGAAGCGGCGGATTTGCGAGGGTGAGATATAAATGTCATCGGTTGACGCCATGTAGCTGGCATCGGGCGAGCGCAGGAAGCCGAAACCGTCCGGCAGCACTTCGAGGGCGCCGTCGCCGAAAATCTGTTCGCCAGCCTTTGCGCGTTTCTTCAGGATCGCAAACATCAGTTCCTGTTTGCGCAGGCGGGCGGCGTTGTCGATCTCCAGACTGATCGCCATGTCGAGCAGTGCCGAAACATGGAGCTGCTTGAGTTCAGATAAATGCATAGTGAGTGTCCCGTGATGGGAATAGTAAGGTGGGGGAGGGAACTACGAGGGTGGAAAAAGCTAAATATAAAAGCGGCGGTGCGAGTGCACCGCCGCGCTGGCATTAGATATTGCTGTCAATGAACGAGGTCAACTGGCCTTTTGCCATTGCACCGACTTTCTGTGCCGCGGGGACGCCGTTCTTGAACAGGATCAGCGTCGGGATGCCGCGGATGCCGAACTTGGCCGGGATCGCCTGATTGGCATCGACGTCCATCTTTGCAATCTGCAGCTTGCCGTCATACTCCTTGGCGACCTCCTCAAGGATGGGAGCGATCATTTTGCACGGACCGCACCATTCGGCCCAGAAGTCGACCAGAACAGGCTTGTCGGATTTCAGAACGTCCGAATCAAAGGAGGCATCAGTGATGTATTTAATATTTTCGCTCATGGTTTCCTCTGTGAGAGGGCAATAAAAAGGAATCTGGTTTAAGGCGCCTGCGGACTTGCTGGTCTTGCTCAATCCTCCGGACGGGTTGTCCGGGATTGCAGTAAGCAAGTGGAGACGTCGTGCGCGAGTTCAAGGGTATTACGGGAGCGGCAAGACGCAATGCGGCGGGATGTTGGTAAATCATAACCCATTTTCGTGAAAAGTGTAGTCTGCCGGCCTTTTTTTTGCCCTGACTCGCATAAAATGCCTGACAAGTCAGGAACGACCGGCTTTACGCTATATTCCGCTGCCTGAACCACCCCGTCTTTTTTGAGTCCTCATGCTGCACAGGCCCTTATTAATTCCGCCATCCGCCGTATTCTGGGACGACGTGGCGCGCACTTTGCTCGAGGACGGTCCGCTTGAGCGCGTCGACCCGGCCCTGCAGAACTTCTCCGGCGTACGTGTCGTCGTACCAAGTTTTGTCCATGCGCAACATCTGAAGACGGCACTCGCTTCGCGGTTGCAGAAGGCGTTCATCCCACCACGGATTACGACCCTATCGGCATGGCTGGCGATGCTGCCCCCCGAGGATGGAACATTCGCCTCCCATAGCGAACGCATGATGTCCCTGTATGCGGAGTTGCGCCAGCATGGCTGGCTGAAAAAGCTCTTTTCCGCACGCCGCAATACTGATCTCCTTCCGCTGGCCCAGGTACTTCTGACGCTATTTGACGAGCTGACAGAGGCGCTGTTGCCTTCGATGCAGCTTTCTCCCGAGGCTGCCGAGGAGCGCTGGCAAGCAGCGCTCGAACAATTGCCACCGCCCGTGCGTACGCTGCTTTCTGACGAGGCCCAACTGGTCTGGTCGCTCTGGAAGAGCCAGCTCGGAAAGAATGATCCTGTCGCCACTTGTTTCGGACAGATGATGCGCCTCGCCGATAGGGCGGATACTCCGTTGATCTGGATAAATTCAATAGATTCCACGGCATTGCAAACTGCCTTCCTGAAGGCTTACGGTGAGCGGCAGGATGTATTGCCCATCACGCTCGACTGGCATGCGCCATCGGTCGCCGGCGCGTTTGCCAGGGCCTGGACGGAAATGTTGGACGAGGACGGGCGCGACGCCTACTTCGCGCATGCGCCGGTGGACGATACCTTGCCATCCAGGTTATCGCTACGAGCCGCCGGCAGTCTCGAAGAGGAGGCGCAGCGCGGGGCGCAAACGGTAATAGACTGGCTCCGTGGTGGCAAGAAGAGAGTCGCCATTATTGCCCAGGACCGTGTTGTTGCACGCCGTATCCGGGCATTGCTGGAGCGCGCGCAGGTATTTGTCGCGGACGAAACCGGCTGGAAGCTCTCCACGACGCGCACGGCAGCGGCGATCGCAGCACTGCTCGACGTGGTCGGTACGCGCGCCGATACCATCGCATTGCTCGACCTGCTGAAATCGCCTTTCCTGTGTGCGCATATTCCCGACAAGGACATGCGCGTGATGGAAATCGAACATGGGCTGCGACGCTTCAATGTCCTGGGTGGGTGGGAAGCGGCGGAAGCAGCCCTTTCGGATGCCCCACATGCACGGGACTTCCTGAGCCTGGTCGCCGAACAGGCGAAACGCTTCACTGGACGCAAAAGCCTGCCGGAGTGGGGCGCCGTTACCAATGCGGCACTGGAGGCGCTTGGGATGCACGCTGCACTGGAGGCTGACGCAGCCGGTGTACAGGTAACCACATTACTCGACACGCTGATGCAGGATTGCGATGGAATGTCCCAGCCGTTTTCATTCTCTGAATGGCGGGCATTCCTCAGTCTGCAGCTGGAGCTGACTCCGTTCGTGCCAGAGGAGGCCGACCGGCGGGTCGTGATGCTCCAATTGAATGGCGCGCGGCTGCGCAGTTTCGACGCGGTCCTGATGGTCGGTGCCGATGCCGACCATTTGCCTTCGCAGTCGGCGGAAACGCTGTTCTTCGCAAACGCTGTGCGGCGCGAGCTTGGACTGGCGACACGTGAAACGAGCCAGCGCGTACAGATGCGGGATTTCACAGAACTCTTGAGCGCGAATCCGGAAGTGGTGTTGTCATGGCAGGCGCACAAGGATGGTGAGCCGAATCCCGTCAGCACATGGATCCAGCGCCTGCAGCTGACGCTGGAACATGCAGGACAGACGACGTTGCCGGAGCATCAGGCTGACATCGCGCCGCAGTCCTTGCGCCCGGCACCCCTTTCGATGCCAGCACCTTCGGCACCGCAACTCTTGCCGCGTCGGCTTTCTGCCAGCGGTTACAACAGTCTCGTTGCATGCCCATATCAATTCTTTGCAACGCGCATGTTGAGACTGGACGGACTGGATGAGTTGTCCGACATGCCGGAGAAACGCGATTATGGCGACTGGCTTCACGCGATCCTGAAGACGTATCACGAAACCGTGCGTGACCAAAGGATCGGGCTGGAGCGTCGAGAAGGTCTATTGCGCGAAATTTCGGAAAAAGTTTTCCGCCATACGCTCGACCAGAGCGCTGCCGCGCTCGGTTACTACGCCCGGTGGCAGAAAGTGATCCCGGCCTATCTCGATTGGGCCAACGAGCGGGAAAGCAAGGGCTGGCATTTCGTCCATGGCGAACAATGGTTTGAGAAGACATTGTCATGGCCGGGCGGACAGATCACATTGCATGGATGTGTCGATCGCATCGACGAAAATGATTCCGGTGAGCGCGCGGTGCTTGACTACAAGACCAAACCGCTTCAAGCCTTGCGCGACAAATTGAAAGAAGCGGAAGACCATCAGCTCGCCTTTTATGGTGTGCTCTCCGACCTTCCAGTTGCGGCTGGTCATTTCGTCGCACTCGAAGCGAGCCGCGAACAGACCGGTGACGTTGAGGCGAAGAATTACACCGCATGGCAGCAAATGCTCGAACAGCAGATCGTGAACAACATTCGTGCAATCGGACAGGGGGCGCCGTTGCCCGCGACAGGTATCGAGCCGATATGTGTCTATTGCGAAGTGCGCGGCCTGTGCCGTAAGGGAGCGTGGTAATGCTGGAACAGCTTTCTCCCAGAGCATACGAGGCAAACGGCGAAGCGGTCGATGCCATGCAGTTTACCCGGCTTGCTTGCGATCCTGCTCGGTCCGTCGTCGTCGAGGCGTGTGCCGGCAGCGGCAAGACCTGGCTGCTGGTAGCACGCATGCTGCGCCTGCTGCTCGCGGGTGCCGAACCTGCCGAAATGCTGGCAATTACGTTCACCCGCAAGGCGGCGCAGGAGATGCGCGAGCGGTTGCTTCACTTGCTGCACGATCTTGCATTGCAGCCGGAAGAGGTTGTTTGCAACTTGCTGCTCGAGCGTGGCATCGGCGAGCAAGAGCTGCCACGCATGTTGCCTGCCGCTCGCAGGCTGTATGAGCGGGTGCTGGCAAGTCCGCAAGGCCTCTCGATCGACACTTTTCATAGCTGGTTCGCCCGCCTGGTGCAAATCGCTCCACTAACTTCGGGTGTGCCGCACGGTTACACCCTCACTGAGTCTGCCGGCGAACTCACGATGGAGGCGTACGGTCGCTTCATGCAGTCGCTGAACGAGGAAGAGGGGCGCGACGCAAGGGGGGCATTGTCGCTGCTTTATGAAATGATCGGCGACTCAAACACGAAGAAACTGCTCAATGCCTTCGTCGACAAACGTGCGGAATGGTGGGCGGCAACGATGCAGGGCGGTGACGTGCCATTGAAAGCGCTGCATCAGCTTTGCGGGCAGGACGGCATTATCGATGCGCGGCTCTCATTGTGGGATGACGAAGCCTTGTGTGTCCGGCTGATGCAAATGGCTGCGCTGCTCGGACAAGGAGCAAAGCGCAACCAGGAGCGTGCCGTCGCCATCGAAAGCGCGTTGGCTGCAGGCCCCGGTCTGGAACATTTCGAGGCATTGCTTGCACAGTTTCGCGACGACAAAGGCGCGCCGAAGGGAAATGACCATCGGCGGGGCAAGCTGCTCACGGCAATCGAAAAGAAGCATGGCCCGCAAGGGGTGACCATTTTCGAAGACGAGTTTGCCGCCATCGGTGGGGCATTATTGTGCCTGCGGGCCCGCAGCTTTGAGCATCATGTGCTTGCGCTCAATGATGCACTGTTCAAGGCTGGTTCGGCGTTGCTGGAGCAATATCAGGCCGTCAAGGCCGAGCAGCGCGTATTCGACTTCAGCGATCTCGAATGGCATGCATACCGGCTGCTGATGGACGAGAACCATGCTGCGTATCTGCAGAGCCGACTGGATGCGCGCTACAAGCATATCCTGCTCGACGAATTTCAGGATACCAATCCTCTGCAATGGAGCATCGTGCGTGCGTGGCTCAATGCCTATGGCGAAGATGCGCAGAAACCCAGCGTGTTCGTGGTCGGCGATCCGAAGCAATCGATTTATCGCTTCCGGCGCGCTGAACCGCGGGTATTCGAAGCCGCCCGAGAGATGCTCGCAGCGCTTGGTGCCGATGTGCTGCGCACCAATCAAACGCGGCGCAATGCTGCTGCCATCGTCGGGGCACTCAATCGAAGTTTCGTTGGAAACCCGATCTTTGCGCCACAGACCACGCTGGGCTCGGAGGGCGGCGTCGTCTGGCGCTTGCCCTTGATCCGCAGTGCACAGGAAGAAAAGACGGAGATTGACGGCTTCGCTTTGCGCGATCCTTTGACGACGCCGCGCGAAGAAGAGGAGGACGCGCGGCGTGTTGACGAGGGCCGGGTAGTGGCCCAAGCAATATTGACGGCGATGCGTGAACTGTCGTCGCGCAGTGGGCGCGAGGCTGCATGGTCTGATGTGATGTTGCTCGTGAAAAAGCGCAAGTATTTGTCCGCCTATGAGAGTGCATTGCGCGACGCCGGCATTCCCTTCATTTCGGACAAGCGTGGCGGATTGCTGGAATCGCTGGAAGTCGCCGACCTAATTGCACTTTTGAACTTCCTGATTACACCAGGCGACAATCGATCGCTCGCCCACGTGTTGAAGTCGCCGATCTTCGGCGCCGATGACCTCGACCTGATCACGCTGGCAAGTCGTACCGAGCAGACATGGTGGCTGCGGATGCAGGCCTGTAGCGCGGATGGTGCCTCACCTGCACTTCGCCGTGCCGTCACGCTATTGCGAGACTGGCTGGACGTGGCGCCACGTCTGCCAGTGCACGACCTTCTTGATCGCATCCTGCACCAGGGACAATTGGTAGCGCGTTATGCGCAGGCGGCGCAGCCGGTGGTTCGCGCGCAAGTGCTCGGCAATATCGATGCGTTTACCGAATTGGCGCTGAATCTCGATGCGGGTCGTTATCCGAGCCTGCCAAAGTTCATTGATGCATTGCGGACGCTGAAGAAGGGCGCCGATAACGAGGCGCCGGATGAAGCGGCGGTGGACGCATCGGTCGATGCAGTCCGCATCCTGACCATCCACAGCGCGAAGGGCCTGGAAGCGCCGATCGTGGTGCTGGTGGACGCGAATCACAGTGAACCGGCGCGGGATGATTGCGGCATTCTGTGCGACTGGCCGCAGGATGCCGATGCACCCACGCACTTCTCCTGCTTCGGGCGCAAACAGGAACGCGGTGCCGCGCGCGATGCGCTATTCGCGGCAGAAGATCGATTCCGGGAGCAGGAAGACTGGAACCTGCTGTATGTTGCTGCCACGCGCGCGAAAGAAGTCCTGGTTGTCAGCGGCGTTGCTGGCACGCGCGGTGCACAAGCGGACGGCACGATTGAAGGAAGCTGGTATCACCGCCTGCATGTCGTTCCAGAATGGGAGGGAGCGACCATCGCTGAGCCGGTTGTTCGCGCGACGGAGGCCTTTGCGGAATTCAGTATCCCGATCTTCAATCCACCGGTGTTTGGCGACGCGGACCGGGTGCCGGCAGAGCTGCACACGACCGCCGTTGACGAAGGTGTCGCATTGCACACGTTGCTGGAGCGGTTGACGCAAATGCCGATGTGGCCAGTTATTGTGCCGGGTGCCATGCACATTGCACGATGGTTGAGATGCACGCCCGGCATGGCGGAAACGATTCGTGAGCGGGCATTGCAAATCCTTTTCCAGCCGGAGCTGGAGCGCTTCTTTAATCCTGTGCACTTCCATTACGCCTGTAACGAAATGGAAGTTGTGGGTAACGGCGGGGGCAAGGAAGTGATGCGTTTCGATCGGACTGTCGTTTTCCGCGACGAGGTCTGGGTGCTGGACTACAAGCGCGACCTGCTCGAAAGCGAACGTGCGGCTTATCGTGCGCAATTGTCACGCTATAGTTTGGTGGCGCAGCAGGTCTTTCCTGGAAAGGCGATCCGGGCTGCCTTGATTACTTCGGACGGGCGCTTATGGGAAATGGAGCGGCTTGGCGAATGAAAGCGCCTATATATTGCTAAGTCGAAATCAGAAAGCGGGCACGTACCGCGTCAAACGATGTCGAGTGGTGCTGGGAGGAACTGGTGGAGCGGAGGAGGATCGAACTCCCGACCTTCGCATTGCGAACGCGACGCTCTCCCAGCTGAGCTACCGCCCCATTGCGAATAATTTTATTGACTCCCCTGTGGCGATGCAAGCGCTCAATGCAACATTCGCCATATGAGAGCTGTCTTGAAAAAACGTCTCCAAGTGTTTGAATCTATTGACGGAAAATCGATTGCACCACTATAGTTGCGGCATGATTTCCGATTTTCATCAACTTTCCGACAAAGTCAGCCAGCTGGCTGAACTGGCACAGTCATTGCGACGCGAAAACGCAGACCTGAGACTGACCTTGGCAGCGTTGTCTGAAGAAAACAAGGATCTCGCCAAGCGCATCGAGGAAGCTTATCGGCGTGTGTCCGCTTTGCTGGACAAGATTCCGACGGGAGAGGATGAGCCGGATGAGGAGGCAGCATGATCCAGCTTGATGTAACGATCATGGGCCAGCCCTACAGGCTGGCGTGCAAGGAAGGGGAAGAGACCGCCTTGCAGCAGGCAGTCGATTATCTGAATGATCGCATGTGCACGATTCGTGACGCAGGCAAGGTCAAGGGGAATGATCGCATTGCAGTGATGGCCGCACTTGGTATCGCGGCCGAATTGCTGTCCACTAAATCGGAAGACGGCCCTTTCGCAGGGATGACGCTTGCAGAAGTCAAGCAGAAAATCGCATCGATGCATGCAGTGCTTGACGTTGCGCTTGCACCGCAAGAAAACCTGTTCTGAGCGTCGAAAACTTTTTTCAAATCCTCTGCAAAGTCTTTGACATACTGGCCGATTGGGGTACACTAAAATTTCCTGCCGTGTTCGCGATTGCCATATATTCCTTGAACCATTTATGTGCATAGGTCGCGGAACTTTGTTTGATGGGCGTGCGCGTCGCTAGTCCGATGCACCCGAAATTGAACTAACTGTGACCACCTTGAACCGTAAGGTTCGGGATGCCGGCAAAGACGGCACAGGCGGGACTAATTCACGAGCGGCTGCATTTATGCAGCCGCTTTTTTGTGCGCGTCATGTTTGCTGCATACGCTGTGGTCGCATTTGCGCGCAGGTTTAGAGCGTCTAACAAGATGCTGATGGCAAGGCACCGACGTAGACAGGTCGTGTTGTACGCCAAGCAGGTGGATGGCCGCCCAGCGCAATGCCGCAAGCGGCATTTTGTTAGACGCTCTTATCGTTGTGGGACTGAGCATGCAGTATTGGCTAATGAAGTCCGAGCCGGATGAAGTGAGCATTGACGATGCGCTCGCCGCACCCGACAACACCGTGCCATGGGTCGGTGTGCGCAATTATCAGGCACGCAATTTCATGCGCGACGCGATGCGTGTCGGTGATGGAGTTCTGTTCTATCACTCGAGCTGCGCGGAACCCGGCATTGCAGGCATTGCGGAAGTAGCGAGCCCACCTTATCCGGATGCCACGCAGTTCGACCAGCACAGCAAGTACTTCGATGCCAAAGCCACCCAGGAAAACCCGCGCTGGATGCTGGTCGATGTACGGGCGCTGCAGAAGACGCGGCTAATGCCCTTGACGGAGCTTCGTGCAATTCCCGAACTGGCCGACATGCAGATCCTCAAGCGGGGAAACCGTCTTTCAATTACCCCTGTAACGCCGGCCGAATGGCGGTGTATCATCCGGCACATTAGATAACTAGGAAACATCTGGATGGACATCTCCCTGATCGCGGGACTGCTGGTGCTGGGCGCCGCGGTTGGATTTGCAGCTGGCTTGCTGGGTATTGGCGGCGGAATGCTGCTCGTGCCGTTCATGACCATGATCCTCACGGCGAAGCAGTTTCCACCGGATGTCATAGTGCACATGGCTATTGCGACCTCGCTGGCCACGATCATGTTTACATCGGTGTCGTCGGTGCGCGCACATCATGCACGCGGTGCGGTACTGTGGCCGGTGGTGAAGCTGCTTGCGCCGGGCATCCTGATCGGCTCCTGGATCGGGCCGTGGATCGGGTCGAAAATGGACGCGTCGGCCCTCGCGCTGTCATTCGCCGTCTTCGTCGCGTTCTCGGCCACGCAAATGCTGCTGGATAAAAAGCCGGCGGCGTCGCGCAATCTGCCGAAGGCGCCTGGCATGCTGGGCGCTGGCGGCATCATCGGCGCGTTGGCCGGCCTCGTTGGTGCGGGAGGCGGTTTTGTCTCCGTTCCGTTCATGACATGGTGCAATGTGAAGATTCACAACGCGGTCGCGACCAGCGCAGCACTTGGGTTTCCGATTGCGCTGGCTGGAACGCTGTCCAACATCTACTTTGGCTTAAAGGAGCCGAACCTTCCTGCAGGCTCTCTAGGGTTCATTTACTTGCCCGCACTGCTCGTCGTGTCGCTTGCCAGCGTGACCACGGCACCGCTCGGCGCGAAGACTGCGCATAGCCTGCCAGTGAAAACCCTGAAGAAGGTGTTCGCGCTGCTGCTGTACGCACTGGCCGGCTACATGCTTTACAAGGCCTTGCGCTGAAGCTGTTTTCAGCTGTACGACGAGTCAGGCCCTTCCGTACTGCTCTCGCAGCAGGTTCTTTTGCACTTTGCCCATCGTGTTGCGCGGCAGGTCTGCGACAAAGAAGACGCGCTTCGGTACCTTGAAGTTGGCGATCTTCGATTTGAGATAGTCAATCACACCCGATTCGTTGTGCGCGCTTCCCGGTTTGGTTACGACGACCGCGGTCACGGCCTCGCCGAAATCGGGATGTGGCACGCCGATAACCGCGGATTCCACCACACCATCCATCTCGTCGATGAAGGACTCGACTTCCTTCGGATACACGTTGTAGCCGCCGGAGATGATCAGGTCCTTGCTGCGGCCGACGATGGACAGATATCCATTCGCATCGAAGCGGCCGACGTCGCCGGTCTTGAAGTAGCCATCGGACGTGAATTCTTCGGCCGTTTTCTCCGGCATGCGCCAGTAACCCTTGAAGACGTTAGGCCCCTTCACCTGGATATCGCCGATTTCATCTGTTGCGCATGGTGTGCCGTCGCTTTTGACGACCCGCACTGATACGTCGGGCAGCGGCAAGCCGACAGTGCCGCCGATGCGCTTTCCTTGGTAAGGATTGGAAACGAGCATCGTCGTTTCGCTCATGCCGTAACGCTCAAGGATCGTGTGCCCTGTGCGTTCGATGAATGCGTTGAACGTATCTGTAAGTAGCGGAGCAGAGCCGGAAACGAACAGCCGCATATTGGCGCAGACGTCCTTGTTGAAGGCGGGATCCGACAGCAGGCGAACGTAGTAGGTCGGCACTCCCATGAACACCGTCGTGCGTGGCAGGTGCTTGATTACTTCGCCACTGTCGAACTTCGGCAGGAAGATCATCTTGCTGCCGTTAAGCAGCGCGCCATGCGATGCGACGAACAAGCCATGCACATGGAACAGCGGCAGCGCGTGCAGCAGGACGTCTCCAGGCTGCCAACGCCAGTAGTCGTGCAGCGCCTTTGCATTCGATGCCAGGTTTTCATGCGTCAGCATGGCGCCTTTACTGCGCCCGGTGGTGCCGGAGGTGTACAGGATTGCGGCAAGATCGTCGGGTTGCTTTTGCACGGTGTCGAAGCTGCTGGACTGCAGCGCGGCGCGAGTCAGCAGGGAACCCGTACGGTCGTCACCAAGCGTGAAGACATGGCTGGTGCCGCGGGCAAATGCGATCTGCGATACCCAGCCAAAGTTTTGCGGTGAGCACACGACGACGGACGGTTCGGCGTTGCCGATGAAGTATTCGATCTCTGCAGCGCGATACGCGGTGTTGAGAGGCAGGTAGACAAAACCCGCGCGGATCGTGGCGAGGTAGAGCAGCAGCGCTTCCGGCGACTTTTCGACCTGTACCGCGATGCGCGCATCCTTGGGCAGGCCAAGCCCAGCCAGCAGGTTGGCAATCTTTGCCGTGGCACGGTCGAGATCATTCCATGAGTAATACTGCCCGTCGTGCGTTTCGATGCAGCAGGCGGTGCGGTCTTGAGGAAAGCGGGTCTCGAAGAGGGCGTACAGGTTGGCGTTCATTTTCGGTTTGCTTATTTGCCGGAGAATTCAGGTTTGCGCTTGTCGAGAAAGGATTGCACGCCTTCGCGGTAGTCATCAGAGTTAAGGAACGCGAATGCATCCCGCAATTCCTGTTCGCTGAGCGGATCAGGTTGGGCGGCGAGGCGCCGTATCAGGCGCTTGTTCATGCGGGCAGCGAGCGGTGCGCCTTGCGCGATGCGCTGTGCCGTTCGACGGGCTTCGCCGGGGACATCCTCGGCAATGCGGTTGATCAGCCCCTTGTCCCTTGCTTCTGCCGCATTGAATACCCGGCCTTCGAGCAGGATTTCCAGTGCCGTTGCCTTGCCCACCAATTGCAGTACATGCTGCAGCTCGCCCGGCGCCAATGGAAAGCCGAGGCGATTGATCGGAATGCCGAAACGGGAATTAGGTGCCGCGATGCGCAGGTCGCATGCGCAGGCGATTTCCAGCCCTCCTCCGACGCAAACACCCTCGATGGCGGCAACCGTCGGATGCAGGCACTGCGAGATCGCCTGCAATGCCGCGGCGATAATCTCGTTGTGGTAATGCATGCCTTGTTCCAGGGTGCCGCGCACCGTCGGGAATTCCTCGATATCCGCGCCGGCCGCAAAGTTATGGCCCGCGCCGCGAACGATCACGCAACGGAGTGTTTCATCCTGGGACAGCATCGTGAATGCCTGCGCGAGCGCATCCCACATTGCAACGCTGAGCGCATTCAGCTTGCCCGGATTGGAGAGCGTGACGGTCGCAATGACGTCGCTTCGTTCTACATGGATGCCAGACATGAGCGCTTATGCCCGTTGCTTGCGGTAAGTGATGAAGAGCACGATGATGCCGAAGGCAACCATCGGCAACGACAGCATCTGGCCGGCGGAAATCGTAATGCCGGCGAAATGCACTTCGTAATCAGGCGTACGGAAATACTCCGTGATGAAGCGGGCGACGCCATACAGACCGACGAACATGGCGCCGACGGCCAGCGGAGGACGCTGCTTGCGTGCGTAGATCCAGAGGATGATGAAGAGCAGTACGCCGTCAACCAGCGCCTGGTAGATCGGCGAAGGATGGCGCGGCAGGTTGTCGACGTTGGGCCAGATCATCGCCCAAGGCAGCGAAGGATCGGCAACGCGGCCCGGCAGCTCTGCATTGATGAAATTGCCGATGCGGCCTGCAGCGTAACCGAGCGGCACCATCGGTGCGATGAAATCATAAACATCCACGATCCGCTTCCCGCTCTTGCGTGCCCACAGGGACATGGCGATCAGCACACCGAGGAAGCCGCCATGGAAGGACATGCCGCCCTTCCAGACCGCGAAGATTTCCAAAGGATGGCTGAAGTAATAGGCAGGGTTATAGAACAGCACCTCACCGAGCCGGCCGCCGATCACCACCCCGAGCACGCCGTAGAAAAGCATGTCGTCCAGGTCTTCCTTCTTCCAGCCTGCGGCCGCCATATGCGGCTGCGCCGCGCGCACGCGGCCGAGGGCGATGAATTGCACGAAGGCCACGAGGTACATCAGGCCGTACCAATGCACGGAGACAGGGCCGATGGAGAATGCGATCGGATCGGGTTGAGGGTGAATTAGCATCGTTTCTTTCGCAAGAGTTCGAGAAAAGTGTGCAGCACCGGCGACTGGTTATCGCGCCGCCATGCCAGCCCAGTCTCTACTGTTGTGGCCCGGTCCGACAGCGGCTTGTATTCGACGCCGGGGCGCTTCAGGTTCGACACGGATTGTGGCACAAGCGCGATGCCCATGCCCGCCGAAACCAGGCCGACGATGGTCTGCATCTGGATGGCTTCCTGCCCGATGCGCGGCGTGAGGCCGGCATCACGGAAACAGCCAAGGATGGCGTCGTGAAATGCCGGTGCAATGCGGCGCGGGAAAATGATCAACGGCATGTCGGCGACGGATTTCAGCGAAACCGTTTCCTTGCCGCGCAATGCCTTGGTGCCGTGCGGCGCAGCCAGAACCAGCGGCTCGGACAAGACGGTCATGTAGTCGAGTTCTGCCTTTGCCTTGTCGTGCAGGGGCGGGATCAGCAGGCCGGCATCGATCCTGCCTTGCATCAGGTCTTCGAGTTGCACGTCGGAGGTGGCCTCCCGCAATTCGATCTGCACTTGCGGGAAGCGCTCGCGGAATTCCCGCAGCAATGGCGGCAGGACGCTGTAATCGGCCGTGGAGACGAACGACAGCGAGAGCAGTCCGGACTCACCCGACGCGGCGCGACGGGCCAGATCGGGCAGGGCTCCCGCCTGTTGCAGGATGCGGCGGGCTTCCGGCAACAGCGCCGCGCCAGCAGGCGTCAGAGCGACGCTGCGCTTGGTGCGGACGAACAGCGGCGTGCCCAAGGCCGCTTCCAGCGACTGGATGGTCTGCGACAGCGGCGGCTGCGTCATGTGCAGGCGCACGGCCGCCCGGCCGAAGTGGCTTTCCTCGGCAACGGCGACGAAATAGCGCAATTGCCGCAGCTCAATATTCATATGCAATCCATATTAATAAGGAAGGAATCATATATTTGACACGCAGCTAAGGGCAAGGCACTCTAGCCGTTTCTGACTGCCTTCCACTGGCTTGCCGGTGGATTTTCGAGAGATTTTTCCGGAGACTGACAATGCCGCAATACCGTTCCCGCACCACTACCCACGGCCGCAACATGGCCGGCGCACGCGCCCTGTGGCGCGCCACTGGCATGAAAGACGGGGATTTCGACAAGCCGATCATCGCGGTGGTCAACTCCTTCACCCAGTTCGTACCGGGCCACGTGCACCTGAAAGACCTCGGCCAGATGGTGGCGCGCGAGATCGAAGCCGCCGGCGGCGTCGCCAAGGAATTCAATACGATCGCCGTGGATGACGGTATCGCCATGGGCCACGGCGGCATGCTCTACTCGCTGCCGTCGCGCGAACTGATTGCGGACTCGGTCGAGTACATGGTGAACGCGCATTGCGCCGACGCGATGGTCTGCATTTCGAATTGCGACAAGATCACCCCGGGCATGCTGATGGCCGCGATGCGTCTCAATATTCCCGCTGTGTTCGTGTCCGGTGGCCCGATGGAGGCAGGCAAGGTCATCGAGGCACTGCACGGCAAGCAGGAAGGCTCGCAGAAGATCATCAAGGTCGACCTGATCGACGCGATGATCCAGGCTGGCGATCCGACCGTGTCGGATGCGCAGGTCGCCAACATCGAACGTTCCGCCTGCCCGACCTGCGGTTCCTGCTCCGGCATGTTTACCGCCAACTCGATGAACTGCCTGACCGAGGCGCTCGGTCTTTCCTTGCCGGGCAACGGCACCATCGTGGCGACCCACGCAGACCGCAAGCAACTGTTCCTGCGCGCCGGCCGCCTGGTAGTGGAAATCGCCAAGCGCTATTACGAGCAGGATGATGCGTCCGTCCTGCCGCGCAGCATTGCGAGCAAGGCTGCGTTCGAAAACGCGATGGCACTCGACGTATCCATGGGTGGCTCTACCAATACTGTGCTGCATCTGCTGGCGGCTGCACAGGAAGCCGGTGTGGACTTCAGCATGGCGGATATCGACCGCATCTCGCGCAAGGTGCCGTGCCTGTGCAAGGTGGCTCCGATGACGCAGGACTACCATATCGAGGACGTGCACCGCGCTGGCGGTATCGTCGGCATTCTCGGCGAACTTGAGCGCGCAGGCCTGTTGGATACCAGCGTGCCGACCGTCCACAGCAAGACCCTCGGTGATGCGATCGCTGCGAATGACATCATGCGTACCAGCGATCCGGCAGTGCATCAGCGCTTCCTCGCGGCGCCGGGCGGCGTGCCGTCACAGGTTGCATTCTCGCAGGACAAGCGTTACGACAAACTCGATAACGACCGCGCCCATGGTTGCATCCGTGACAAGGAACATGCGTATTCGAAGGATGGTGGCCTGGCCGTCCTGTACGGCAATCTGGCGGAGAAGGGCTGCATCGTGAAGACCGCCGGTGTGGATGAAAGCATCCTCAAATTTACCGGCAAGGCACGCGTGTTCGAAAGCCAGGATGCGGCTGTCGAAGGAATCCTTGGCGATGTGGTCAAAGAAGGCGATGTAGTGATCATCCGCTACGAAGGCCCGAAGGGCGGTCCGGGTATGCAGGAAATGCTGTATCCGACCTCGTATATCAAGTCGAAGGGACTGGGCAAGGCATGTGCGCTGTTTACCGACGGGCGCTTCTCCGGCGGTTCTTCCGGCCTGGTGATCGGCCATGCTTCACCGGAAGCGGCAGAGGGCGGTGCAATCGGGCTTGTGAACGATGGCGACATCATCGAAATCGACATTCCGGAGCGCCGTATCCACCTGAAAATCAGCGATGCGGAGCTTGCACAGCGCCGTGCGGCGATGGAAGCCAAAGGTGACAAGGCATGGAAGCCGGAAAACCGGCAGCGTGTGGTGTCGCAGGCGTTGCAGGCCTACGCTGCGCTGGCGACTTCGGCAGACCGTGGTGCAGTACGCGACCTGTCGCAGCTGAAAAGATAAGTCGAAAAGTTGATGCGGATGACAAAGGCGGCCGATGTGCCGCCTTTGTTATTTCTTGAAGGTTTTCGTGACGCGCTCGCGGCGGGCCTTCTCGAGTTCCTCGTGGGCTTTGCGCTTGTCGAGGCCAAGCATTCTTTCGATGAATTCGAACCAGATAAAGGCGACCAGAAACAGACCAGCAATCCACCACCAAGAGAGGTCGGCGACAAGGCCGAATTCCAAGTACTTCAGAATTGATAGCAATACGATAACGATAATGATAGGCATGACATCTCCCTTTCCCGCAGGATATTGCGAAAGATTGCAACGGTCAATTTTGAGGTCAACCGCTTGTTGCAATTTGTCGTTTAAGGGTACTAAGACACAGGATGTCTTGGGGTAAAATGATGCGGGTTTTTCACTTGGGAGAGATGTATGAAGCGTTTGATGGTTGTAGTCGCGGCAGCTGCCGCTCTGGTTTCCAATGCAGCAATGGCCAATGCCGATCTGGCAAAGGCAAAGAACTGCCTGGCTTGCCATTCTGTTGCAAGCAAGCTGGTCGGTCCGGCATTTAAAGACGTGGCAGCGAAGTATGCCGGTCAAAAAGATGCAGAAAATAGCCTGGTGCAAAAAGTGCTGAAGGGCAGCAGCGGCGTTTGGGGCCCGACCCCGATGCCGGCAAATGCTCAAGTGAACGAAGCAGAAGCCCGCACCCTGGTGAAGTGGGTTCTGAGCCAGAAGTAATTCAGGTTCGAGTCCAAAAAAAAGCGCCCGCAAGGGCGCTTTTTTTATCGCTGCAATTTTTGTCGCGGCATAAAAAAGCCCCGGTCGATGACCGGGGCTTTTCATCGCAATAGCGAGTTAAATTACTTCACGACGGCGATCACGTCACGCTTGCCACCCTTGTAGGTGTACAGCGTCAGGGTGCCGTTCTTCATGTCGCCTTTGGCGTCGAAGGAGATATTGCCGGTTACGCCGTTGTAGTTGGCTTTTGCCAGCTCAGGCAGGTACTTCTTCGGATCGGCGGAGTCAGCCTTCTTCATCGACTCGACCATCACCATCACAGCGTCATACACGTACGGTGCATAGAGCTGCACGTCGATGCCGAACTTCTTCTTGTATGCAGCGCGGAAGTCGTCCATGGCCTTCTTCTTTGCGTCTTCGACACCGCCTGCTTCAGCGCAGACAACTTGGCCCGGATTGCCGATTGCATCGCCGGCAAGCGTTACCAGGTTTTCGGTGCAGATACCGTCGCCGCCCATCAGCTTGGCATTGATGCCCAGTGCCTTCATCTGGCGCAGCATCGGGCCGGCCACAGCGTCCATGCCGCCGTAGAAGATGACGTCAGGGTTCTTTGCCTTGATGGCGGTGAGGATCGCATTGAAGTCGGTTGCCTTGTCGTTGGTGTACTGCTGCGCCACGACTTGCACGCCCTTGCCCTTGGCGCCCTTGACGAACTCTTCGGCCACGCCTTGGCCGTAAGCGGTGCGGTCGTCGATCACGGCGACCTTCTTCGCTTTCAGCTGGTCAGCTGCGTAGCGGCCCAGCGTGCCGCCGAGCTGGCCGTCGTTGGCCACCACGCGGAAGGCGGTCTTGAAGCCTTGCTGCGTGTACTTCGGATTGGTTGCGGACGGGGAGATTTGCGGGACGCCAGCGTCGCTATAGATCTTCGAAGCCGGGATGGTGGTGCCGGAGTTCAGGTGGCCGATCACGCCGTTGACCTTGGCGTCGACCAGCTTCTGCGCTGCTGCAGTACCTTGCTTCGGATCGGCTGCGTCGTCTTCCGCCAGCAGTTCGAACTTCACCTTCTTGCCGCCGATCGTCACGCCCTTGGCGTTGAGCTCGTCAATTGCCATGCGGGCACCGTTTTCATTGTCCTTGCCGAGGTGAGCGATGGAGCCGGAGATCGGGCCGACGTGGCCGATCCTGATGACTTGTTCCTGTGCCGATGCAGCACCTGCAAAGGCAAATGCAATCGCGCCAGCCAACGGAATCATT
>Ga0196971_1000245_pt1 | contig 50590 bp, 47 predicted proteins | sample S1v_1013CmetaG_FD_148660 | JGI IMG/M metagenome (GOLD analysis project Ga0196971, IMG submission 148660) | Soil microbial communities from Anza Borrego desert, Southern California, United States - S1+v_10-13C | ecosystem: Environmental > Terrestrial > Soil > Desert | place: USA: California... | reverse complement strand
GCTCGCGCTGTCGATTCTGGTCGATAACCTGATCGATAACGCGGTCAAGTATGGCAGTGCGGGTGGTCACGTCGCCGTCCGGGTCGCACGCTCTGGCAGCCAGCTGGCGCTGAGCGTGAAGGATGACGGGCCCGGCGTGGCACCTGAGTTGCGTGGCCGCCTGACGGACCGCTTCTTCCGCATTGCGGGCAGCGGCGTCGAGGGCAGCGGGCTCGGACTGTCTATCGTCGACCGCATCGCAAAGCGCTACGGCGGTACAGTCGACATCGGCGACGGGCTCGACGGCAGAGGGCTCGGCGTCACAATCCGGTTGCCGATGTAGGGGATTTTCCAGCGTGCAACAAGCGGTCGTTTCTTTCGCGGTGCAACGATAAAGCCGTGATGATTTGTCGCCGCGATTCGTTTACAGTGTGTTGAATGCATATCAGCTTGTCGCATGCGAAAACGCAGCCGCAGCGGGATGTGTGTTCTGCGTTATTCATCAGCTCCGGCTGAATTGCTTATTGGTTTGATTTCATGAAACCCGTTGCACCCGGCACCGTCATCTTTCATCGCTATCGCGGCTATGGCGTCATCACTGCGGTCAACCTGCTGACCGGATGGGTATCCGCACGATTCGGTGATGAAGTGCGCACTCTCGATCTCAACCTGTCGCATGATGAGTTGCAGCATGCGGACGGCGAACCGATCCGCTTTCGCCGGGATGCGCCAGATCGCATGCCGCATGCGCGGCTGATGGCAATGGTGCGCGAATTGCACCGCGCCGGGTATGAACGCCTGTATCTCTACAGCTGGCCCAAGCCGTCCGGGCTGCACTGGCGCTGGCATTTGTTTACTGGACAGCGCAACTGGGTGGACCGCGCATGGCGCGAAGGCTGGTATGGTTCCGGCGCGGACTACAACTTCAATCCCGTGCTCGGCTGGGGTGACCAACCCGGCGCCACGGCGCAAGAACTGGTTCGCGCGTTTGCGCAGTTCGACCCGCACGGGCTGGCACAGGCGCTGCGGCGCGACGAGGACCATACCGCCTGGTTTGAAGAGGTCTGCGAGGCATTGCTGCCGAACTATGCGTACACGCTGGGGTGGGATCTGCGCGACGGACCGGTGCCGGAGCATTTGCCCGTCATCGCTGTGCGACGCGGAGTGCCGGCGTATGCCGGGCCGGCATTGCCCTGGCCTCCGGGCTGGGCAAAGATCTGGACCGGTGGACGCGCGCTGGTCAAGACCAGCTTCAAAACAAATCCCGCTGGCGCCCCTTCCGACGCCGTTCGTTAATCTGCGTGATGGAGGCGGTGCGCGGGCCTTCAACCAAGGTTATCGCATCGCCCGCTGCGATCTGACCGGTCTGCACGACCCGCAGGTAGAAACCGCTATTGCCGGCCTGAATCATCATCTTCGCGGCATGGCTGAATCCCATCTTGGCATTGAACTTGAAGCAGGGCTGGCGCGGTTCCGTCACTTCCAGAATCGTACCGCCGATGTGCAGGCGGTCGCCGACCCACACGTCGTTTTCCAGCACGCCTTGCAAGGTCAGGTTCTCTCCCATTGACCCGGGTGGCAACGGCTCCTCGCGCTTGAGTGCCGCAAGGCGCTGCGCGGCCCAGAACGCATAGTGCTCCGACGGGTACGCATACACCGCTTTGTGCAGCCCGCCGTGCACGCTCGGGTCTGCCTGCTCGTCGCCATCCAGCCCCAATTTGTTCACCATCACCGTACCCTGCACCGGCTGCTTGTGGATGCCGGTGGCAATGCGGTACCTATGCGTCGACTGCTCGATGAACAGCGCACCGACGGTGGCGATATTTACGCTGAAAACTTGCATGTATTCCTTCGTCGGCTTCTGCGGCGCCGCTGGCGCAGGCTGCAAGCGCCGGTTGATGTGATGTTGGTTGGTGTGTCTTACCGCTGTGCACTGGCGAGGCGGATGGCCAGACCGGCAAATACGATGCCGGACAGTTTGTTCAGTACAAGCTGCGCGCGCGGAGACCGGTTCAGCGCCGCCCCAAACGCTCCGGAGAAATAGGCGATCGCTCCGAATACCAGCAGGGTTGCAATAATGAAAATCGCGCCAAGCCACAGCATTTGCAGTACGAGGCTGCCGTGCTGCGGATGGGCGAACTGCGGCAGGAAGGCAAGGAAAAAGATCGCGACCTTGGGATTGGTAAGGTTCATGATGATGCCGCGCGTATACATCTGCTTGCTGCTGATGCGCTCAACCTTGTCGGCCGATGCCACGCCTGCCGGCGCACGGAATGCCTGCCACGCGAGATAGAGCAGGTAGCCGGCACCGATGAACTTGAGGATGGAGAAAGCCGTGGCCGAAGCCGCAAACACTGCCGCCAGACCGAGTGCGACAGCCGTCGTGTGCACCAGCAAGCCAGTGCACAGGCCGAGCACGACCAGCATGCCTGCGGCGCGTCCGCGCATGGCGGACTGCAACAGCACAAATACGTTGTCGGGACCAGGCGTCAGTGCGAGCAGCACCGAGACCGAAAAGAAAGCGAGGGTGGTTTCAAGAGAGATCATGAGACAGGTGTAAAAGCGAAGGTTGGCTTGGTTGCCTGTGCCTGTAACGGACGCTGACTATTTCAGCGCATCCGGATTCAATACGTTCTTCGGCGTGCCGTTTGCATAATCAATAATGCTCTGGAACGCCGAGCGGAAGTACAGCTCATAGCTGTCCTTCTCGACGTAACCAATGTGCGGGGTCGCCAGCACGTTGGCATAACGCAACAACGGCGAATCGGACGGCAGCGGCTCGGTTTCGAACACGTCGAGCGCTGCGAATCCAGGTCTGCCGGCGCGCAGAGCTTTGTCGAGTGCATCCGGCGCCACCAGTTCCGCGCGGCTGGTGTTGACGAACAGGGCGCTGCGCTTCATGCGCATCAGGTCGTCTGCCGTCACGATGCCGCGTGTTGCTTCGTTGAGTCGCAGGTGCAGCGACAAGACATCGGCCTCCTCGAAGAACGCCTCGCGCGATGCAGCCGCGCGGTAACCGTCGCGCACCGCCGCCTGCAGGCTCGCGTCGCGCCCCCAGACTGCGACATCCATTCCGAACGCTCTGCCATAGCCTGCGACCATTTGCCCAATGCGGCCGTAGCCCCAGATGCCGAGCGTCCGGCCTTTCAGTACGCTGCCCAGGGTATTGAGCTCGGGATTGACCGAGGCGGTCTGCCACAGCCCGTCGCGCAGATTCGCCGCGTATTGCGGGATCTTGCGCGATACCGCCATGATCAGCGCCCAGGTCAGCTCCGCCGGTGCCGTCGGATCGCCCACGCCTTCGGTGATCACGACGCCGCATTCCGTTGCAGCTGCAACGTCGATATGGCCGCTGACCTTGCCCGTCTGGGAGATCAGTTTCAAATTCGGTAAGCGTGCCAGCAACGGCCGCGTCAATGCAGTGCGTTCGCGGATCAGTACCAGCACATCGAAACCCGCGAGGCGAATTGCGAGTTGCCCCACGCCTCGTGCGCTGCTGTTGAAGACTTTGACTTCATGACCTTCCAGCATGCTAAAGCAGTTGAGGCTGCGCACGCAGTCCTGATAGTCGTCAAGAATTGCAATTTTCATAGCTATTGCATGTCCAACATCTTATTCCGTAAGAAAGATACGGGTATGCCGAAAAAGGGTCAATTCCTTACTACAAAAGTCAACAATTCTTCCTACAATTTTGTTGTAAATCATTGAGCTGAGATATTGCGCCGTGTACAATCGACCTCTTATTTTCGCCGCCCCTGCTGTGAGCAACGCGGAGCGCGAACCCACCAGCCCGGGCATTATTCCATTTTTTTCGGGCTGCACGGTCACCAACCAAATGACCGCTTTCGACAAGACCGCCGTACCGCTAGACCACATTGCCCTAGCCGAGCCAAAAGCTGACGACGATCCTGCCGTGCCGGGACAAGACAGATTTCTTTATTGGCATTGGAGGTAGTTTTTTATGAACCAGCCCGTTATGGGAGGCATTGCAGCATTGAATGCGCCAACTTACGTTAAACAACAGAAGCTGATCAACTGGGTTGCGGAAATTGCCGCGCTCACCAAGCCGGACCGCATCTACTGGTGCGACGGCTCGCAGGAAGAATACGATCGCCTCTGCGCAGAAATGGTTGCCGCGGGCACTCTGAAGAAGCTGAACGAAGCAAAGCGTCCGAACAGCTACCTGGCCTGCTCCGACCCGTCTGACGTGGCGCGTGTCGAGGACCGCACCTTCATCTGCTCCGAAAAGCAGGAAGATGCCGGCCCGACCAACAACTGGATGGCGCCCGCCGAGATGCGCACGACGCTGAACGGCTTGTTCGACGGCTGCATGCGTGGCCGCACGATGTATGTCGTGCCGTTCTCGATGGGCCCGCTGGGCTCGCATATTTCGCACATCGGCGTGGAACTGTCCGATTCCCCGTATGTTGCTGTCAACATGCGCATCATGACCCGCATGGGCAAGGCAGTGTACGACGTGCTCGGCACCGACGGCGCGTTCGTGCCTTGCGTACACACGGTCGGCAAGCCGCTGGCCAAGGGCGAAAAAGACGTCGCATGGCCGTGCAACCAGACCAAGTACATTGTGCACTATCCGGAAACCCGTGAAATCTGGTCCTTCGGCTCCGGCTACGGCGGCAACGCACTGCTGGGCAAGAAGTGCTTCGCGCTGCGCATCGCCTCCACGATGGGCCGCGACCAGGGCTGGCTGGCTGAGCACATGCTGATCCTCGGCGTGGAATCGCCGGAAGGCAAGAAGCACTACGTGGCCGCCGCGTTCCCGTCCGCCTGCGGCAAGACGAACTTCGCCATGCTGATTCCGCCAAAGGCCTTCAACGGCTGGAAAGTCACCACCATCGGCGACGACATCGCCTGGATCAAGCCGCACAGCGATGGCCGCCTGTACGCGATCAATCCGGAAGCCGGCTATTTCGGTGTGGCACCGGGTACCAACACCGCGACCAACTCCAACTGCATGTCCTCGCTGACAGCCAACACCATCTTCACTAACGTCGCGCTGACCGACGACGGCGATGTTTGGTGGGAAGGCATGAGCAAGGAGCCGCCGGCACACGCCATCGACTGGCAGGGCAAGGACTGGACGCCTGAAATCGCCAAGGAAACCGGCCGCAAGGCTGCGCATCCAAACGCACGCTTCACCGTTGCCGCGACCCAGAACCCGGTCATCGACCCGGCATGGGACGATCCGAATGGCGTGCCGATTTCGGCCTTCATCTTCGGCGGCCGCCGCTCCACGACGGTGCCGCTGGTGACCGAAGCGCGCAACTGGGTCGAAGGCGTGTACATGGCTGCGACCATGGGCTCGGAAACCACCGCTGCGGCCGCCGGCCAGCAGGGCGTGGTGCGCCGCGATCCGTTCGCGATGCTGCCGTTCATGGGTTACAACATGAGCGACTACTTCCAGCACTGGCTCGACATGGGCAAGAAGATCGCCGCATCGCCGGCTGAACTGCCGAAGATCTTCTGCGTGAACTGGTTCCGCACCGACGAAAACGGCAAGTTTGTCTGGCCGGGCTTCGGCGACAACATGCGCGTGCTGAAGTGGATGCTCGACCGCATCGAAGGCAATGCCGGCGGCAACGAAAACATCTTCGGTGTCACCCCGCGTTACGAAGACCTGAAGTGGGACGGCCTCGACTTCACGAAAGAGCAGTTCGAGAAGATCACCTCGATCGACAAGGCTGCATGGGAAGCAGAGCTGAAGCTGCACACCGAGCTGTTCGAGAAGCTGAAGTACCACCTGCCGAAGGAACTGGAAACGACCAAGGCACAGCTGGAAAAGCGTCTGGCTGCGTAATACCGCACCGGCGATCCCTCTCCTGCCCGGCGGGAGAGGGTGACAGTACTCAAGTAAAAAGCGCGGCAGGGCAACCTCGCCGCGCTTTTGTTTTTCTGGTGTCGCTGATTTCCACATCGACGGTCCTTCTCTGACCCGCAAATTGCCGCACCAATTTATCTGGTAGTGAATTGCATCAGCGATGCGATAGCCAGCGTTCACATCAATCTATCAGTGCAGCGTGCCTCCCGGCATTTGACGGGGCAACTGGTTGGTTGATGAGCTGCCCCCTGCGTGCGCAGACAGCGTCGTAGCTTCGCTCAGGACAACCTTGGTCGTGCTTATCGTTTTATCTCCCTTGCTTCTTATGTTCAGTGGCTCTGTGCGCAGCACATCGCCCACAGGCGACTGATAAGCACTTCTCTTGTTTCAGCGACATTCCTCGTGAAGCTCGCTATTGCACTACCGGGAGCCATCGGGCATGCGGCCGAAAATGACTGGTTTGCAGCCCCTTCGGCCGCCCGCGTAGCGGCCGACGCAACGCAGCTGCGCGATTAGAAGCTTTCTTCGGATGCATTTCCAGCAGCCCGGCAGATCCATACCATTGCATGCTTGATAACAAAACGAAGTGCTGCAGCGGCCTCCCGGATCCGGCGCTGAGCTCAAGGAGACAATCATCAACGCGCTCAAGGTCCTCACCGCGGCCATTCTCTGGCTGCTTTCCCCCCTCAGCCGGGCCGAGCTGGTCGCCACCAACGTATCGCTGGCGGAGAACACGCTTCAGACCAGCAACCAACGGCTGTTTGCATCGTCGGACGGCGCCTTCTACGAGCTCGTGCTGAGCGCCGGCAGCTGGCGCAGGCTGACAATACCGGTCTCCTTCAAGGACGGCAGTACCAGGCCCTGCTATTTCCTCGGCATTACCGAGTCGGCCGGGACGGTCTACACCGCATGCACCGAGGATGCATTCAATCCGCTCGCGAAAAAATATCTGCTGGGGCTCGACATGTACCAGCCGACAGCGCGCCTGTAGGAAGCGGGCGAGCTGCGTGGCGTGGCCCTGCCGAACGGCTTGGCGGCTGACAGCAGCGGCAACCTGTACCTCGCCAATAGCGGCATGCCTTTCCTGCCAGGGGCAATCCACAAGATCACGCTGGGCAGCGCTTTTGCGATTGCGACGCAGGGCGTATTCCACAGTTTTGCCGCGTACAAGCCCAACGGGCTGCGCTACGCGAACGGAAAGCTGTACGTGACAGTCAACCCCTTCAGCTATGTCGGCCTGTCACAGCTGCTGCGGTACGACCTTGGCGCCAATGGCTTGAGCAACCCGACGCCGATCTACAGCTCGCTCGCCTTCCTGGACGACTTTGCGCTGGTCGACAGCGGGGCGGTGGTATCCGAATTCCTGGCCGGGCGCATCGTGCATGTCAATGAACGTGGCGGTGAACTGCATCAAGCCAGCTTTTCGCAGCCGACATCGGTCAGCCTGCTGACGGCTCCCACCTACGGCGTCGGCAACCTGCTGGTCACTGAACGCAGCCGGGGGAACGTGCAACGCTTCATCAACAACTGGGGGCTTCGGCCGCGCTGAAACCATGGTGCAAAAAGGGTCTTGTTTGCGGCTTATTGCTTTCTCAATGCAAATGTAACGTTTCATTACAAATCAGCCATTGCCTTGTAGAAAGAGTGTGTGAAAATGAAGGTAATCTCCCGAAATCCCTTGGCGTTATTGGCGCCAATGCTATGTAAGCAGCAAGGCTATGGCTCCCGACTCCTCAGATGGCGTGCATGCACCCGGTCCGATCTCCGCAGAAGCGCGGAGCGAGATCATGCAAGAGCTCGTCGAATCCATCTCGTCCGCGGTCAACACGCAATTTGATTCGTTCACCTCGCGTCTGGCAGATGCCTTGTTGCGCGCCACAACGAGCACGGCCGATCCCGTCGAAGCCAAGCGCTATTCGGATTCGGCGGCCCTGCTGAAGAAAAACCGGTATCCGTTCTACTACGCCGCTTGCGAACGGTTGGTTGCAACGCTGGAACGGGAAATCCAGTTGGCTGAAGATCCTTCAAGCGTACCTGCCATCCCCAGCGGTGCGAAGAAAGCCTTGCCGGCCGACATGGAAATCGACCGGAAGCTGACAATGCTCAAAGTCAGCCGCGCGATCGAGGAAGAACACAGCGAGCGCCTGTCCGCCCTGAACCTGCGACTGGGATACCTGTACGGCGTTAAGGAACTGGAAATGGCACGCAATCCGTTCCGTCCCCAGGTATTCCTGGATGTGATTCATGACACTTGGTGCGCCTTCCACCCCGATCCCGGGTCCTACCATCTGGCATTCCGGTTGCTGAGCCCCAGCCTGTCGCTGGACATGGCCGCCATCCTGCATGCGGCGAACTCGACGCTGGTCCGGCGCGGTATCCTGCCGAAACTGACCGAACCAAGCCAGGTCGTTCCCCTGTCCACCGACATCAAGCCCGCGGCACAGAAAAAGACCGGCGAGGACCCGATGAACGCGGTCGCGCAGCAGTTGCGGCAGATGTTCACCGAGACACCGAAGGCTGCCCCGGTGAAGACCAATGCGCGTTCATCGTCGAACGATGCTTTCCCTGCGCTGTTCGCACAGGAAGTACTGAGCGCAGCCGCCGGCCGCAATGAACTGCTGAACTACCTGGCCAAGGTCCGCAAGCGCGCATCCCATGCATCGCTGCTGGCGCAGATCAAGGAGCAGGCGCCGCAAGGATTGCTGACGACGGAAGACGAGCAGACGTTCGACCTGCTGGGCAAAGTGTTTGCTGCGGTCTTCAGCGACACGAACCTGCCGTCCGAGATCCGTGAGCTGATCGGCTCGCTGCAGGTGCCGGTCTTGGAAGCCGCGCTGACGAACAAGGACTTCTTCTTCAGCGAGTCGCATCCGGCGCGCCGCGTGATCGGCCTGCTGGCCAACCTGGGCGTCGACTGGGACCGCAACAAAGAAGCAGACGATCCGCTGTACCAGACCATCCTGCGCAACGTCAAACGCATTCAGTCCGACCAGCGCCTTGGCGCGTTCACGGAAGCGCTGGCCGATATCCAGGCCTTCCTCAACAAGGAGGAAAGCGTGTCCCACGTGGTCTTGGCGGAACCGATAGCCAAGGCTCTGAAGAAAGACAAACGACTGCAGGCGGTCAAGGCAGCCAAGCAAGATGTGGCACAGCGTATCGATACCGGCGAGGTGGTCGCGTTCGTCGAAAACTTCCTTGAGGACAAATGGGTCTCGGTGCTGACGCTTGCCTACAGCGTCAAGGACACCAAGCCGCAGGCGGTCACCAGTGCCGTGCGCACCATGGACGAACTGGTGTGGAGCGTCAAGCCGAAGTTCACGATGGAGGAACGCGAAGACCTGCTTGGCCGTCTTCCTCCGCTCTTGGCGATGCTGAACAAGTGGCTGGACCTCATCAAATGGGATGACGAAGGCCGGACGCAATTCTTTGCCGAACTTGCGGAATGCCATGCATCCATCGTGCGCGCACCGCTTGACCTGACGCCGAAACGCCAGGTCGAGCTCGCGCTGGAAGCGGCGCAACACGCGGCAGAGCGGCGCCAGCAAAGGCTGGCTAAAGCGGAACCCGAACCCGTCGTAGACATCTTCACAGAGCGCGTGCAAAAGCTCGAGTGCGGCACCTGGATCACCTTCACGCCGAAGAATGGCACGCCGCTGAAGGTGAAGCTGGCCTGGATCAGCCCGTCACGCTGTTACTTCGTGTTTTCGACACGCGCGAAACAGGAAGCCTTGTCCCTGTCCGCGGAAGCGCTCGCCAAAGCCCTGCGCGAACAACGAGCGCATATCCTGTCCACCAGCGGGCTGGTCGAGCGCGCACTGGCCGAAGCGTTAGGCCTCGACGACGCCGGCCACGACATGCTCACCCACCGGTCCGCCGCCTGAACCGGGCGTCCCAGCACAAATCCAAGCCTACGTCACGCCACCTGTGCCATATCGGCCACAGGTGGCTGGCCTCCCCTGTGCAGTCCGGCATTATCCGCACACAATCGGCACTCACCGCGGCAGGCGGTTCATGATTAAATACTAAGCTTTACGCAACTTTTTACTCAAGGACTTCCCGACATGGCCGGATCCAGCCTATTAGCCCTGATTGACGACATTGCCACCATTCTTGACGACGTTTCCGTCATGACGAAAGTCGCCGCAAAGAAAACCGCAGGCGTACTTGGCGACGATCTGGCGCTCAATGCACAGCAAGTGGCCGGCGTGCAGGCGGATCGGGAACTGCCGGTGGTGTGGGCGGTGGCGAAAGGCTCGCTGCGTAACAAGGTGATCCTTGTGCCGGCGGCGCTGGCGATCAGTGCATTTGCACCGTGGGCGGTCACGCCATTGTTGATGGTGGGCGGCGCCTTCCTGTGCTACGAGGGCTTCGAGAAGATCGCGCACAAGCTGATGCACAGCAAGGCCGAAGACAATGCCCATCATGCAGAACTGGTGGAAGCGCTGGCCAACCCGGCTGTCGACATGGTCGCCTTCGAGAAAGAGAAAGTAAAAGGTGCCGTGCGCACCGACTTCATCCTTTCCGCCGAAATCATCGCCATTACGCTAGGCACCGTGGCGACTGCCTCGTTCATGCAGCAAGTTGCCGTGCTGACCGGCATTGCGCTGATCATGACAGTCGGCGTCTATGGCTTCGTGGCGGGCATCGTGAAGCTGGACGACGGCGGCTTGCATCTCACCAGCAAGAGCGGCGAAGATGCACTAAGCCGTTCGCAACGCGCGTTGGGACGCCTGATCCTGCGCGCTGCACCGCACATGATGAAGAGCCTGTCGGTCATCGGTACGGCGGCCATGTTCATGGTGGGCGGCGGCATCCTGATGCACGGCCTGCCTGGCGCAGAAGAACTGAGCCATGGCTTGGCGCATGGCGTCGGCGGGGTGCCCGTGATCGGCGGCGTGCTGGAAGCATTGACACCGACCCTTGTCGATGCGTTGGCCGGCATCATCGCCGGGGCGTTGGTGCTGGCGGGCGTCAGCGTCATCAGCCGCATGTTCCGCAAAACCAAGCCTCAGTCCTGATGCCAGTACGGGGTGCGGCACCGAATGCTCAGCACCCCGCTCCCTCCCGCACCTTCTGTACCTCCCGTACCTCCCGTACCTTTAGTAGGTCCGTTTGAAAGCCGTACCTTCATCGAACCGGCTCTGCCAATGGCGCAGATACGCGGCAGCCAGCTCCGCGTTATGCCAGACCACGATGACGTTCTCGCTGTTGGATTTCGCCGCCGCCTGCGAATAGTTGAATGAGCCGGTCTGCACATGCAGTCCGTCAGACACGATGTACTTATCGTGGTGGATCGCATACGCGCCGTTGCGCCGCGCGGGTATGCCAGCATTGGCAAGCAGGTTCAGCGCGGCCGTTCCCGCCTTCGATTGGGTTCCCTTGTCATCCACCACCACGCGTACGTCCACGCCACGCCGTTTCGCGTCCACCAGCGCGCGGACGATGAGAGGGGATGTAAACGAGTAGGCGCCAAGCCGGATGCTTTTCTGCGCGGTGTTGATCACTTTCAGGATCAGTCGCTCCGCGCTGCCGTTCGGGGAAAACCCCGCCTCGATCTGTGCACTGGCCGGAGCCTTGTCAGTACGCGCCTGCAGCGTGCGCGACAATTCATCAAGTAGTGTCGGCTGCCTGGCAAAGGTGCTCGTCGCGCACAGGAGCACTGCAGGAAGCAGTGCAAGAAACCGTTTTTTCATGTAAAGCGTTCGTTGAGGAAGAGGGGATGTGTCGGACGGATTGAATCGACGCAGTACTGGAGCCGATCCCGTTTGCGGAGTTCCGCCGATGTTGGAGCAAAACAGGTTAATTTTTCCAAGTGGAAATATACGCGAATGCCTGTTTTTCGACGGAGCAAGTGTGATGGACTACCGGCCGGGAAGCAGGTGCCCTTTACTTTGCAGAATTGGAGGTTTACAGCAGTAATTTCCCGGCGTTAGTATTGTTAATTAATTAACAATTCTTCTCGGAGGCAATATTGCGCGCGCTCCTGCCGTTCCCCGTTTCCATTGCAGCGTTGGTCACCCTGATCGGGGGACTTGCAGCCAGCGGTGTGGTATCGGCATGGCTCACCAGCGCCGAACATGACGAAGAACTGCACTTCCTGGAACACATCGCGGATGTACGCCTGAATGCCTTCCAGAATGGCTTGAACGAAGCATTGAACGCACTTGCCACCGTCAACCAGTTGTTCATGACGGTCGACTCTGTTAGCAGGACGCAGTTCCGCGTGTTCACCCAGCCGCTGCTGCAACGCCATCCGTATGTGCATGCATTTGCGTTCCAGCGCGCCGGGCCCGGAGCAGAACAATCGGCCAATACAGACCAACGCAGGCCACCGCAGAACTTTACTGTCGCCGATTTCTGGAGCGGCAGACCGGCTCCGGCGAACGGCATCCTGAACTACTATTTGGTCGACTACATCGAACCAAGCCGCAGCCGGGATGTTCTCTTCGGCATCAATGCAGCGGCCACACCCCATCTCGGCAAGGCCATCGAAAATGCCACCACCAGCGGAAGTGCAACGGCAACGAGCCTGTTCCGCCTCGTGCAGGATACCGGCTCCCAGAGCGGCTTTGTGGTGGTGATGCCGGTTTTCAAGCGTGATGCCAGCCCGGCCGATGCGGCAACACGCAAAGCCATGGTGCTCGGCCATACCTCGGCCGTCTTCCGTGCCAGCGACCTGGTGGCGCAGACCTTGGGCCGGGCGGGTTTGCTCGATACCGCAGGCATTGACATCCGCGTCTATGCCGGCGGCCCGCCGCTGGAGCAAAACCTCACTTTCCGCAACGACGGCCGCGCTGCATGCGAGCCGGCTTTTTTCGTTCCGCGCTGGCTGTTCCAGTTGTTCGATCGCGAGGACGTGACCGTGTCGCGCTCGTTCGAGGCAGCCGGTGTGCAATGGCACATGCTCGTTTCAAGTCCGTCCGGTGCGATTGCCGGCTCGCATACACGGTCCTGGCTCGTGCTGCTGGCGGGCAGCCTGTTCTCGCTGCTGGCCGCCGCACACCTTCAGTCGCTGACCCGGCGCGCCGCAGAACTGTCACGCGCCAATACCTTGCTAAGCGAAGACATCATCGCGCGTGAACGGGTGGAGCGTGCATTGCGCGAGAGCGAGGAGCGCTTTCACCGCCTGGCCGACCTGTCCTCCGACTGGTACTGGGAACAGGATGCGGACCATCGGCTGACTGTCGTCAGTGGCATGAGAATCATCGGCTTTGCGCCCAAGGAGCCGCACGGCAATGCACTGTGGGACCTGCCGTTCGAGGCGGAAGAGGTGCACTGGGCCGTGCACCGGGAACTCATCGCCTCACGCCGTCCATTTACGGATGTCGAGTACAAGGTGCGGGATTCGAACGGCCGCTCCCGCTGGATCGCGGTCAATGGCGAACCGGTTTTCGACGAGCTTGGCAACTACCTCGGCTACCGCGGCACTGCCAAGGACCTGACCGCACGCAAAGAAGCGGAGCTGGCACTGCGCCAGTCGCAGGGCGAACTGCGCGAGCTGACTGCGCACCAGGAACGCGTGAAGGAAGATGAGCGCAAGCGCATCGCGCGCGAGATCCACGACGACCTCGGACAGAACCTGCTGGCCTTGCGCATCGACGTATCCATGCTCGACACGGCCACCGCCAAGGCGCATCCGGCACTGAACAAGAAAATCCGCGCCGTGCTGGCACAGATCGACAGCACGATGAAATCGGTACGCGCGATCATCAACAATCTACGGCCCTCGGTCCTCGACCTCGGGCTGACCGCAGCCATCGAATGGCAGGTGCAGCAGTTCAGGACCCGCAATGCGATTCCCTGCGACCTGATCATCGACAGCGATGATTTCGATGCCTTGCTGGACGAAGAAAGTGCAACCTCCATTTTCCGCATCGTGCAGGAATCGCTCACCAACATCAGCCGCCACGCGTATGCGAGCCGCGCTGAAATCACGCTAAGCCGTAACGGCAACATGCTCATCCTGACGATTGGTGACGACGGTGTCGGCACCTTTCCCGGCAACCAACGCCAACCACGCTCGTTTGGGCTGATCGGCATCCGCGAGCGCATCCACCGACTGAACGGTGAGTTCCGGGTCGACAGCCGTCCCGGCCATGGAACGCGACTGACCATTTCAATCGCGATCAAGAAAGCGTGCACGGCAGCAGCGTGATGCCAGTTCGTTCAGTTGTAGAGCGTTTGCGGCAGCCACATGGCGATTGCTGGAAACAGATACAGCAGGACAATCGCCACAACCTGGATCGCCATGAATGGCAGCATGCCGGCGAAGATCTGGTTCAGCGTCACGTGCGGCGGTGAAACGCCTTTCAGGTAGAACGCAGACATTGCGACCGGCGGCGACAGGAACGCCGTCTGCAGATTGAGCGCCACCAACAGGCCGAAGAACAGCGGGTCGATGTTGTAATGCGCAAGCAGCGGGACAAAGATCGGCATGAAGATCACGATAATCTCGGTCCATTCCAGCGGCCATCCGAGCAGGAAAATGATGACCTGCGCCAGGATCATGAACTGCACCGGCGTCAGCTCCATCGACAGCACCCAGTCATTGACGAGTTCCTGCCCGCCCAGCAGCGCGAACGCGGCCGAGAAAATGCTGGACCCAACGAACAGCCAGCACACCATCGCACTGGTCTTGGCAGTCAGGTAGACCGACTCCCTGACCATGCCGAAGTTGAGGCGACGATAGGCCGCTGCCAGTACGATGCCGCCGAGGGCCCCCATTGCTGCTGCTTCTGTCGGCGTCGCCAGTCCGAACACGATGCTGCCCAATACCGCAAGGATCAGGAACATCAGCGGAAACAGCGAGCTCAGCAGCATCTTGAAGATCTCCAGCCGCGCGAAGGTGAAAATTGCATAGAAAACCGCCAGTGCCGCAACCCCTATGCCCAAGGCAATCCAGTAGCCGTTCGGTACCGGTTTCGACGCTGCGGGCTCGCTACCATCACCCGCGGGAGCGGCTTCTTCTTTTGCTTGCGGCGCCGCTTCTTTCGGTGTGTCGTCGGCTGGCGGTTCTGCGAGCCCTCCTTCGACCTGCGGTTCTTCGAGTCCACTGTCGCCGGATGACGATTCGGCACCCTCCGTGAAGTCCATACCCATTTCGACCAATTCGGTCGGCGCCTCGTCCGGTGCGGTCACGGCACGATAGGCGAGCCCCATCGCTACCGCAAACGCCAAGGCGGGCAGCAAGGCGATGAACAACTGCGACAGCAGCGTACGCGCCGGCACGTCAGCATTGCGTGAACCCTTGATTGCACCAAGCAAGCCGGGAACGGCCTTGTTGCTGGTGGTAGCAGAAATGGATTGCGCAAATGGCGGAAGGATGACGCGCCGGTCCTCGGCTGACAGTGGCGGGGCAAGACTCGGTTTCAGTTTCGCGACCACCACGATATAGATTACGTAAAGCAACGCTAGCATTAAGCCCGGGAAGAAGGCGCCCGCATACAGCTTCACCACCGACACGCCGGCCGTAGCGCCGTACACGATAAGCAATACCGATGGCGGGATAATGATGCCGAGTGCGCCGCCCGCCGTGATTGCACCGGCGGACAAGCGCGTGCTGTAGCCAGCCTTGAGCATGGCAGGAAATGCCAGCAGCCCCATCAGCGTCACCACTGCGCCCACAATGCCGGTCGCCGTGGCGAACACGGCGCAGGTGACGACGGTAGCGACCGCCAGTGAGCCCGGCAATCGCGCCATTGCAATATGCAGGCTCTTGAACAGCCTTTCAATCAGGTTGGCACGCTCCACCAGATAGCCCATAAAGATGAACAGCGGGATCGATATCAGCACATCATTGGCCATGACCGAATAAGTGCGCTGCACCATCAGATCGAGTGTCAGCTCTATTGCCTGCGCCGGATCGCGGCTGTTGAACGCATACCAAGCGAAGAACACGCCCATGCCCATCAGCGTAAATGCGGTGGGAAAGCCGAGCATGATGGCAACCACCACCAGCGCCAGCATCAGCAGACCCACATGCCCGTTCGTCATGTCCGCGGGAGCGGGCATCAGCACAAACAGGCCGACCACAATGACGGCCAGAATCGACAGGCCGAACCAGACTTCTTTCCTCATTGCCTATCCTCCGGTTTGCCTGCGACAGCCGTATTGCGAATATCCTCGTCGCTGACGTTCACCATTTCCTTGAGCTTGTCGACGTCCACTTCCTCCACGTCCTTCTGGCGCGGCGGCCATTCGCCCTGCCGCAGGCAGATCACGCACCGGATGATTTCGACAATGCCTTGTACCAGCAGCAGTACGCCGGCGATCGGAATGACGGTTTTGAATGGATAAAGCGGCGGCCCGTTGGCGGTGAGCGTGGAGTGCTCGTTGATCGCCCATGACTCGGCAGCATAGGTGTAGCCGGCCCAGACGAGGGCGACGATGCCGGGAATGAAGAACACGAAATACAACGTCAGGTCGATCGCCGCCTGCAAGCGCGGCGGGAAGAATCCGTACAACACATCGCCGCGTACATGGCCGTTCTTGGCGAGCGTGTAGGCACCGGCCATCATGATGAGCGTACCGTACATCATGATCATCAAGTCGAATGTCCACGGATTAGGCTTGTTCAGCACATAGCGCGAAAACACCTCCCACGAAATGAGCAGCGTGAGGGCCAGCGCGAGCCAGGCAAACAACTGCCCGACCCAACTGCTCACCTTGTCAATGAATAACAAGAGATTCTGCATGTCTGATCATCCATGATTGCAAGTGGTGCGCAAGCGTGCGTCCGCCACGACGCAAGTCGCGTTCAAAAAAAACACCACCCGGCGTTCCTGGATGGTGTGTTGCGGGCGCGCCTGCGCTACCGTCAGCCCTTCTTGGGTGCGGCTTTCTTGCCGAAATAATGGTTGTAGGCCATGCGCCGCGGATTGTTGGTATCCATGTCCCATTTCATCGCACGTTCCGCAAAGGCGCGCTGCGACGCTTCGACTTCCTTGAACAGCGGATTGTCGGCGCCCTTCCTAGCGACTACCTCATCCCAGATCGACAGCTGCGCCTGCAGCAGCGAATCCGGCGTCTTGTAGAACTTGACGTTGTCCTTGGTCTGCAACTCGATGTAATCCTTCGAGTAGCGGTCGATTGCCTTCCACGACATGTCGGCGGACGCCGCTTCCACCGCGTTGGCAATGATGGCCTTCAGCTTGGGCGGCAAGCCGTTGTATTTGGTCTTGTTGAAGGTGATCTCGAACTGCTCGGCGCTCTGATGGAAGCTCTGCAGCATGCAGGTCTTGGAGACATCTGGAAAACCGAGCACGCGGTCGGAGGAGGCATTGTTGAACTCGGCGCCATCCAGCAGGCCACGGTCCATCGCAGGCACGATCTCGCCGCCGGGCAGCGCATTGACCGCTGCACCCATGGCGGTAAACAAGTCGATCGCAAGGCCATTGGTGCGGAACTTGAGTCCCTTGAAATCCTCCGGCTTGCTGATCGGCTTCTTGAACCAGCCGAGCGGTTGCGTCGGCATCGGCCCGGTAAGAAAAGACACCACATTGGCGCCGATCGATGTATACAGCTTATCCAGCAGTTCCTTGCCGCCGCCATACTTGTGCCATGCGAGCACCATGTTGGCATCCATGCCGAACACCGGACCCGAGGTCCAGAGTGCGATCGCGCTTTGCTTGCCGTAGTTGTAGCCCATCACGCCGTGACCGCCGTCTAGCGTGCCCTTGGAGACCGCGTCCAGCAGGCCGAAAGCGGGTACCACGGCACCCGCGGGCAGTACTTCGATCTTGAGTTCGCCACCGGTCATGTCATTGACCTTCTTGGCGAAATCAAGCGCAAATTCGTGGAAGATGTCCTTCGCCGGCCAAGTGCTCTGGAAGCGGAACTGCGTGGTCGTTTGCGCCGTGGCAATCATCGGCATGCTCAGCGCGGTTGCTGTACCTGCGGCCGCCTTGCCGAGAAAACGACGACGTGACGGCTTGACCTGTTCTCCTGCTCGTTCAGTCTTTTTCATCCTTGTCTCCTTAGTTGGTTTTGGTACTCCAAAAAGCCATTGTCGACCCGTGAATACGGGTGTTATTGACATTAGGCAAAGGTCCCGCCCTTGACTTTACTCACGCGAGACAGCGGTACCATGCGCTATGCTCGGCGACAAAAACGGTCATCCGGCCGCACCGCATACACATTCGGGAGAACGTCGTGGGAGTCTTGGTTTTGGGCCTGGTGCTTTTTCTCGGCATTCATCTTGTGCCGGTGATGTCCAACGTTCGTACGCGGTTGTTTGGCGCCCTCGGCGAAAAGCGCTACAAGGGCATTTTCACGATCGTTTCCGCCCTTGGCCTGGTGCTGATCGTGATCGGCTACGCACGCGCGCCGTCCGAACCTCGCTTGTTCAATCCCTATCCCGCTGCCGTGCTGATCGCGCCGCTGACGATGATCATCAGTTTCGTACTGCTGGCGGCCGCAAACATGCGTACGCATATTCGCCGCACGCTGCGCCATCCGATGTTGATTGGCGTTGGCCTGTGGGCTGCGGTGCACCTGGTGGCCAACGGCGAAGCACGGGCGACCCTGCTGTTTGGAGCCTTCCTCGCGTACGTCATCATCGATTTGACTTCGGCCGTGCAGCGCGGCGCGACAAAGAAGTTCACACCGGTGCTGCGCCAGGACCTGATGGCGGTGGGCGCCGGCGTTGGACTGGCGTTGGTCGTGATGGCCTTCCATCGTCCGTTGTTCGGCGTGATGGCAGTGCCGTGGGGCAGGTAACGCGCTTGAAGCCGGAACCCTAGCCAGCGTGCAATGTCAAACAAACAACGGCGTTTTGCGCCGGATGAATCCCATGACATTTGGTCTTTTCCGGGGGAGCGGTGTCCAAACGCGCGTTACTGATCGTCAACCGCAAGAGCCGCAACGGGGCCGCTGATATCGAGTCCGCGATTTCCCACCTGAATCTCCATGGCGTTGAAATACTGGAGCAGCCCTCCGACCAGCCGGACCAGATCGCGGCACTGGTACGGCGACATGCCAGCGACGTGGATTGCGTCATCATTGGCGGCGGCGATGGCTCGATGAATGCGGCCGCACCGGCACTGGTGGAAACGCGCCTGCCGCTAGGTGTGCTGCCGATGGGAACGGCCAATGATTTGGCGCGCACGCTTTGCATTCCGACTGACATTGAAAAAGCCTGCGACGTGATTACCGGCGGGGTCCTGCATCGTATCGATCTCGGGCGTGTGAACGGACATTATTTTTTCAATGTGGCCCATATCGGTCTCGGCGTGCAGGTTGCGCATCAGATGTCACCCGATGCGAAACAGCGTTGGGGCGTGCTGTCGTATGCGCGCGGACTGGCCAAGGCATTCTCCTCATTCCGCCCCTTCCACGCGGACATCGTGTGCGACGGGCGCCGCCGCCGGGTGCGTTCCATCCAGATCGCCGTCGGGAACGGTCGTCATTACGGCGGCGGGATGACGGTGTCGTCCGATGCGAGTATCGACGATCATCGTTTTTTTCTTTACAGCATAGAACCGCTGGACGCGTGGGAGCTGCTCCGCTTTGGGCCGGCATTCCGAGCGGGGCGATTCGAGCCTCACCATCCCGTCGATATCGATCATGGCCGTCACGTTACCGTGACTACAAGAAAAACCATGACGGTGAGCGCCGACGGGGAAGTACTCACCCGCACGCCGGCATGGTTCGACATGGTGGCTGGTGCCATCAGCGTCTATGTACCGGCGGTTTATTTTGATCAACAACAGGAGTTGCGTCATGCTGCTCAGAGATGAAAGGCAAATGGCCATCAGTGAAGTCGAAACGCTTTGCATGGAGGCCGCAGAGCGCTACGCGGTGGCGGCAGGCAAGGCGGACGATCCGGCCTTGGCGACTCTGTTTTCCGAACTGGCAGAACAGCACCAGCAATTTGCCGCAGAGCTTGCTCGCCATATCCGGGCGGATGACGACCTGCCGCAGCCGCCTGATCCCGACAGGGAAGCGGTGAAGGAAGTGCTCACCGGCATCAAGGGCCTGCTGCAAGGCGGTGTCCGCGGCACGCTGCTGGATGAACGGGAGCAGGGCGAAGACGCGCTCGCAAACGCGGTGCGCACTGCCTTGAAGCTCGAGAGCCAGGACGAGGAGCGCCATCTGCTGGAGGACATCCTTGCCCACGCCGAGACGGCAAAGGGAAGGCTGGCCGCTGCCCGCGCACGCGCGTAGGACCCGTGCACAACATCGCTGCCGCATGCGGTGTGTGGTCAGCGCAGGCTCTTCACGCCAAGCACAACGGCCGATACCAGGCGTGCCAGGAAGCCGTTTTCGCGGCGCGCTTGCCGCATCCGCACGCGCACCTTTCTTTCCCAGGCATTGGACAGGTTGCGCACCACTTCCCCCGCGTGGCGCAAGGCATACAGGCGCGACCGGTATAGGACGACATGGTCGAGATCACGCTGCACGCCAAGCAGCCGCGACTTGTAATCGTCCTGCCCCCACAGGAAGTGATATTCGTTGCCGCCCCGGGTAATGCACTCGCAGATCGTCAGGTAGCAACAAAGCGTGCCGACCCGATAGTCGTTGTAGACCGGATTGTGCGCGAGCACTTCCAGGAAATAGTTGTCGCCGACACGATAGTTGATAGTGCCCGCACAGATCCGGCCATCGATCATGATTGCGCCGATGAACCCGCATTGCTCGGCAAGGCGGAGAATGCGCTGAGCCATTTTCTCGTCATTGATGGAAACCTTGCCCTTGCCGTGCATCCGGCTGCGGTTCAGCTCAATGATCTCCTGGACCTGCTGCGGCTGAATCTGCGCAGCGTCGAACGCCTGGAAGCGGAAGCTGGGGAAGTCTCGTTTGAGCTTGTTGAGATAGCGGTTCACATAGCTGCGCGTGGATTTTCCGAGGCTGGCGAGGTAATCCGCTGCGGTGCGCGGCATCTGCAGCACCATGTCTTCGAGGCAGTTGTACCGCTGATAGGGGTACGGCAGCTGCCAGCGCTGTGCCTGGATCGCATGGAAGGCGATCATGTGCGCCGACGGGTAGTTGGCGAAGATAGTGTTGGCGAACCGCATCACTTCATCCCGCTCGGGCCGGATACCTTCGTTGATGACACGGACAAGGTTTCCTTCATGCCGGAACAGCCAGACGCAGACGATCTCCTCGCCGTCGCGCACGACATAGGTGCTGGCATTCTCCGCCCCGCCGAAGACCTTGCTGTAGGCGAGCGAGGAAAACAGGTTTCCATACAACTGCTGCAGCGCCGCGTCGGCGAAAGGCGGAATCTCGTTCTCATGGCACCGTATCGACAGCCTGCGCAATCTCGCCCCCGGCAGTCCGGAATCGGCAGATGGGTTGACGACAATGGTACTCTCCAGCGGACTGCTTGTATTCAAATGCCTGCTCCATGAATCAATGTCCATCGTCGCTGCCTGCTGCCGTCATGGGCAGCACGCCCGTCGTGCCGGGCATGTGCAGTGTTCCGGACAAGATGCTCCCTGCCGCATTGCGGCACCGAGGTATGCTCAGTCGGGAAGGTTCATACAATCCACACATCGTTGATGCCGCATCCGGGAAGGAATGCGCACCATTGGGCCGGTTAACGGTCTTGCCGTATTGCCTGTGCTAATCGTTGTGACTCATACGGATTGGATGAAAGCGTGAAGAATGGTTCATCCTACGCCGAGGCTGCCACGTGCTTCTTTGTGTGAGCGCAAGGAGCGGCTGCAATCGCCGGAGCGCGGAAAGCCACCGGTGCGAATGTTTGATGCGAGTCGTACAAATGCGGCGTTGCCGCACGATCTGCGTGCCGTGGATTACATCGTGCATGGCGCACCGGCATGCCGATCAACAATATTGCCTGGGTGGGGAGGTAACGCGGAAGCAGCCTAACCGGCTCGTGCAATATCGACGTCGGCCCACTGCACGACACGGTTGCGGCCAGCGCGCTTGGCTGTATACATTGCCTGGTCGGCTCGCCTGAGCCAGTCGTCCTGCGACTCGTTGAGCTGCAGTTCGCTGACGCCGATGCTGATCGTCATTACCCAGTCCGGCAGCAGCGCTGCACCGGCAGCCGCCACGCGAAGGTCCTCGGCGAGGACTGCTGCCTCGGCCTCGCGTGTGTCCGGCAACAGCAGCAGGAATTCCTCGCCGCCGATCCGAAACAGCAAGTCGAGTTTGCGTGCCCGTTTGTTGACGATCTGCACTAATCCATTCAGTGCGATGTCGCCGGCGGCATGCCCGAGTTCGTCGTTGATGCGCTTGAAGTGGTCGATATCGATCAGCAGCAGGGACGCTGGCGCCTTGAGGCGGCGGCTGCGCTCGATCGCATAAGCGAGGCAGGGCATCATGTGCCGCCGATTGAAGGCACCGGTCAGCGGATCGATGACAGTCTGCGCAATCAGGCGGTGCTGCAGGTCGTCGATGATGTTCAGCGCAATGTTGATCAGGATGATCGTCAAGGCCAGCGTCACGAACACACGAATCGCAATATCCGCCCCGCTGTAATACCAGACGAGACTACTGACGGCCACTAGCTGCAGCACGCTGTAGGCATTTGCCTTCAGGCGGGGCAAGGCGAAGTGAAACAGCAGCACGGCCGGATAGGACCACAGGCCGCCCAAAAAACCCTGGGTCTGCAGCGAAATCGCGGTGCCGGTGATCGCCGGAATGATCAGCAGTTCCAGCGGCAACGGCGGGCGCCGCTTGTGGTAGATCGCCAGTGCGTCGATGCACAGGATCGCGAAGGCAAACAGCATGACGCCGCCCAGCGCATGCCGCCCGTTCATGAAATTGTTGACTGCAAATGGGACAAGGAACACCGCACCGGTACCTGCGAGCGACCGCAACACGCGATACCGGTACTCAAGCAGCGCATCTTCGCGCTCCTTGCGACCAAGCAGGTGAGGCCACTGTATTGAACTCATTCAGGTTACCGGGACGGGTATGTGCCAGAGGGCGCGTCAGAGGGCAAGGCTGTAACGAAATATGATAAAAGACTTGCAGTAAGGAAACAGTGTAAGAATACGGAGTTCCGCTGTCCATGCCGCCTGTCGGCTCGCCTTGCCCGTCCGGCAGCACGCTGCAGAGATCTGGGAATGTTTCACCAATGCAGTCGTGTAGTTACTGGCTTATCGTTGATATAGATCATAGGAAATTGTCCTACAGGAAATTACGCTAGATCCGACCGCTACCGGTCCTTGCCGAAGCCGGTGCCGCCGCAGCAAACAGTTGCTGCCACGGGCCGGCGCAACTCGAATCAGACAAATGAAGGAAAGCAGCATGGGTTACAAAACGATCCTGGTACATGCCGACGAGTCCCGTCATACCCCCAAGCGCATGAAGCTCGCCGCCCGGCTCGCCATGGAATGCGATGCCCACCTGATCGGCGTAGCGGCGACGGCACTGCCGGGCACGTTCTACCTGCCGGGCGTGGTCGGCGAAAGCGCAGTGACCGTGACGGCTTACCTCGATTACCTGCGCGAGCGCGCCGACGGCACGCTAATGGAATTCGAATCAATCGCGCAGAAGATGGGCCTGAGCTCCTACGAAAAACGGATCGTCAATGACGAGGCAGGCGCAGGCCTGTGCCTGCAGGCGCGCTACAGTGACCTGGTCGTCGTCGGCCAGACCGATCCGGAAGAAGCACTGCCGGCATTGCGCGCCGGCTTCCCGGAATACGTGGTGATGAACTCCGGCCGCCCGGTACTGGTGGTGCCGTATGCGGGAGAATTCGAGCAGCTCGGCAAGCGCGTGCTGGTCGCATGGGATGCGAGCATGGAAGCCACGCGTGCCGTCACCGCGGCGATCCCCTTCCTGCGCAAGTCGGAACTGGTGCAGGTCGTCGTCTTCGATTCGAAATCGCGCGCAAATGCCCATGGCGAGCAGCCTGGTGCGGACATTGCGCTGTGGCTGTCGCGGCATGGCATCAAAGTGGACGTGTCGCAGCAGACCACGGCCAACGACATCGACACCGGCAATGCACTGCTGTCCTATGCCACGGACTTCAATGCCGATATGCTGGTGATGGGCGGCTACGGACATTCCCGCTTCCGCGAGATATTGCTTGGCGGCGTCACCAAGACGGTATTGGAGTCGATGACCGTGCCGGTATTGATGGCACATTGAACAAGCCGTCGGTAAAGCGCGTGTGAACCCCGATGCGCGTACGTGCCGGATACCGAAGAAAGCGCCCCGCTTGCGGGGTGTCTCCATGCCAGGCAAGAAGCTGCGTCGCGCCTGCCACTACTTCGCAGGATTGCTTCCGAGTACCTCCTGTATCTGCAACGTCACGGCGGCGGGATGTTTCACCACAAAAGGCGGCCACAACAGCAATTGCATGAATGAAACGGCATTCAACTGGCGTAAAATTTAGTTCAGGCAGCGTCCTTCGGCACAAAATGCCGACCTCGGACGTGATTGATCGGATACGCCGCCAGCTCCTTCCGACGCCGCACGGTTGGTCACACAGCACAGCCCTCAGGAAAGCTCATGCCGGAAGCAAGCATTCTCCAACAAGCATCCAGCCACGACGTGCCGCAGGAACGGCTGGACCGTCTTGTGCGCAACGCGCAACGCCTGACCGGCACATCGATTGCCTTCCTCGTCATGGGCAGCGCCGACGAACTGCATTTCATTGCGCAGCAGGGATTGGGCGAGGCCGAACTCCAAGACTGCAAGACATTCTGCGCATGCACGCCGGATGGCGATGCGCCGCTTATTGTCGAGAATGCCGCCGATAACCCGCGTTTTGCCGCACTTCCGCTCGTGGCCGGCGCACCGCATCTGCGCTTTTACGCGGGCTGGCCGCTGATGGACCGCGATGGGCGACGGCTCGGTACGCTGGCAGTGCTCGATCCTGCCCCGCGCACACTCAGTCCCGCGGAGCGCGAGGCGCTGCATGACCTGGCATTGTGGGCAACGTCGGAATTCGACCGCCATGTATTGCGGCGCGGACTTGCCTCTGCCCGCGAGCATCAGGCGCGATTGCATACGGTGATCCACAATATGGCCGAAGGCATCATCACGCTCGACGAGCGTGGTCAGATCGTCAGCATGAACCGCGCCGCGATACGGATCTTCGGCTACGAACCGGACGAGGTGATCGGGCAGAGCATCAATCTACTGATGCCCAACAAATACCACCAGACGCACGACGGCTACTTGCAAAAATTCCGTGACACCGGCAAGACGCGCGTGATCGGCCTCGACCGCGAAGTCACCGGCCGCCGCAAGGACGGCTCGCAATTTGCGATGGCCATCACCGTCAACGAGATGTGGCTCAACGGGCGGCGCGGCTTTGCCGGCATCGTGCGCGACGTCAGCGAGCACCGAGACAATGAGCGCAAGCTGCGCGAAACCAGCGCGCTGCTGCAGGCCGTGATGAGCAGCACCGCCGCCTTTGTGTACGTGCGCGATCTGGAAGGGCGCTTCATGTTCATCAATAAGGAATATGAGCGTGTGTTCAATGTCACCTCGGAACAGGTGCTCGGCAAGACGCTTGATGAGTTGTTTCCTGCCGCGCTGGCAGAGCACAACCGCGTAAAAGACCGTGCCGTGCTCGAAGGCGGCGACAGCTCGCGTCTCGAGGATGAACTGCGCCTCGAAGACGGCCGCCGTACCTTCCTCGTGGTGCGCAAGCCGCTGGTCAACGAAAGGGGCGAGGTATACGGCGTATGCGGTGTCGGTACCGACATTACCTTGCGCAAGCAGGCCGAACAGTTCAAGAACGAGTTTATCTCCACCGTGTCGCACGAGCTGCGCACGCCGCTGACATCGATCCGCGGCTCGCTCGGCCTCCTCATCGGCGGCGTCGCCGGCGATATGCCGGAGCGCGCAAAAACCCTGCTCGATATTGCACACAACAATTGCGAACGCCTGGTGCGCCTGATCAACGACATCCTCGACATCGAGAAGATCGAGTCGGGTCACATGCGCTTCGACATGTCGACGCAACACCTGCTGCCGCTGGTGGAACAGGCGATTGCCGCCACGCGCGATTACGCTGCGCAATTCGACGTGACGTTCGAGCTGCAAGCCGATGCGGCGGATGCGGTAGTGAATGCCGATGGCGACCGGATCGTGCAAGTCATCGTCAACCTGCTGTCGAATGCAGCAAAGTTTTCGCCGCATGGCTCCCGCGTGCAGTTGCGCCTGGCACACCATGCCGGCGGCGTGCGGCTGTCGGTGATCGACCGTGGCCCGGGCATCTCGGAGGAGTTCCGTCCGCGCATCTTCCAGAAATTTGCGCAGGCCGATTCGTCCAATACGCGGCAGAAGGGTGGCACCGGCCTGGGGCTCAGCATTTCGCGCGCGATCATCGAGCGGCACCACGGCAGCATTGGTTTCCACAGCATGCCGGGCAAGGGCACCGAGTTCTATTTCGACCTGCCGTCATCGGTGACCGGCGAAAGCAGTGCGCCGCAACGCGGGCGCGTGCTGGTGTGCGAAGACGATCCAGACATCGCGCGGCTGCTGGCGATGATGCTGCAGCAGGCAGGAATGCACAGTGACGTCGTGCACGACGCCGAGCAGGCGCGGCGCCAGCTGATGCAAGGCCATTACGAGGCGATGACGCTGGACCTGTCGCTGCCGCGCGAAGACGGCCTGTCGCTGCTGCGCTGGATACGCGCGCAGGACAAGACGCACGACCTGCCGGTGGTGGTGGTATCGGCGCGCGCCGAAGAGGGCCGGAAAGAGTTGACAGGCGGTGCGGTGGGAATCATCGACTGGATACAAAAGCCGATCGACGAAGGACGGCTGGTATCAGCGCTGCAGAACGTCATACGTAGCAGCAAGGACAGCGCACCACGCGTGCTGTATGTGGAAGACGACCACGACCTCAAGCAGGTGGTGGCGGCACTGCTGGAGCCCGCTTATTCGCTCGACCATGCCTCGACGCTCGCCGAAGCGCAGGAGAAACTCGCTTTGGAGTGCTTCAGCCTGATCCTGCTCGATTTGCACCTGGCGGACGGCCATGGCTCGGAACTGCTGGGCTCGCTGCCAATGCGCAATGCCGCCACGCCGGTGGTCGTGTTTTCTGCAGAGGAAGCCGACGCAGTGACCATCGACCGCGTGCGTGCCGTGCTGGTGAAATCCCGCACTTCGAACGAACAATTGCTGGCGGTACTGCAAGAATTGATGCATCCTGCGCCGAAGGACAGATAAGGACGAACGATGAGCCGTGCCCCGCTTCAACACATCCTGTATGTGGAAGACGATCCCGACATCCGCACCGTGGCGCAGCTTGCGCTGGAAGCGGTTGGCGGTTTCAAGCTGCGCGCCTGCGCCTCCGGCAAGGAAGCACTCGACGCGGTGGCAGCGGGCTATGTGCCGGACATGATCCTGCTCGATGTGATGATGCCGGAAATGGATGGGCCGACGACGCTGGCGCAGTTGCGGGCCATAAAAGCCACCGCGGATCAGCCGGCCGTCTTCATGACTGCCAAGGTACAGCCGGCAGAGATTGCGTATTACAAATCGCTGGGCGCCAAAGGCGTGCTGGCAAAGCCGTTCGACCCGATGCGCCTGTCGCAACAGGTACTGCAGCTGTGGGAGCAACGCGACGAACAAGACAGGGAGCAACGCCATGCCGGATAACGTCCACATCGGCAAGGACCCGGATGCCGCGCTGCTGGCTATCCAGGCCGCGTACACGGCGCAGCTGCCGGAACGGCTGCGCGAGATCGGCGGCTACCTGCAGCATTGCCTGAGCGAGCCGCATATCGACGAGCACTATCAGCATTTGCTGATGCGCCTTCACAAGCTTGCCGGCTCCGCCGGCACGTTCGGCTTCGCGGAACTCGGCCGCCGCGCCACCGAACTCGAGATACTGCTCGACAGTTATCTGAAGGGAATGTCCCCGGGCAGTGATTCTTCAGGCGCTTTTGCGGAGGTCGCCGCAGGCATCCAGGACATGCTGGCCTGGGCCAACCACCAAAATTCGTCGCAACTCGCTGGGCAGGACGCGCTCTAAATAACCATTCACTTGTCTTGTCTTGCGGACCGGCACATTAAGACACGCCGGAACGCAAGGAAGGGGGTTGTGATGGTGACGACGCATTCTCCACACAACGTCCAGACCGTCCGGATTGCCCCGCATGGCCTTGAAGGCTTTCTTGGCGCCGGTGCAACGCCGAAGGGGCTGGTCATCTTTGCGCATGGCAGCGGCAGCGGCCGGCACAGCCCGCGCAACAATTTTGTCGCAGCTGGCTTGCGGCAACGCGGCCTGGCAACGCTGCTGATCGATTTGCTGTGTCCGCAAGAAGAGGCGGACCGCGCCAACGTCTTCGATATCCCGCTGCTCGCATCGCGCCTGCTGGAAGCGACGCGCTGGGCGCGCGAGCAGCCTTCCCTTGCCCAGCTTCCTGTTGGGTATTTCGGCGCCAGCACGGGCGGCGGTGCGGCCCTCGTCGCAGCGGCGCAGGATCACCGGATTGCCGCGGTCGTTTCGCGCGGCGGCCGGCCGGACCTCGCGGGCGCTGCGTTGGCCGCAGTGCGTGCGCCAACGCTGCTGATCGTCGGCGGCTTCGATACACAAGTGATCGAACTGAACCGCAAAGCGATGGAGCAATTGCGCTGCAAGAAGGAACTGACCATCGTGCCCGGTGCCACCCACCTGTTTGAAGAGCCCGGCACACTGGACCAGGTGCTGGAATTGGCCGGCAACTGGTTCATGCAGCATTGCACGCCAGTTGCAGGCGAGGAGCATGAACATGCTATTTGACGATCCGCCATTCCGCGACCGGCGTGACGCCGGCCGCAAACTTGCCGCTGGGCTGATGCATCTGAAGGCCGATAAGCCGGTCGTGCTCGCACTGCCGCGTGGCGGCGTGCCGGTTGCATATGAAGTGGCACTGGCGCTGGACGCGCCGCTCGATGTGCTTATCGTGCGCAAGATCGGTGCACCGGGCCATCCCGAACTCGGCCTTGGCGCCGTGGTGGACGGCGCGCATCCGCAACGCGTGCTGAACGACGCAGTGATGCAGCAGGTGCACGCCTCGCCGGAGTACATCGAAGCCGAGCAACGCCGGCAGCTGGCGGAAATCGAACGGCGCAGGCAGCTTTATTGCGGTGACCGTCCACCCGTTCCTCTCGCGGGCCACACGGTGATCGTGGTAGACGACGGCATCGCAACTGGTGGCACGATCAAGACCGCGCTCATGGCGTTGTCGCAGGCCGACGTGAAACACCTGACCTTCGCCGTGCCGGTGGCGCCGGCGGAAGTCGTGGACGATTTGCAGCGCGACTTTCCCGACGGTGTCTGCCTGCATACGCCAGACTTCTTCCGCGCGGTCAGCCTGCATTACGCCGACTTCGCCCAAACGACCGACGAGGAAGTCGTGGCGCTGCTTGATTCCGCCGCACTAAGGCGGCTGGCCGACAACACCGTGCATGACCTCGGACCGGACTCGGAACTGAACGCGGTTCCGCCTGATGCCAGCCGCGACCGCATGTCGCCGGATGCCGGATTGCCAGGCGGCGGCAGGTCGTAGCGTCTGCAGCGACTACGATTCCAGCCGTTCTAGAAGCCACTCCGCCAGTTCACCGGCGTTCGCAAATGGTGCCGCACAAGAGTAGGGTGCCAGCGCATCCGGATTGGTGTAGCCCCAGCCGACTGCGGCAAAATCCAGGCCGGCTTCGCTTGCCGCCTGTGCATCGCGGATCTCGTCACCAACGCACAGGATGCGTCCTGGCGCGACACCAGCCGCCTTCACGAGTTTCCTGAACTTTGCCTTCTTTCCGAACATCGACGCGCCGCATTCGAAATGGCGTACCAGCGGCACATAAGTATCACCAAGAATGGCACGGACATTGGCCTCGGTATTCGACGTCACCACACCCAGGGTGATGCCGCTTGCTGCAAGCCGCTCGAGCATGCTGCGCACGCCGTCGAACAAGGGGATCGCGGCGGCGTTCTCCGTCATCAGGCGACGCATGTCGCCGGTTACGGCAGGCAGTTTCCATAGCGGCATGCCGAGATGCGCCATCAAATCCCGGCTGCTGAGATGACGCAAGGCTTCCACCTCATGCTGCACGATGCGCTTGAAGCCGTGCTTGTCGGCGAGCTGGTTGATCGTCTTCAGGAACCATGGAAAGGAGTCGGCCAGTGTGCCGTCGAAATCGAACAGGACCAGGTTGTAGGACATGCACTTCCTTTGTGAATTACGCACGGGCAAGGTATTGAGGTCGTCGGATTGTATACAATCCGCATCTGCAATCATCACTACAAGGCTTGAAAGGGAGGCTATGAAGTACAGTTTGAGCATTCTGGTGTCGGCACTGGTACTAGCTGGCTGCATCACCAATCCGAGCAACAAGCAAAGTGCTGCGGAACCCACTGCGACCACTGCCCCGGCGGCATCCACCACACAGGCTGCCCCTGCAGGAACGGCTGCAGCACCCGCCAGTACTGGCGCGGATGCACCATGCACGCCAGCGGCGTCGGCAAAGGCCTCCACCACCGGCAAGACAAAATCCGCGAAGAAGACAAGCACGAGCAAGTCCAAATCGGCAGCCGCGCCCTGCGCACCTGCGGCGAATTCAACGAATGCCGCTGCGGACAACAAGGATCAATCCGCAAGCTCAGCCAACGCCAACCGCAAGGAAGTCAAAGGCATCAACGACTGGACCGGCTATGTACAGGGCACGCCTGCGCGCAACAGCAAGTTTGCGAAGCTGAAGATCGGCATGGGGGAAAAGGAAGTAATCGACCTGATCGGTGCACCGACCGACCAGAGCATGCACATGACCGGCAAGGCATGGATCCCGTTCTATGTGGGCTCCGGTAAGCGCGAAGTCTGGTTCCATTACAAGGGCGTGGGCCGCCTGCTGTTTGCGGACAACGCCGGCTTTACTACCGACACCGGCCTAATTGGCATCGAGCACGACGCCAGCGAGCGCGGTTACAAGTAATCCTCTCTTGCGATTCCGGGCAGGGCCTGGCATGGGCCTTGTCCGGAACGCATCCTTCAATGCAGGTTTTTAGCGTGCAGCAGAAAGCGCATCGCCCAGCACGCCGGAATACTTCGCGCTGGCTTCGCCGCCCACAAACACCAACGCCCCCTTGCGCAGTGCCACCGTGTCGGTGCCCTCGCTATCGATAATCAGCATGTTCCCCATGTTCAGGTGCGTCTTGACCTGGACTTCCGCGCTCTTCTTGTCGTCCTTGATGTTGATCGACTTGATCTCGAAGCGATAGGTCCAGCCGAGCTGCTGCCCGGCAGGAAGGCGCTTGTCCGTCTCGGATTTCAGATCGAGGATTGCATCCACGCTGTCGCACTGTGCCTGCTTGTTGGTTGTCTCGGTTTCAAAGCGCGCACCGTACACGGCCTGTACCGTGCCCTGGAAGTCGTTGGATAATTGGTCGCACAGCAGCTTGCCATCCTGTTTGTGCCACGCTTCTCCCTGAGCTTGGTAGAGCGCTACTACCTTTTCCTCGCTTAATGTGTTGCGGGCGTACCAGTTCCACGCCGCACCGACGAGGACAATGATCAGCAGGAAGTATTTCATGGGCGCTTTCTGGGTTGATTGAAGACGCGGCGACACGCTAAGTCGCCAAACCGGATTGCATTAATTGCAATGGCGGCGAGTCTAATGCTCAATGGAAGATATGTCCATCCGCCATGATGTGTAAGGCGGATTACCGTTTTCCGGTATTCCCTCCTCCTTCACATATCCATACCGATTTCACGAAAAACTTCAATCTGGAATAGTATTGAGGCAATTCATTTCGACTTAATCGCATAAGCGACGCTGCATGACTGCACAACCCACCATCGACGCACTGCTCGAAGACAGCTTCCATAGCATTCCGGAGCTGATCCGCGTGCATGCCGGCATTGCGCCGGCGCGGCCGGCACTGATCCAGGACGGGGAAACGGTCAGCTATGCGCAGCTCGACGCATTGATGGATCGCGTTGCGGCTGCGCTACAGCGGGATGACGTTCGACCGGGTGAAGCGATTGCAATCTGCGCGGGCACCTCGATCGCCTATGCAGTGCTGTTCCTCGGCAGCCTGCGCGCCGGTGTTGCAGTCGCGCCGCTTGCGCCGTCGTCATCGCCGGAAAGCCTCGCATCGATGGCTGCGGATGCGGATGTGCGCCTGATGTTCGTCGATGCTGCAGTGGCAAAAGCGCTGGAACCGGTGCGCAACACACTGCCGGCTGGTCTCATCACGCTCGACGGCAGCGGAGCAGGCAAGACCTTCAGCGACTGGCTGGAATCGCCCGGCAACGTGCCTCAGGCCGTCGCCATCCAGCCCGAGTGGCCGTTCAACATCATCTATTCCTCCGGCACCACCGGTGCGCCGAAGGGCATCGTGCAGGCGCACGGGATGCGCTGGACCCATGTGCAGCGCGGCCGTGCCAACGGTTATGACGCGAGCGCCGTGTCGCTCATCTCCACACCGCTGTATTCGAACACCACGCTGGTGTGCTTCTTCCCGACCATTGCACTCGGCGGCACGGTGGTGCTGATGGCGAAGTTCGAGGCTGGTACCTATCTCGCACTGGCGCAGAAGCATCGCGTCACGCACACGATGCTGGTGCCGGTGCAGTACCAGCGCATCATGTCGCGCGAGGACTTCGCGCTTTACGACCTGTCGTCGTTCCGCATGAAGTTCTGCACCAGCGCACCGTTCTCAGCGACACTCAAGGCGGACGTGGTCAAGCGCTGGCCGGGCGGGCTGATCGAGTATTACGGCATGACCGAGGGCGGCGGCACCTGCATGCTGGCCGCACACGAGCATCCGGACAAGCTGCATACGGTCGGGCAGCCGGTGCCGGGCCACGACATACGCCTGATCGACGAGCAGGGCCACGAAGTGGCGCCAGGCGAGCTCGGCGAAGTGGTCGGCCACTCGGCAGGAATGATGTCCGGCTACCACAAGCAGCCGACAAAGACCGCCGAGGCGGAGTGGTATGACCCAAGCGGCAAGCGCTTCATCCGCACCGGCGACATCGGCCGCTTCGATGCCGACGGTTTCCTGACGCTGATGGACCGCAAGAAGGACATGATCATCTCCGGCGGCTTCAATGTCTATCCAAGCGACCTGGAGGCGGTGCTGGTGCAGCATCCACTGGTCTCGGAGGCCGCCGTCGTCGGCGTGCCGTCCGAACGCTGGGGCGAAACGCCGGTCGCCTTCGTTGTGCCGAAGCAGGATGGCGCGCTCAATGCGCAAGCCGTCATGCAATGGGCAAATGAGCGCCTCGGCAAGACGCAGCGGCTGGCGGCAGTGGAAATCACCGAACAACTGCCGCGCAGCGCGATCGGCAAGGTGCTCAAGCGCGAACTGCGCGACAGCTTCACCGCGCAACCCTCAACCCTTTGATTTCTTGTACCGCCGGAACGAACGGCGGCATAACCCGACATCCGATTTTCTTTTTTAAGTAAGACAACCATGCTGGACCAATCTCTCTACAACACCGAAGAAATTCTTAAGCTGCTGAAGCTGGAACAGATCGACAACGACCACTATCGCGGGCAAAGCCATTTCATGGGCAGCCCGAACGTGTTCGGCGGGCAGGTGCTCGGGCAATCGCTGTACGCAGCGGCACAGACGGTGGAAGGGCGGCGCGTGCATTCGCTGCACTCGCTGTTCATCCTGCCGGGAAACCACCGCCTGCCGATCGAATACGAAGTCGAACGTGTGCGCGACGGCGGCACGTTCTCCACGCGGCGCGTGGTCGCCTATCAGGAAGGGCGGCGCATCTTCGTCACCGCGGTGTCGTTCCAACAGGAAGAAGAAGGCCTGTCGCACCAGAAGGAGATGCCGGAAGCGGCCGATCCGGAATCGATCCCGTCAAGCATCGTCGCATGGAAAAAACTGAGCGACGCTGGCAAGCGCCCATTCATGCCGGTGCCGGTCGACTTCCGCGCCGATCATGAAGGCGACATCTACGGCGGCCATATTGGCAAGCCGAGCAAGCTGGTATGGACCCGCTCGCCGATCGCACTGCCTGACGATACGCTCACGCATGAGACGCTGTTTGCGTACGTTTCCGACTACGGCCTGCTGTGGACGTCACTGCAGCCGCATGGCGTGAAGATGGGCGACCCGCGCCTGCAGATTGCCAGCCTCGACCATACGATCTGGTTCCACCGCCCGTTCCGCATGGATGAGTGGCTGCTGTTTGCGATGGAAAGCCCGAACGCCTCCGGCGGCCGCGGCCTGTGCTTCGCGCATGTGTACAACCAGAAGGGTGAGCTGGTGGCGACACTGGCGCAGGAAGGCCTGATTCGCATGCGGGAAAAGAAACCGGCATAATGCTGCCGCGCGGTTCACACCGCGCAACCTTCGCGCACGTTTTGCACCTTTTGCGTGCCGCTCTTGCAACTCTTCCCGTGGAATGGCGGCCCGCGGCGCCGCCATCCCCGCACCGTTCTACGCGCAGTTCTACACGTTAATACAGGATTGAATATGGATTTGGTTTTATCGCCGGAAGTGCTGGCGATGTTGTTCGCCGCGGCTGCCATCGCCGGCTTTGTCGATGCGATTGCCGGCGGTGGCGGTTTGATCACGATTCCGGTGCTGCTGCTGGCGCAGGTGCCGCCGCTGCAGGCACTGGCGACCAACAAGTTCCAGGCCAGCTCTGGTTCGCTGACCGCTTCGCTGATGGTGATCCGGCGCGGCCTTGTGCGTGTACCCGAAGTGCGGCCGCTGTTCATCTGTTCGCTGATCGGCTCCGCGCTCGGCACCATCGCCGTGCAGTTCATGAACACGAAGACGCTCGACGTGGTGATTCCGTTTGTGCTGGTCACGATCGCGCTTTACTTCCTGCTGGCGCCGGGTGCCGGCGCGGTGGAACGCCAGCCGCGCCTTAACAGCGCCGCCTACCGGGGCGTCGTCGTGCCGGGCATCGGCTTCTATGACGGTATGTTCGGCCCCGGCACCGGTTCCTTCTTTTCGCTCGCCGGGGTGGCGTTGCGCGGCCAGAACCTGATTACGGCGACAGCCAATGCCAAAGTGCTCAATTTCGCGAGCAACATTGCTTCACTCGCGGTGTTCATTGCCGGAGGCAAGGTGCTGTGGGCGGCAGGCGCGGCGATGATCTGCGGCCAGGTGATCGGCGCCTGGGGCGGCTCGCATGCGATGGTGCGCGGCGGCACGCGGCTCATCCGTCCGATGATTGTGACGGTGTGCATGGTGATGCTCGGCCGTTATCTATGGCAGAAGGGGCTACTCAGCTTCTTGGCCGCTTGATCTTCTGCGTGAGACTGGCCGAAAAGGGCAGGATCTCCGCCGTGGAAACGCATCCGGAAACGCGTGGTCGAACCGATATGTTCTGCCACGGCATAATGACTTGTTCTCTGTTAATTGCACTGGCTCACTTCGTCGATGAAGCAGCTCAAAGACATTCCGCTTTCCATTCTTGATCTGGCGCCCATCCAGCGCGGCGGCACACCGGCCGATGCCTTCCGCCGCACGCTCGATCTGGCCCAGCATGCGGAGCAGTGGGGCTACCACCGCTACTGGCTGGCTGAGCACCATGGCATGCCGGGGATCGCGAGCGCGGCAACCGCGGTAGTGATCGGTTATGTCGCCGCTGGAACCAGCAGGATTCGCGTTGGCTCGGGCGGCATCATGCTGTCCAACCATGCGCCGCTGGTGATTGCGGAACAGTTCGGCACGCTGGAGTCGATGTATCCGGGACGCATTGATCTCGGTCTGGGCCGCGCGCCCGGCTCTAACCAGCTGACGGCGCGCGCGCTTCGCCGCTCGCTGGATAGCCGGGGCGAAGAATTCCCGGAGCAGCTGGTGGAATTGCGTTCCTACCTGCAAGCGCGCGACGACGGCATGTCCACGCCGCGAGTGCGCGCAGTGCCGGGCGATGGACTCGACATCCCGATCTGGTTGCTCGGCTCCAGCGATTTCAGTGCGCAGCTCGCCGCTCATCTTGGCCTGCCTTTCGCATTCGCCGGTCAATTTTCCCCGGCGCACATGCAGTCCGCACTGTCGCTGTACCGGCAACTGTTCCGGCCATCGAAGGTACTGGACAAGCCGTATGCCATGATTGGCGTCAACGCGATCGCAGCCGATACCACAGAGCAGGCGCACATCCTGTCGACCACGCAGCAGCAGATGCATGTAAGCCTAATCCGCGGCATGCCGGACACCATGCCGCCGCCGGTGGCCTGCATGGACGGGCTGTGGTCGCCGCTGGAACAGGCGTCGGTGGAGGCAACGCTGCACGCATCGATCATCGGCGACCCGGCGACGGTAAAGGAGCAGTTGCAGGCCTTCGTCGCCACGACACAGGCCGATGAGCTGATCATCAACACCATGATCTACGACCATGCCGCGCGGCTGCGATCCTGTGAAATTATCGCGCAGGCATGGCGCAGTTGACGTGAACACGGGAGCGATGCGATGTACATGGTGTACTGGACGCAAATCGAAAACGGCACTCCCCGCCCGCACGGCAGGGCATTCGACACGAACGAGATGAGCACGGCGCTGCAGTTCATGGAGGCGCTACGCACGCGCCAGCGCACCGGCGAAGCGATCGGATTCGTCACAATGTCGTCAGAACATCCGCACTCCGTCGGCCACCCCGGCGTCGCCGATCCGGATCCCGGGTACAACTGGAAGAAGCGCCGGAAATAATCCAGATCAAGAATCGCTCTAGCTGCCTGCCAGCCACGCTCAAAACGCCTATACCCGTGTGCGACAGTCGGGATTTTTCGATGCAATTCGGCATCATTCTGTGACACACTTGCGATGCTGCGCATTGTCACGGCTCACTCCCCCCGCCATCAACATCGTTCCCGCGAGAGTTACCGGCCAAGGCCGACGCGCCCAGCAGAAAATTCACACGCTCGTTATTAGGATTTGTTGAAGTGGAAGCACACCAGGCTTTGCCTTACCTGCGCGAGACGCTGCTGTTCCTCGCGCTTACCGGGATTCTGATTCCCCTGCTGCAGCGCTGGCGCGTCAACCAGGTACTGGGCTTTCTCGCAGCGGGCACGCTGATTGGACCATTCGGACTCGGCTTATGGGCGGACGAGGTGCCATGGCTGCAATACTTCACCTTCCCGCGGCGTGAAGGCGTGGTGGCGCTGGCCGACCTCGGCGTGCTGTTCCTGATGTTCATGATCGGGCTGGAGCTGTCGGCGGAGCGGCTGTGGGCGCTGCGGCGCTGGGTATTCGGCGCCGGCACCGCACAGGTGACGGTCAGCGCGTCAGTCATCGGCGGACTGGCTTATGTGTTCGGCAACACACTCGAAGCCGCAGCCATCCTCGGCTGCGTGCTGGCATTGTCATCGACCGCGGTCGTGATGCAGCTGATGACGGAGCGGCGCACGCTCGGCACACCGCTCGGCCAGGCCGGCTTTTCGATCCTGATGCTGCAGGACCTGGCGGTGGTGCCGATCCTGATCATGATGGGCGTGCTTGCCAAGGGCGGCGGCGACGGCCTCGTGATGCTGGCCGGCGGTACGCTGCTCAAATCTGTGGTCGCCATCGTGCTGATCTATCTGCTCGGCCGCCGCGTGATCCGCCCGCTGTTCCATTCCTTTGCACAGCAGCGCCAGCCCGACGTCTTCATGGCACTGACGCTGCTGTCGACGCTCGGCATTGCCAGCCTGACCGAAATGGCCGGCCTGTCGATGGCGCTCGGCGCCTTTCTCGCCGGCCTGCTGCTGGCCGAGACCGAATTCAAGCATGAGGTGGAAGTCACGATCGAGCCCTTCAAGGGGCTGCTGATGGGCCTGTTCTTCATGTCAGTGGGCATGGCCATCGATGTGCGCGAAGTGGCCGCGTCGCCGGTGTGGCTGCCGCTGTCAGTGGTTGGCCTGTTCCTGATCAAGTCGGTCATTCTTGTAGTGATATTCCGCATCGGCGGATTCAACTGGGGTAGGGCGGTCGAGGGCGGCGCGCTGCTCGGGCAGGGCGGCGAGTTCACCTTCATCGTGGTCGGCTATGCGCTCGCGACGCAGCTGATGCCGCAGGCAATCGGCCAGTTCATCATGCTGGTGGTCAGCGTGAGCCTGTTCGCCACGCCGGTGGTGGCGAAGGCCGGGCGCATCTTCGCCGAATGGTGGGAATCGGGCCATCCCGACAACAGCAACAGCGTCGACAATGCCGAAATCGAGCCGCTCAACGGCACCGTGATCATCGCTGGCTTCGGCCGCGTCGGCCAGCTGGTGGCGCAAATGGTGTCGGCGCACGGCGCGCCGTACGTCGCGTTCGAGAACAACGCGCGCCTGATCGCGAAACTGCATCCGATGGGCATCCCGGTGTATTTCGGGGACGCGGCGCGCGTGGAGTTGCTGCGCAAGGTGCATGCCGAGAAGGCGGCCGCCATCGTGCTGACGATGGACCATCCCGCTTCAGCCCTGCATGCAGTAAAAGCAATCCGCCGCGAATATCCGGAAGTGCCGCTGTTTGCCCGCTCGCGCGACGAGAAGCATGCGCTTGCGCTGAAGCAGGCAGGCGCGTCGTACGTGATCCCGGAGACGCTGGAGGCAGGGCTGCAGCTGTCGGCATTCGTGCTGCAATCGCTTGGCGTGTCCGAGGGTACATCTGCGCATTTGATCCAGGTCGAACGGGATCGCCGGATTGCAGAACTGCATGGTTAATGTTCCGGCGTTATCGTTTTATACTCACTGGGCTCGGATAAACCAACAAGGAAGGATGCCATGAAAATTGTTAACGATGTCACCGAACTAATCGGCAATACGCCTCTGGTGCGCATCCGCAAGCTGGTCCAGTCCGGCGGTGCGGACGTGGTGGCCAAACTGGAGTTCTATAACCCGGCGCATAGCGTGAAGGATCGCATCGGCGTGGCAATGATCGATGCCGCCGAAAAGGCCGGCCTGATCAAGCCCGACACCATCATCGTCGAGCCGACGAGCGGCAACACCGGTATTGCACTCGCCATGGTGTGCGCCGCGCGCGGCTACCGCTGCGTGCTGACGATGCCGGAGACGATGAGCAAGGAGCGTCGCATGCTGTTGCGCGCATACGGCGCGGACCTGATCCTCACGCCCGGCCCGGAAGGCATGGGCGGTGCGATCAAGAAGGCGGAAGAGCTGTGCGCGTCCGACCCGCGTTACCTGATGCCGCAGCAGTTCAAGAACCCGGCCAACCCCGAGATTCATCGCACGACGACTGCAGAGGAAATCTGGCGCGACACCGACGGCAAGATCGACATCCTGGTGGCCGGCATCGGCACCGGTGGCACGATTACTGGCGTCGGTGAAGTGCTGAAGGCACGCAAGCCGTCGTTCCAGTGCATCGCGGTGGAACCGGATGCATCACCGGTATTGTCGGGCGGCCAGAAAGGTCCGCACCCGATCCAGGGCATCGGCGCCGGCTTCGTGCCCGACATCCTGAACACGAAGATCTACGATGAAGTGGTGCGCGTGAAGAATGACGATGCGTTCGACTTCGCCCGCCGCGCCGCGCGGGAAGAAGGGCTGCTGGTCGGCATCTCGTCGGGTGCGGCATTGTGGGCTGCCTGCCAGGTAGCGCGCCGTCCGGAAAACCAGGGCAAGCTGATCGTGACGGTCATCCCGTCCTTCGGCGAACGTTACCTGAGCACGCCGCTGTTTGCGAACCTGGCCGACTGACCGTCCGGGCTTTGCAGGAATCCGGCGCCGCGCGGCGCCGGACGAGTTCGCGCTGTGTCAAGCCGCGCCGGCGAGAATGGCTTCCGCAACCCGGCGCGCGCTTGGCAGAAAGCGAGCAATGGTCGACAACAGCTCGTCTTCCGACACCGGCTTGCCGAGATAGGCATCGCAGCCCGCCCAAGTGCCGCGGAACTTGTCGAAGGCGGATGACTTGCTGCTTAGCATCACCACCGCCGTGTCTTTCGTCCCCGGGCTGGACTTGATGCGCTTGCAGACTTGGTAACCGTCCATGCCAGGCATCAGGATGTCGAGGAAGATGCAGGTGTAATTCTTGGCCTGCGCCATGTCGATGGCAGTCTCGCCATTCTCCGCATAATCCACATCAAAGCGGAACGGTGCCAGCCTGGAGCGCATGAAGGCACGCACCGTCGCACTGTCGTCCACCACCAATACCGATTCCACCGGCCGGGTTTCGACAAATACCGGGGGCGGCGGCAATTTCTTGTCCGTCGCGCGGCGGAAGGTGCGTCCGTCCCATTGATCCGGGCTGTGCACGCGGCGGGCGCGCTCTTCCAGTGCCGTCTGCATTTGCAGATCCATCTGCTCGAACAGGCGCATCCAGTGAATCGGTTTTTCCACCAGCGGCCAGGCACATGGCGCGGGGCCGCGACCGATCAGCACCGCTGGCGCGTGGATATTCGGTGCGCGCGCCTGCAACTGGTGCAGTCCGTCGGGGCTGTCGGCATTCGCCAGGTAAATGTCGGCGCGCTCGCCCGGCGTACTGGGCTCCGCATAACAGAAGGGGCGTCGTCCAGTCAGGCGGAACGTGGAAGCCAGCATCGCTTTTTCGGCGTCGGTAAAACCCAGCATTTCCAGCACGAAGCGGCGGCTCGTGGTTTGCGTGGGTCCGGATTCGAGTGTCGTATCCATGGCGAGGACGACCTATTCAGAGGGGGGTTGATCGCAGCCCGCTATCATTGCATAAGTGATAATGTTTTGGTAGCAAGCGCCTTGATTTTATTGCTTTTATTTTATGCCAACTATCGCATTCAGGACAGTTGCCCCGGCCCGTCATCGAAAAGCCGGATAATGGCTGTTTTGCTGATTTTTCGGGTAAACCATGAGCGATTTTCGAAGTGACACCGTGACCCAGCCAACCGCTGCAATGAAGCAGGCGATGATGGAGGCGCCCTTGGGGGACGACGTGTTCGGGGACGATCCGACCGTCAACCGCTTGCAGGAGATGGCGGCGCAGATGCTGGGCTTCGAGGCGGCGCTACTGGCGCCGAGCGGCACGCAGACCAACCTGATCGCGATGATGACGCACTGCCAGCGCGGGGATGAAGCAATCGTCGGCCAGCAGTGGCATACCTATCGCTGGGAGGCGGGCGGCATGGCGGTGCTGGGCTCGATCCAGCCGCAACCGCTGGAGCACCAACCGGATGGCACCATCGCACTGGAAGACGTGGAAGCCGCAATCAAGCCGGACGATCCGCATTTCGCGAAGACACGGCTGGTGGTGATGGAAAACACGACGGGCGGCAAGGTGCTTCCGCTGGCTTACATGCGCGCGGTACGCGACCTGGCGACACGCCACAGCCTGCGTACCCACATCGATGGTGCCCGCCTGTTCAACGCCGCTGTCGCACAGGCCGAGCTGGAAGGGACGGATCCGGTGCAACAGGCGCGCGCGATTTGCCAAGGCTACGACTCGCTGTCGCTCTGCCTGTCGAAAGGCCTCGGCGCGCCGATCGGCTCGCTGCTGCTCGGCTCCGCCGACTTCATCCGCCAGGCGCGCCGTGTGCGCAAGATGCTCGGCGGCGGCATGCGCCAGGCCGGCCTGATTGCGGCAGCCGGCATGCATGCGCTGCAGAATCATGTGCACCGGATGGCCGAAGATCATGCGCACGCGCGCCTGCTATCCGAAGGTCTCGCCGACATCGCGGCCATGCATCCGAAGCTGGCGGGCAAGGTGTCGGTGCATCCGGCGCAAACCAACATCGTGTTCTGCGATATCGAGGGCGGCGTGGCAGACGAATTGCAGCAGCATTTGGCAGCGCATGGCGTGAAAGTCACCAGCGGCTACTTCCGCGTGAAGGAGCGCGCAATGAAGCGCATGCGGTGGGTGACGCACCTCAATGTGGGGCGTGCGGACGTCGAACACGCGCTGCGCGCCGTTGCAGCGTTCTAGCGTCTTACTTCGTCCCGGTGCGACATCATTGTTGTTGCCAACTAAGAGCGTCTAACCGAATACCGAGCTCATGCGCTCCGACGCAAACAGCACGCGATGGTCAGACGCTCTCATGGACCTCCGTGCGTGCCTGCGCCAGCCAGTCGCAAATGCGTGCATACACGTCGGCGCTGCTGAGCAGGTCCATGTGCCCTGTCTCGCATGCCACCCATTGCCGGTCGGGCGTAAAGTCGAGGCGGCGCTCGCCCTGCTCATGGATCCCTAATGCACTATCTAGCGGCACCAGACCATCGCCGAGGATGCGGTCGGTCATACTGCCGATGGCCTTGCCCAGTGTGGCCGCGACCGTGTAGCACTGCACGCCGGACGGCAAGGGCAGGAGCTGGCGTCTGTCTGGCCCGCGCGCAAAACGGTCGCGGCCGGTCCAGTCCTCCTCCAGCAGGTTGCCGAAGCGCAGATCGGTAATCCCGGCGCTGCGGATCTTGCCCAGCCGCGCAAAGGGTGCCGCATAGCGCGTCGCCTTCAACAGCACGTCGATCCAGTTTCCGATCCGCTCCAAGGGTGCGCCGTGATGCGGCGTGCCGAGGAAGATCAGTTTGCGCAGCAGCGGCAGCCAGGTATGTCCTTCGGCAGCGCCGTAATGGCAGGCGCTGCGCGCAACCAGGCCACCCATGCTGTGGCAGACAAGAACCAGTTCCTCTACCGGCTGCGGCCATTCACGGATCAGATCCTGCAACAAAGATGCGAGATTGCGGCCATTGTCGGACGTGTGGCGGCCGCTGTTGTAATGCAGATAGAGCGGCGTGTAGCCGAGATCGTGCGCCAGTGCTGCGCCATGGTCGTGGCCGAGGCGGCGCCACTGCAGGTCGTTCATGCAAAGGCCATGTGCCAGGACGAGAAGCCTTGAACCTGCATGAGGAATGGCGGCGCTCAATGCTTCGCGTTCGAGGCGCAATGCGTTCCCACCCAAGCGCAGGCGCATCGGAATGGCCAAGGTATTGCCGGTGCCGGCCATATAGTCGCCGAGCACGCCATTGAGTGTCGCCAGCACTGCTTCGCGCTCGGGCGAAGAACCGCTCTCGCCGAAAAACGGGCTCAGTTGTGCCAGCAGCTTGTCGATGCCGCCACCGGTCGCGCGCGCGATGCCACGTACCGTGTTGTAGACAATGCCGCTGATGCCGCGTGTACGCTGCACTGCGGGCACCGCCGCGACGGTTGTTCCAGGCAGCCGGACGATGGTGTGATGAACCGCTTCCACGAGATCGGTCAGACCGATGGTCGCATCGGTCGCGAGCCGGGCAAGGGCGCGAATATCGGAGGGGTGGAGATGCCGCTTCTTGTTCATGCACTCTTTAATGCCAATCAGTAATGTTGCAACTACTCAATTAGTATTCACAACGCGGACGACCACTATGCGGCTTCTCCGTTCGGCCATGTTGATAAATGCTGACCTCCCACCCTATTTGTCGCCATTTTCTTTCTTCTTCTCAATATTTCTGCCAAGAACGCCGATTTTCTGTTTTGCTGGAAAAGTTTGGAACCGGCATCAGTTGCTGTAGTCCTAGACGCCTGTACGTCAAGCAATTTTGCATTCGCGAAAAATTTGCTTGCGCATTTATCCATGGACAGGAGCGAAACATTGAAGACAGGATTTGCGGCTTTCGGTTTGATCGCGAGTTTTGTGGCAGCAGCAGGTGCACAGGCGAATCCCGCCGATGTCGACAAGCTGGATGATGTCGGTGTTGCGGGCGCGGTCGGCACCACCGGTGTCGGTTTCCACACCACGATTCCTCTGCGCCCGAACCTGAATGCGCGCTTGGGCATGGGCTACCTCGGCTATACCTACAGCGGCCGCACCAAGGACCTGGATTACGACCTGAAGCTGACTGCCAATACCTACGATGCGCTGCTGGACTGGTACCCGAGCAAGGACAGCGCATTCCGCCTGACTGCCGGCCTGTCCTATAACGGTAACAAGATCGACGTGCATGCTCTGCCGAATGCAAGCGGCGCCTACACGATCCAAGGACACACCTACGACGCGGCGAGCGCGGGCAAGGTCAACGGCAAAGTCGATTTCAACAAGGTCGCCCCCTATCTCGGCATCGGCTGGGGCCGCTCGTCGAACAAAGAAAAAGGATGGTCATTCTCGACCGATATCGGCGTGATGCTGCAGGGTGCGCCAAAAACCTCGCTAAGCAGCAGCGGCTGTACCGCGCCGGATTCCGTCTGCCGCGAGTTTGCGAACGATATCGCGCGTGAAAACGCCGCGTTGCGCGACGAAGTGAACAAGTTCAAGGTTTATCCGGTGCTACGCGTCGGTATCAGCTACAAATTCTGATCACCCAATAGATATGACCTATTGAATTCCTTTAATAAATCAACTAGCTCAATCAAATGCGAATCACTATCATTTGCTGCATGACGCTTTGATTGGCAAAGAAAGGAACACAATATGGTCACTGCCGCTAAAACCACGAGTCAGATCGCTGTCCACATGGGCGTGGCATTCGCCACCATGTATGTGGTTACCGGTTCGGTGGCCTTTGGCGGCCTGGCAGCGATCCTCGAGCCGATCTGCAATGTGATCGTAATGCCGCTGCACGAGAAGTTGTGGGAGCGCATCCGCGCCCGTCTCGACAAGGCACGAATTCCGCACGCCAACGCGATACAAGCGACTTGAGCATTTCGCGGGCCGGCTTGAAGCACCATGGCATACCTTGGTGCCCGGCCCGCAGTATCCCGCCTTATTTCTCCAGCAGCGAGCGCAGCATCCACGCTGTCTTTTCATGCACCTGCATGCGCTGCGTCAGCAGGTCGGCTGTCGGTTCGTCACCGGCTTGGTCAACCGCCTTGAACATCGAGCGGGCGGTACGCACCACCGTCTCCTGGTCCTGCACCAGCTGCCGGATCATGTCCTGTGCCGACGGCACGCCGTTCGGCTCCTTCACCGTGCTCAGGCGCGCAAACTCCGCATACGTCCCTGGCGCGTAGCTGCCCAAGGCACGGATCCGTTCCGCGATCAGGTCCACCGCCAGTGCCAGTTCGTTGTACTGTGTCTCGAACATCAGGTGCAGTGTCTGGAACATCGGGCCGGTCACGTTCCAGTGAAAATTGTGGGTCTTGAGGTAGAGCGTGTAGGTGTCAGCCAGCAGTCGCGACAAACCGTCGACGATGCCTTGTCTTTCCTGCTCGGAAATGCCGATATCGATATCCATCTTTTTTTCTCCTGTAAGGGTGAGGGTGAGGTTTGCTGAACGGGCTTTGTGGGCCCGACTGTCGATCATGGTGATACCGCCATGATACCCCGTGTCAGGAGGCAAGCGTCTCATCCCAGAACGCGGCTTCGATTTTGTGTCCGTCAGGGTCACGCACGAAGCAGCCGTAATAGGCCGGACTGTATTCCGGCCGCGGCCCTGGCGCGCCGCTATCCTCTGCACCTGCAGCCAGCGCTGCCTCGTGGAAAGCGTGCACCGCTTCCTTCGATACCGCGACAAATCCGAAGTGCGTGCCGTTGCCAACCGATGCCGCCTTGCCGTCAATCGGCGTCTGCACCCAGAACTCCGGATACAGCTTGCCGTACGCCACGGCTCCGGTGTGCTCCATCAGGCGGCGCGCTCCGAGCGCGGTCATTACCTTGTCGTAGAACGCCACTGCGCGCTCGAAGTTGTTCGTGCCTATCGACACATGCGACATGATGCTGGGATTTTCGGCTGCCATGCGAATCTCCTTTGCCAGGCGGGGAAACAGGCATGATAGCGATTCGCAAATGGCCACGACATGGCAGGAAGTTGGCGCATCTCAAGCGCGATGCACGTCCAGCTTCCGTGCGGCATCAATTGCTGTTGCGTGGTTGGTTGTGCAGGATTTACTTGTGCGGTATTCACTCGCCGTAATCGGAGAACGTCGCATCGCCTCCCGATGCACCTTCGCCGCGCGATGCAGAAGAACCCGAGCTTTGCTCCATTCGCATGCCTGTCACGGGATCGCGCCCGAGTCTGCTCAGGAACCGGCCGAGTTCGTCGGCCGACATCGATGAAGCATTGTCCTGAAGTTCTGGCATTTGCCCGCTCTCCGGCCCCACAACGACAGCATCACTGCCACCGTGAGTAATCACGCCATAGCCCGGTGGTACTACGTCATTCGCCATGACGTCGGCCGGTGCCTCGACGATCAGCGGCGGTGGGCGCTTCGGCTGCGGGAATTTAGCCTTCACGTTGATCAGCTTCGCTTTAAGCGTATCTCTGAAGAAATCGCCAACCAGCAGCAGCGCATTGTGCCCGCCCTGGCCCCAGTAGTCGCTGCGCATCGTCACGCGCGAGTCGTTGAAGCCGACCCAGGCGCCCGCAACCAGATTCGGATGCATCAGGATGAACCAGCCATCGGTATTGTTCTGCGTGGTGCCGGTTTTACCCGCGATATCAGCAACGATGTTGAAGCGGTTCCGCACTTCGGTGCCGGTGCCTTGGCGCACGACACCGCGCATCATGTCGATCAGTTCGATCGCCGTGACTTCCGACATCACGCGTTGCGGCTCGCTGTTGAATTCGGCGAGCACCTTGCCTTCGCGGTCGGTGATCTTGCGGATGAATACGGGCGGACGGTACTCGCCAACCTGCGCAATCGTCGAGTAGGCGCTCGCCATCTCGAGCAAGGTGACAGGACTGGTGCCAAGTGATAGCGACGGCACGGCGGCAAGCCGGCTTTGCTTGACGCCGACCGCACGCGCAAGGCCGATCACATGCGTTGCGCCGACATCCTGCATCACCTGCGCAGTGATCGTGTTCTTTGAATAGATCAGCCCTTCGCGCATGCTCATCATGCGTCCGCTGAAACCATCCATATCGGTCGGCTTCCAGATGCTGCCGTCGTCGGCGCGGATTTCGACCTGCCCGTCGGGATAGACGCGGTCGGGAAGAAAGCCCTGTTCCAATGCCGCGCCATACACAATGGGCTTGAACGTGGACCCGGGCTGGCGCTCGGCCTGCGCGACATGGTCGAACTGGTCGCGCTCGAAGTCGCGGCTGCCAATCCAGGCCTTCACTTCGCCGGTAGTGGGGTCGATCGCGACAAATCCCGCCTCAAGTCGCGTCTTGTGCTCGCGCAGGCGCGCCATGAACTTTGTATCGGCTTTCAGTTTCGCCAGTGCCTTCTGCGGCGACAGCCCGTCGGCGACAGCCTTCTTGTAGGCCGGTGATTCACGCACGAAGGCATCCAGCAGGTCGGGGCGCTCATTCCAGAAGTGCTTGAATGGCTCGACCTTCTTGCGCAAGGCGGCATAAGCACTGGGCGTATGCGACGCGACGCGATCGCTGCTGCGCCCCCATTCCACATCGGCGATGTTCTGCAGCACTTGCGCCTGCCGTTCGACCGCCTCCGCTGCAGCCTTCTGCAGCCGGTCGTCGATGGTGCTGTGCACGATCAGGCCGTCTGTGTACAGGTTGTAGTTGTTGGCATCGGCCCACTCGATCAGCTCGCGCCGCACATGCGCAGCGAAATGCGGTGCCTCTCCGAGTGGATCGGGCTGGCGGTTGAGCGTCACATTCAGCGGTTCGTCGCGCAGCCCATCGAACTTCTCCATGCTCAGCATGCCGCGCTTGACCATCTGGCCGAGCACCACATTGCGCCGTTTCTGCGCCCGTTCCGGATTGATGATGGGGTTGTAGTAGCTGGTCCCCTTGAGCATGCCGATCAGTGTCGCGCTTTCGAGCACGTCGAGCTCAGCTGCGGTCTTGTCATAGTAGGTGCGCGCGGCCATTTCGATGCCTACCACGTTGTACAGGAAGGGGACCGTGTTCAGGTATAGCGCGAGGATTTCATCCTTCGTGTAGGCCTCTTCGATCTTCAGCGCGGTGATGATCTCGCGCAGCTTGCGCTCGATGGTGCGTGCGCGACCGATTGCTTCAGGGAACATGTTTCTCACCAACTGCTGAGTGATCGTCGAACCGCCCTGCGCGTCGCCGCGCATCGTATGCACGATGGCCGACAAGGTGCGGTGCACATCGACGCCGCGATGTCCATAGAAGCGATGGTCTTCGGTCGCGATCAAGGCATCGATCACATGCGGCGAGATCTGGTTCAAGGTCACGCGTTCCTGCTGGCCTTGGCTGTATGTCGCGATATGGGTGCCCGATGCGGATAGCAGGATGCTCGGCTTCGCGTTCTGCGCCTCCAGCAGCGCTTCCAGGCCGGGTGTCTTCGGGATGGTCTGCATGATGTAGGCTGCGCCGACGATCACGGCCGCCACGAGCAGGATGAGGACCGATCCCACTATGTTGACTGTATGCCGAACCACTGCGCGTAACAGTGGGTGTTTTTTGGGGGGCTCCGGATTTGTTCGCTGCGGGTCTTGTTTCTGTGGTTGTTCGTTATCCACCATCGATACCCTTATTCTTGCTTGACCGGGATTGGACACGGCTCCCGGCGATTGGTTTTGCAATTTCTGCAAATTGCCCGCGATACGCCCCCATTAGTACATAGTTGGCGCATAGTCAGCGCACAGTTGGCGAATGTCAGCATGGTGCCAGACTGGCCTGTTTAAATAGGGGCTGAGGGTTTATCCTGCCAATCGAATGCCACCCACTGCGTTGCGCCATGCCCTTCATCCTGTCCTGCTATTACCTCGACGAACCTCTTGCCGAGGATGAACTGCAATTTGTTTCGCGCACGCTGGTCGGGCCGTGGGCGACTTTTCGCACCAGTGCAAGCGGGCTGGAACAACGGCGGGTGCCGGCCGTGCTGCCGATGCCGGATGAGAATGGTGTCTATGCGGAAAACCGGGAACGGCGCGCGGCGCGCATGCGGGCCAACCTACGCCATGCCGGCATCCGCGCCGACGTAGGGCGCCAAGTGGTGTGGGTTATGCCGAAGGACAACGAGTGGGATGCGATCTTCCAATTTGCGATACGCGAAGAAACCGGCTTTGCGCCATTTGTAGCGCAGCGATGGTTCATGGAACAGGGAGTACTGGTGCGCGGCAGCGTACGCGTGATCGATACGCAGATGCTGTTGCGCGGCTTGTGAATCGGACGTTTACGAAAGGATGCAACCGTGGACACGAAAGTAAAAGCTATTCCCGAGGGATACCATACGGCGACGCCTTACCTGACGATCAAGGGTGCCGCAGCAGCACTGGACTTCTACAAGCGGGCGTTTGGCGCGATGGAAGTGATGCGCATGGCGACGCCGGAAGGCAAGGTCGGACATGCGGAAATCCGCATCGGCGACTCGGCCATCATGCTAAGCGACGAGTTTCCGGAAATGGATGCACGCAGCCCGCAGCTGATTGGCGGATCGCCCGTGATGATCCATTTATATGTCGAGGACGCGGATACCTTCGTCAAACGTGCAGTGGAAGCGGGTGCCCAACTGCAGCGGCCGGTGGAAGACCAGTTTTATGGCGACCGCGCCGGCAAGCTTGCCGATCCATTCGGCCATATCTGGTGGATCGCTACACATGTGGAAGACGTGCCGCCGCAGGAACTCGAGAGGCGCGCCGCCGCGATGTTCGGCAGCCCTGCTGGCTGAAGCGGGGCGTTGAGCAGGTTCAGCGCGGATAACAACGGATAAGCATGTTCAAGCGCGGCTGGGCCGCGCTAACCCCGGCAGAGCTTCAACACGACCGGCATGCAACAAGAAAAAAGCCCCGCGATGCCGAAGCTTGCGGGGCCAAATCCTTCCTTTAGGAGGGAGGAGGAGACAACTTGTACAGCCGTGTTACACAGCGCTGAAATCGTGTGCGGGTTTCAGGTTGCGCAGGACGACGAATCCGTTATTTGCCGTGACGGTGTCCGACACGTTGGCGATATCGCCAAATGCCAGGCCCGATTGCGGACGCATTTCAGCGCGCGCTGCCGGTGCCGAGATGCATGCAGCGATCTTGTTCAGTACCGGTCCCATCAGGTATGCAACCGGGAAGGCGATCGGCCAAGCCGTCAGCCAGCTTTCCATCCACGCACCGAAAAAGCCGTTGCTCCAGCCGGACCAACTCAGGTGCATGACGGCGGTCATGACGAACGTGATCACACCGCTCAACAGCAGGGATGGCAGCATCGAAGCCAGGCTGCGCGAACGGCGCAGGCGATGAACAAAAGACCCGGCGACGCCAGTGGCGACCGGTTCACGATTTGCGTTCTTCGGCAGCGGTGCAATTGGATGCGATAACGTGGTCATGGTTAGAACCTCTCGTCTGGATTAGTTCACGCTCAATTACGGGATGCGATCGACCGCAGCTCGGCCGCCAGGCTTGGATGGCTTCCCTCGACATCGCGAGCCATGCGATTCATCAGCAACACGCTTTCCAGCATGCGGCGCGAGGAGCGCTCTTCCAGCGACTTGCGCGGACGGATCACCAACAGGGCAGCACGCAACACGCCGATCAGCAGTGGCTTGAACACGACCAGCAGGGCGGCGAGAATGCCTAGACCCAGCAGGGGACGTGCAATGCTCAATGCATTGGCCGCAAACACCTGAAAGGCCGGCAGTGCAGCTTCAGCAGGAAATGCGACGGTTAAAATGGACATGTCTTGCTCCCAATCAAAACGAACTTCTGGAATTTCCTTGTTGCATTGCAGTATAGACACACGTAAGTTATAAAACCAATTTAAAATCTGCATATCAGATATAATTTGCGTGAATACTATGCAGGTATTTTCTGTTTAATAATCATCGGTTTAGCGTGAAATCATGAGTTTCCTCACATTGGATCTGAATCTGCTGCGGGTCTTCGACGCAGTAATGACCGAGCAGAACCTGACACGCGCTTCCAACAGGCTGGCCATGACCCAGCCCGCTGTATCCAATGCCTTGCGGCGCTTGCGCGATGCACTGGGGGATGAGTTGCTTATCCGCACAGCGCATGGCGTCAAGCCGACACCACGAGCGGAAAACCTTTGGCCAGCGGTGCGTCGCGCTCTTACCGAACTGGAAGAGGCGATCGCGCCAGAGCAGACTTTCGACATCACGACCGCGCAAACGACATTCCGGATGGCAATGGCGGACGCGACGGCGGCCCTGTGGCTGCCGGCACTGGTACGCTCAATTGAACGCGAGGCACCCGGCATCACGATCCG